>Ga0163179_10003269_pt1 | contig 11034 bp, 4 predicted proteins | sample AtlANTMetagenome_FD_109643 | JGI IMG/M metagenome (GOLD analysis project Ga0163179, IMG submission 109643) | Marine eukaryotic phytoplankton communities from the Atlantic Ocean - Atlantic ANT 2 Metagenome | ecosystem: Environmental > Aquatic > Marine > Oceanic | place: North Atlantic Ocean... | reverse complement strand
TGCGCTGAACTCGGGCAGCACAGGGATCGCGGCTTCAAGGACCGTGGGGAAGCCCAGAAATTGTTCAGATAGAGCCGACTCGGAGTGAACGCGGTGGCGGAAGGCCTCGTCGGTGAAGGGGAGCCTGTCGACAGCCGCAGCGTTCATCGAGCCTGATGCGGGAAGAAGTGCTGGCTTAAAGATGGGGACCAGTACAGCGCTGATGGTCCAGACGTCCTTGATCGTGTAGTCGAGCCGGGCCATCAAGTTGCCCTGTTGCTCTCCGAAGAGCAGTGGATCTTCGAGGTCGTCGGAGTTGAGGTTGTTGGTGGGGTTGAACTGATCGCCTACGCCCCACATCACCAATTGCTGTCCGACCCTCAGGTCGAGGCCAGGCGCGAACATATCTCTTATCTGTAGATAGGCGCTGTGCGCTTCGATGCGAAAGGGGTGCAACGCGTTGCGATCACTGAGTGTGGCGATGTCTTCAGGTTGGTCGTACTTGCCAGTAAGCACAAAGTCGAGATCCAGGACTCCCTGGAAGCGTCCGAAGCGAGCTTTTGCTTTGAGCTTGGCGATGACTTCGGCGCGGGAGATCCCGGCAGGAAGTGTCTGGAGATTGTACCAGTTGCCCGCTGTGAGTTCGACTGGGCGAAAGCGCAGATCAGTCTGCAGGCGCCCGCCGATTTCGAGGTTGAGACGAGGCCCGCTGCCTCCCCTGAGGCGTCGGTCGTGTCCCTTGACCTGCCGCTCGAGACTCTGGATCCGCTCTTGCATTGCGGCCACTTTGTCCTCAAGGCTGGGTTCTTTGGTACTAGCTGCTGGGCTCTCCTCTGCCGCTGGTGATTCTTCGTCCGCCGAGTCGTCGTCGTCGCCCTCAGCGGAGTCGTCGTCGTCGCCCTCAGCGGAGTCGTCGTCATCGCCCTCAGCGGAGTCGTCGTCGTCGGCGCTGAGTTCATTGGCCAGGGAGGGGGCCGGGCCAATCCATAGTAGGACCGCTGCCAGCAAGCTGAGTAAGAGGTTCACGCCTTTTCCTTGTCGTGTCATCACGGCTGCAGGTTCCGCTTGCTGAACAAGGAGTCACTGACCCCGGTGTTGACCTGCCAGTCCCGCCGTTGAAATTCCGTCGACGCTTCTCCGCGACTGTGGTCGACCATCTTCATGACGCCCGCATTGCAGATGTTCCCCTGGCAGCTGTACTCGGTGCGGGTCTCGGTCTTGATGTGTTCCGCTTTTGCATTGAAGTATTTCAGCTCACTCGGCTGTTTGTAGTCCTTACGTACGGTGAAAATCAGCTTGCCGTACATGGCCTTGATTCCCTCTTTGGGGCTGGCTTCAACGACCCAGTGATCGGTGGTCTCGCTGAGCAACTTGCCCGAGTAGACATTGGCAAAGGTGATCGTCGAGATGTCTTCATTGCTGTACGTGGTTCCCAGAAAGCCGCCCTTGGTGGAGTGGCTGGCGACTCGCCGTACCTTGTTGTAGGCCGGCAGGTAGATGTACAGCTCTGCTCGGGAGCGCACCAAGACCTTGGTGCCTTTCATATCTCCCGGGGCAAGAAACTCAGTCATCCTTCGTTCACCCTTGATGTGAACCTTGAGCGCCATCATCTTCGCCTCGCGTCCGGGCTCGGCGTTGATCAGTTCATATTCGAAGAACTGGTCGCTCGCTCGGGTCGAAGCCTCATCCATCATGGCGAGGACTTCATCTCCACTTGCCGCAAAAGAAGGAACACTGAGGCTGAGAAACAGCAGGGCATTTAGCAGGGCAGCAAGGGGCATTCTCATGTGAGTTCTCCTGAGGTTTCGTCTCTACTTTCGACGAACTTAGCGGTCAGTGTAGCGGGACCGACGCGCCAACATCGGGATCACGATGAAGGTTGCGGTAGCTGCGCAGATCATGGCCGTTGCGGTGAGGCTACCGACATTCTGCAGGGGCTTTGCTTCGCCAAGGGTCAAGACAAAGAAGCCGATCGCGACCATCGCTGCGTTCGTCCAGATGGCCTCAGAGGTAGTGCGCGCGGCATTTCTCGCAGCCATGCTGATGTCTTGTTCGCTCGTACTTTTCCATCCAGCGAGGAGGTGCACGCCATAGTCGACGCCGGCTCCAATGATGATGCTGGAAAGCATTGATGTACCAATGTCGAGATGAACCCCCATGGCGCCCATGGCGCCAAACACAAAGAGCAGGGTGACAACCGTGGGTGCACTGGCGAGCAGGCCCGCCGAGAAGGACCGGAAGAACAAGCTCATGAGGATCACCACCAGCAAGAGGGCGAAGCTGAGGCTACGGCTCTGGTTGGATGTGACGCTTTGAGACAGCCCTCGATGCAGTACAGGTAGCCCGCTTACGGTCCACTTCAGTTCCCCTTCGCTGGCACCGGCGTTGGCCGGTAGCATGGCCTGCGGCGCCTCAAGATCGAGCAGCGCTGCTGCTAGTTGCTCTTGAAAGCGATGACCAGCGTCTCCTTGGGGAACGATGACCGAGGCATTCTTGAGCAAGGTGTCTGCCGCAGCGCCGGCCCTTGCCTGGGTCCAGGTTTCTTTGAGGGTGGTGGCAAGTGAGAAGTCCAGATCGTCGACCAGCATCGCTTGCGCTTCGTTGGGTTCTGTCTGCGCATCTTGGCTGTTCCCTGCCAACACAGCCGCGCGAATCGTCTCGACAATCAAGGTTTCTTCGGCATCAGGGCCCAGGGATGCCAGGGAAGCTGCGAGTCGATCGGGCAGTTGGGGGTCATCCTCTGGAAGCTCAGCGATGCACTCTTGGGATCGCATGAAGCGGACAAGTTCACCCTCGACCTGCTCAGGATCTGCTGATGCATTGAGTCCCCCAAGCAGAGCCGGAACCTGAGCTTGCATAGATGCTGAGTCAGCTATGTCGAAGTCTTCGAGCAGGGTGACGATCTTTCCCGCTACCACTTCTCTAAGGCGGTTCTTGACGGCTTCCGTATCGGAGATCACGCTGCCTGTGCGGTAGCTGCGGTAGGCCTCATTAGCAACGAGGGACTCGACTTGCTTGAGCAGAGTCTCTACCTGGTCGGCGCCTTGAGCACTTACTTTGACCTGCAGAAGGGCCTCGTCATAGTGCTCACTGATTAACTGCGTGACCGCTTTGTTCCCTTGCAGCAAGCCGTATAGCAGACCGACCTTCTGGGCGCTGTCGGGAATGCGTCGTGCACCCTCCATGGCCTCATTGGCGATCGACACGACGGTGTCGATTCCGAGCACGTCGCTGACACCTTCGAGGGACCTGATCTGGTCACTGATTCGTTGCAATTCTCTCAGGACCTGTGGCTTCTTGAAGTCACCCACTACGTCGACCTGGATGAATTGAGAGCCGCCGAAGTGTGTCGTCAGGAAGCGCTCGCTGAGATCGGGCGGACTTCCTTCTTCGAAGAACGCGCTCTGATCCATTCGGGCGTCGACCCTACCGGCAAAGAAAGAGCTCACCAACAAGATGAGGAAGAGAGCCCCGAGACCAAGCTTTCGATGTTTCAGAACTTGGACAGAAAGCCTCTCCATTGCTGAGCTCAGCCACCCGGTTGTGCTCGACTTCCGTCGCAGATCTGTCAGTCGAATGACTGCCGGGACGAAGGTGAGCGACAGCACCAAAGTGGTGAAGATGCCCAGCGCAGTGAATACGCCGAAGCTGCGCATGGGCTCGATGTCCATCATCACAAAGGAGAGCAGCCCCGCAACCGTGGTCAGGCCAGCGGCCATCACGACTGGACCTAGAGTGGTCAGTGCTGCGCGGAGCGCCACGTCGCGCTCGCTGTGTTCGCGGTGTGCGTAGTAGTGACTGAGGATGTGGATGCTGTAGGCGCTGCCTACGGCGAAAAGAATGATGGGCATGGAGCTGAGCACGATGTTGAAGCGTGCTCCTACCAGGGCCATTGCCCCGTGCGCGACGACGATTCCCATGCCTGTTGTCAAGAGCGCTAGCGCTGTGCCGATGACATCTCGAAAGGTCAGCATCAACACCAGGATGATGGCTAGAACGGCCCAGGGAGTGAGCTTAGCCATGTCTCTGTCGGTCGAGTCATAGATCCAGGTCGAGACGAAGGGGACGCCGCCCCAGTAGCGTGGGTAGTCGCTCATTTCCTGATCGACCACGATGCGGATCTGTTCTGCACTTGTTCGCGGATCTGCTCCGGGTACCAGGAAGGCGTAAATGAGCACCGCTTCGCCACTGGCTGAAACCATGTTGCCAACAGCGCTGTCATTGGCCAGCACCTTGCGCCGCTGCGCTTGCACTTCGTCCTGGTTGGTGGGGAGCGCAGTAACCAGTGGTTCTACTTTGATCCCGCCAAACTCATGGTCAGGGCTCAGGTTTTCGAGATTGGTGATGCTGAGGGCGTAGCTCAGACACTCCAGATCGCCCAGGGCATCGGTGACTCGCTGCAATCTTCCAAGGAAGTCCGCGCTGAACAGTTCCCCTTTTGCTTCGATACCTACCAGAGCGACATCCAGGCCTCCGAATCGGGCACCTAGTTCTTCGAACAGAGCAACGTCTTCGTTACCTTCAGGAAGAAAAGCGAGAATGTCATCATCTTGCTCGACTCCTCTGGCCAATAGAGCGAAGCACGCGGTTACGGTGAGGACGACAACGCACAGGGCGAGCGAGAACCTGGCATTAAGGATCAGACGTGCGAGCCGGTCCATGTTCGCTCCATGTGCTGAGGCTACTGCTCGGCAGGTACCTCGATGTCGCCCGCGCAGATGCCCGAGAGACGCTGCGCGGCATCTCGACTCTTATTGACAGCACCGATAGACCACAGGCTTGAGCCATCACCGAGAATGGAGGAGTCGACGTAGGTCCAGACCGCGAAAATGCGCAGCGTCTTGTCGCCGATTCCATAGTTCACTTCGATGCTGTAGCTCTGCTCAAAGGTCGTTGCGGAACCTGAGGTGGAATCCACCGGCTCGGGTAGCCAGCTGAGAATAAACATCACCGGCATCTGTTCTCCCTGCACGTCATAGACACCGTGACGGAAGTGCAGCACAAGGCCATAGTCCAGGGTCACGCCCAGTTCGCTGCTCTGAACCTGGTTGCTTGTCAAAAGCATTCCCCCCGCTTGTTCATCGCTGAGCGTGTTCTCGCCGCTCGCAACACCGATCAGCTCTTCGCTGAAGTTGGGAAAGGTCATAGACGAAGTGGCCGTCTCAAAACGTTCGCGTGACGTCTGATAGGTGCGACTGTATGCGTCGAAGTCCTCAAAGACGATGTGCTGGTCGGGACGCAACAGATAGCCTTCGCTCTCTTGCCAGGTGCAGCCCATCTCTGAGATCGAGACGATGCCGTTGGCCTCACTGAGGTCCCGGTCATCGCCGAAAGAGGGCATGGATGCGATGTCTTCTTCAGTGATGTCTTCGAGTTGGAAGGCTTCGCCAGCGTCTTCAGCGGTCGCGCCCTGATTGACCAGTTCATAGCCGCTCTCGTCGTACCAGTTGAGTAAACCGGTGAGTCCCGCGCTAATGGTTGCGTCATCCTGATAGAACTCGCGAATCATGTAGCGAGAAGCCTCTTCGAGACCTTCGGGTGCCGGTGGAGGCGGCGAGCAAGCTGTTGTCAGCAGGCAGGCAATTACGAAAAGAAGCAGGTTGGGACGAGTAAGCATGGACTCTCCAGAAGTCGGTGAGATTTGAGGTGTAGTCGAGTGACTACGAATCGTCAACCAACAGATTCAATATTCCAGCGGTTCGAGCCCGGACTCGGTCCATAACCAGACTTCATCACTCAGAGGTCGCGCGCGCTTTGTGTAGTTGTTGCTGGCGGCGCCTTTGAGAAGACGACGCGACTCCTCACAGTCGCGAAGCACCATCACCGCGCGCGCGCCGGGCATGGCGACCACCAAAGGTCCTTCCAGTGCATCTTCCAGTGCAATACGCAGGCTTGGGCACAGCAGTCTTCCGCTGTCGTAGCCATCATCAGCTGCTATGCGGAAGCCGCGCAGCCGATCGGTATCGCTGTCCCTCATTTCGATGAGGTTCACCGATGCTTCAGAGTCCAGCATCGCCACAGCTCGGGTTAACACGGCTCGAGGTTCGATTCCCCAGTGCACTGCTTGTTCACTTGGGATGAAGGTGATCTGGGTATCGGAGTCGAGGACGGGACAAGCAGCGAGCCCACCGTGAAGGGGGACTGAGATGATGTCGAGTTCAGCAATTGCGTCCTGCCGCCTGAGTACTACGCGAAGGCGGTCATGCACCTCTTCCCAGTTACGCCCCTGGAAGCTTTGTTGGGAAGGACTGGTTGCCTGAAGATCAAGGAGAGCGGCGACCTCGTCCAGATCTTTTCGTTGTAGGTAGGAGCGGTAGATGTTGGACAGGCGCACGACGACGTCATTGCAGCGCAGGTGCCCTTCTTTATCGAGATACCAGGGGGGCTCGTCACGTCCTCTTCGGTCGTTGAGGAGCTCACAGAGAGCAAGAGGGAATGCTTGTGGTGCGAGCAGATCGGCGGGGGGAAGAACCAGAGAAGCGAGGACCTCATCACACTGTGGGGCGTGACGAGCGAGCGCCTGATCTTCGCCATTGACCATGGCGATTAGGCTCCCTTGGTCATGCCCAAGCACGAGCATCCGCCAGGTGCGCGATGTGCCATCAGGATCCTGCTCACGCCACGCCCAGGAACCTCCCCAGCCGTCATCTCCCCAGCGGTCGACGGCCACGGTACGGCGTGCGAATCCCACGCCTCGCGCCTGTGCCATGCCTTCGATGAGATCGATGATGCCTTGGGGGCCGAGGATCGGCTCGGAATTAGCTGAGACCGTCACCGAGATGTCGTGGCCCTGAGGACTCACGTGAATTGGATCGCCACCTTCGCCGACGATCGAGTCCCAGTTCCGTGGGTAGTGGATGGAAAACCGTTCGTAGGGACCAGCCATGCATCGGAAATTGCGCCAGCCTGGGCTGGCTTCTGCTGGCAACGGTACAGGGGGTATCTCAGCCAGAGCCTCTAGCTGTCCAGGATCCGAAGACCGACCCAGAAGATCACGTATGGTTGAAATCAGGCGATTACCACGCATCACAGACATGCTAGCAGCCAGCACCACAGAGCGGTTCGAAGCGGCCGTGCCTCACTCGGAACGACCTCTTCTCGGATGGTTCCTGTCTTCCCCTGATAAAGGGGCAAAGAGAGGCTTCTTAGTCTCTTAGAGCTCGAACAGAGCCGTACAGCACGAGCGCAGGCGCCAGGCCCCTGGCACGAGTACCCTCAATGCGGTTCGAAAGCTGACGGGCGCGCTCCAAGACATCCTGACGTTCTCTGGAAAAGTTCTCCCATGCCTCGACCAGAGATGGATCGAGCGTGCGTCCACGCGCCTTCTTGCGTCCATTGCCACCTGTACTCTCGACAGGTGTATAGGACTCTAGGATCTTGTTGGCGATGGTGCCGACGGTCTTTGAGATGACATTTCGCAGGTCGACAATTCCTCGTAACTCCCAGCCGTCCTGTGCATCTTCGGGATCGGCTAGCTTGCGTGCCTTGAGTAATTGGGTCTCTCCGGCGATGAGCTTGAGAAGCATTCCAGCGCTGACAACATCCAGCCAGGGGCGATCTTCGCAAAGCAATACGGCAGCTCCTGCGTCGCCTAGCCAGTCGAGCCCAGCGATTCTCTCGCTGCCAGCCTCTTTAATGTTGCGGTTGCGCATGTAGCGAAGGCGCTTTTGATATTCCTTCTTTTCGCCCCGTTCCATGATGCGCAGCAGGGATTTTTCGTAGGCGCGGAAACCAGGGGCGAAGCGCTCTAGGGTTTGTTCAGCCTGCAGCACGTCGATACCGCGCATAAGGAGCCACTCAGCGAGCATTGTGATGCTCTGGACGATGTGACGAAGCTTCACATAGACCACCGAGATGCGGACTCCAGAACAGTCGTGGAGCATCTTTTTCAGTTCCCACGCATTCAACAGATCAGTAGCCAGTAGCGAGGCATAGGCGATCTCCACGGGATCACGTCCCGTGATGCGCTGGAGTCGTGAGAAATGAGTTACTCCCATGGAATCCACCAAGGTGTTCGTGATCTTGGTGGCAGCTATCTCTCGTCGCAGTTGGTGCTGCAGGATGGCTCCCTTGAAGCGCTTTTGTACTTTGCTCGGGAAGTAGTCGAGCAGCCAGCGATTGATGTAGGGGGTGTCGAAACGCTCGTCGGCCAGCAGGGCCTCGTAGACACCCATCTTCACAAAGGGGCCGAGCTTGGATAGTTCAGGGCGAACAAGCCCCTCGTTGTGCTGCTGGCGTCGAAGCAATTCGCCATCTTCGGGGAGCACGTGACGCGCGCGGTCCAAGCGACCAGCGTCTTCAAGATCGTTGAGCAGGATGCGGAAATCGTCGAGTTTTTCGACGCTTCGCGTGACATCGAGAGACACCATTCTTGAGTGGCTCTCGTTGTTGTCCTGGACTCGGTCGCTGACGTCCTCAGCGATGGCAAGCAGCATCTCATCACGGTCTTTGCGACTGAGCTCTCCGCTTCGCTCAAGGGCAGAGGACAGGACTTTTAGATTGACCTCGTGGTCGCTCATATCCACGCCGGCGGAGTTGTCGAGAGAGTCGGCGTTTATGCTGCCACCTCCGTCGGCGAATTCGACCCGAGCGGCGTGAGTGAAACCAAGGTTGCCGCCCTCTCCGACCACTCGCGCACGCAACTGATTTGCGTTGACTCGAAGGGAGTCGTTGGATGGGTCACTGGCATCCTTGTCGGTCTCGTACGATGCTTTGACGTAGGTTCCAATTCCACCGTTCCAGAGCAGATCTACCTCAGCGCACAGGATGGCTGAGATCAGGGTGTCGGGGGGTACCTCAGTGCCTTCGATGCCCAGCATCCGTTGCACTTGAGGTGTCAGGCTGATCGACTTGCTCTGTCGTGAGATGATCCCGCCACCTTCACTGATCAGGTTCTTGTCGTAGTCCTCCCAGGTGCTTCGCGGCAGCTCAAAGAGGCGACTTCGCTCCTTCCAGCTGATGGCAGGATCGGGATCGGGGTCGAGAAAGATGTGGCGATGGTCAAAGGCGGCCAGCAGCTTCATGGTCTTTGACAAGAGCATGCCGTTGCCAAAGACGTCACCGCTCATGTCGCCGATTCCGACGACGCTGATCTCATCCTTTTCGGGATCTGGTCCGAGCTCTTTAAAGTGACGCCGTACACAGACCCAGGCACCTTTAGCGGTGATGCCGTATTTCTTGTGGTCGTAGCCCCTCGATCCGCCCGAAGCGAAGGCATCGTCGAGCCAGAAGTCGTATTCGGCAGAGATGCCGTTGGCGGTGTCGCTGAGGTGCGCTGTGCCTTTGTCAGCAGCCACTACAAGATATGGGTCATCGCCGTCGTAGCGGACCACCTTGTCGGGAGGCACGATCTTGCCGTCGATTACGTTATCGGTGAGATCCAGCAGACCACGAATAAAGACCTTGTAGTACTCATCGGCTGCCGCCCTGGACTCAGCCCAACTTTCGTAGTTGTCGCGTAGGACAAAGCCACCTTTAGCGCCCACGGGAACGATGAGCACGTTCTTGACCATCTGAGTATCCATCAGGCCGAGAATCTCTGTGCGGAAGTCCGTGGGCCTGTCAGACCAGCGAAGGCCACCGCGGGCCACGGGTCCACCCCGTAGATGGACGCCTTCTACCCGGCGATGCTGTACCCAGATCTCTCGAAAGGGACGCGGCGTTGGCATGTCTTCCACCAGGGAGCAGTCGATCTTGACGGAGAGGGGATGGTCATCATCAACAGGGCGAGAGAAGAAGTTGGTGCGGAGGGTCGACATCACCAGGTTGAGTCCGCGACGCATGATGCGGTCCTCGGAGGCACGAGCGACCTGATCGAGATAGTCCTCTAGGGCCTTTTTGTGGCGGCGAACAAGCTGTACTCGGTCTTTGGATCGAGCGGAGCCCAGTCCCGGCTTGAAGCGCGCCTGAAACAAACGCAAGAGGCCCGCAGCGGCATGTGGATGGCTACACCAGACACCATAGGTAGTGGCGAAGGGGGTGGCCGAGCCCAACTGTCGGTCATACGCGATGTAGGCCCTGAGTACTTCGACTTCCTGCCAACTCAGACCGGCTCCCAAGATCAGCGTGTTGAGAGAGTCGTCTCGAGCCGAGCCAGCGAGTGTGCGTTCCAACGCCTCAGCTAGCGCACCGCTGAGCTTGTTCATGTTGGCTGTTCGGTCAGCAGGCATCGCCCTGAAAGAGTCGATGTAGAAGGTGTCTCCATCGCTTGTTGAGATGGTCTCAGAACTCTGGTCGATGACGGTCAGCCCATAGTTGTCGAGCACGGGTGCAGAGTCGGTCAGATAGATCTTCTGGCGCTGATAGAGCTTGATGCGGCTGACACCGGTCAGGGCATCATCGACTTCTGGGCTATGGGCGACGACCAGTGGCCTCTGCTCATTGGTGAGCTCAAGGCGTTGAATGTCATCGCAGGCTTCTGTTGCTTGATTGTGAAGCTGGTAGCCCTCTGGGAAGGCACCCGAATAACGCTCAAGCAGAGTCGCGACCACATCCTCGGATTCGAGACGGTTTTGCAACACTCTTTGCAGGCGATCCGCCCAGGTACCGGTGACAGACAGGACAGCCTGACGCAGTTCGTCTGGGTTCTCGATGAGGAAGGGTTTTCGAGACGTGACGAAGTATTGCAACACCACCTGACCCGATGTGCCCATGACTACGCGCCAGTCCATATAGTTGGCGCCCATTACCTCGAGCAGTCGGCGGCTTGTTGCCTTGCGCACTTCGTCGTCGTAGCGCTGGCGAGGTAGCGACACCATCACGAATGCAGCTCGTCGGGTGGAGTCTTCAAGGAGATGTATACCCGTCTCTTGTTCGTCTTCAGCGGAGACGACCAACTGAAGTACGTGACGAATGGAGTCCACCTCTGCACCAAACAGATACTCGACGGGGACCGAACGGAAAGCGTCTTCCAGGGTTCGTTGCAGGTGGCTACCAGTGACCGCTGACTCGGCCTTGAGCACCTGCTCGAGCTTCTCTTTCAGGATGGGTATGCGGCTGACGTCTTCAGTGAGCGCCTTGTGGGTATAGAGACCCCAGAATAGGGCCAAGCTCTGG
>Ga0163179_10003268_pt1 | contig 11034 bp, 9 predicted proteins | sample AtlANTMetagenome_FD_109643 | JGI IMG/M metagenome (GOLD analysis project Ga0163179, IMG submission 109643) | Marine eukaryotic phytoplankton communities from the Atlantic Ocean - Atlantic ANT 2 Metagenome | ecosystem: Environmental > Aquatic > Marine > Oceanic | place: North Atlantic Ocean... | reverse complement strand
TGTAGCAGTAATAACATTCATTGCCGCATCACTTTGGATGCAAATAGGGAAATAAGATATGGCTAATAAATTTGCAGGATTCACTAATGAGTCAATGGAAAAGAAAATACTCCCATCACTGGGTTACACAGGGGCAATGGATAGAGATTCCATAAATAAGTTTCTTGCAGCTAGTCCTGCAGCAGCAGCCAAGATGGGTAAGTACACTATGGCAGCTAGGCAGATGGTTGAGGGTAAGCGTCTTAATAAATTTTTAGGCGGTCCTGCTTTTGGTACACAGGAATATAAAGACCTGACAGCAAAGACACATGCTGCTGCTGTAGCAAAAAATAATACTAGACCAGCTACATCATCTGAAGCACCCTTACATTCAATTAAAGACGATGACCCTGCTAAACAAGCTGCTATGAGAAGCCAACAGGCTATGCAAAACTTAGGTAAAGATATATTTGGCAGAGATGCCTCTCCATCAGGAGGTACTCCAGTGAGTATGCCTGTTGTAAAAGGTATTGCTCAAACAGGCTTTGATGGCACTGGCCCTGACGGTAGTCCTCAAACACTTGTATCTGGACCTGCTGCTACTAGTCAACAAGGATCTTTTCAAACAACAGGTGGTATGCCAAGTGGTGGCAGCATGACAGCACAGATAGCAGCAGACCCTACTGCTCCTACAACTGTAGCTGCTGTACAATCTAATAATAATCCTGACGCTTTAATACCTGACGGCACAGGACAGGCAGGAACAGCGACACAAGCTGGTGTAACTACAGCAGGAACAGCAGCACAAGCAGCAACACCTACAACAACACCTGCTGCTCAAATGACAGCAGCCCAATCACAAGGCGCTGTAGATCAGGCTTTACAGGGTATGACTGGCGAACAAGGACAAGTAAGTCCAGAGTCATTAATGAATGCAGCACAGATGGACCCTAATTCTGCTGCATCTTTACAGCTACAAGCAGCACAGCTAGGACAGGCACAAACAGTGCAAGCTCCTAATCCTTTACAGGTTACCCAAGATCAACTTATAGATGGCTCTGCTGTAAATCAAGGACAAGTAGATTCTACCCTAGCGAAAGCTGAAGCTGCTCTTGTACAAGATGAGATGGCTAGTTTGATGCAGGACTTTGAGGGTGGTAAAACACCTGTGTGGGCAGCAGGAGCTATGAGAGCAGCTAATCAAGCTATGGCTGCACGTGGACTATCTGCTTCAAGTATGGCAGGTATGGCTATTGTACAAGCAAGCATGGAAGCAGCACTGCCTATCGCTCAGATGGATGCATCTAACAAACAGCAGATGGCTATGATGAAAGCAGAACAACGTGCTAAGTTTATGGGCATGGAGTTTGACCAGAACTTTCAAACTAAAGTTAAGAATGCTGCACGTATATCTGAGATAGCAAACATAAACTTTAGTGCAGAACAAACCATAGCACTAGAGAATGCACGTATGGCACAAACTGTAGACCTAGCTAATCTATCAAACAGACAAGCTAAAGTTATGGCTGATGCAGCTACCATGACACAGATAGACATGGCTAATCTAGATAATAGGCAACAAGCAGCAGTACAGAATGCACAGGCTTTCTTGCAGATGGACATGACAAACTTAGACAATGCACAGCAGATGACTATGTTTAAGTCTCAAGAAACTACAAACTCAATACTTAGTGACACTGCTGCTATGAATGCATCAAGACAATTTAATGCTTCTTCTCAAAACCAAACAGATCAGTTCTTTGCATCACTTGGATCACAGGTATCACGCTTCAACGCTGAACAAAACAATGCCATAAAACGTTTCAATGCAGGTGAAACAAATGCACTAGCTCAATTTAACACAGCACAAGACAATGCACGTGAACAGTTCAATGCACAGAACCATCTTGTGATTGCACAGGCTAATGCTCAGTGGGCGCAGAACATTACTACAGCAGAGAATGCAGCAGTCAATCAAGCTAATCGTGATGCAGCTATAGCATCCAATAATTTAACCATAACAGGCTACAACAACGCCATACAACGTGAGCGTGATTTGTTAGCATGGGCATGGGAAGCAGGACAAAATCAGAAAGAAAGAGACAAGGCTATCGCTGTGGCAACTATTACAGCCACTGATGGTAAAGAGTCAGGTAATAAAATAGCGGATGCAGCAGGAAACTTATTATCAAAGATAACCAACGCAGCTATCGACTCTTTTATGCCAGATATTATAGACGCAATAAACCCCTTTGACTAAGAAAGAATTATAATGGCATATAATCCTAATTCATATTTTAATTATGAGGCTGGGCGTGGGAGTATATACAAATCGCCGCCTAAGTCTAAGCCTAAGAATGCTAACCAACAAGCTGCTAAATCAATGGGATCTGTAGGTATAGGTGGCATTGGTGGTAAGCCCACTACATCTTCTGCAAAGCGTATTCAAGATAAGTTTAGAGAACAAACACAAAAAGATAGTGGTAGTACCTATGATGAAATAGCTCTACCTACTGAAGCAGAAGTAGATAAAGGTATTAAAAGAGGACTAGGCGCTCCCAATAAACCAGATGATGACAAAGACCAATCACCTTTAGGCAGAATAAAGAGTACCTTGGATAGTGTGTCAGAAATGATAGGTCTAGGCAAGCCTGAGAAACCAAAAAAATCAGCATATACACCAGATAGAATATATAGTACTGCTGCGTTTAGGGCTAGATCTAATGACCCTATTGATATTACCGCACAGAACAGAAGAATAGATGATGCACTAGACTTTGGAAACAGAGCGCCTATGGCATACTTACCTGTTGGTGGTACTTATGATGAGATAAAAAAACAAAGAGGCGCTGATGAGCGTAATCAAAAGAAAATGGCTGAATCTATAAACGCTACAATAGAGCAACTATACGCTGCTAACGATCCTGCAAGACAGTTCTACCAGTCTGGTGTACCTATGGAGCAGAGACTATTCGCACCAGAGCTAGGGTATGATGAAATAGATTTACCCTCTGAGGCAACAGTAGATAAAAAGATTAGAGGTCTAGGAGCTAGGCCAGAGGTTACTGTTACTGAGCTTGATGCAACAACACCAACTACACTTACAGCAGCGCAAAGAACAGCTTTGTCTGACATGGGTTCTGATGTAGCAAGAACAAACCTGCAAAATATTACTAATGCACAAGGTAATTATTCTCAAACAGCTTTAACAAACGCTATAGATAAAGGCATTATAAACACTAATAAAAAAGCTTTATTAAAAGGTGCTGTTGAGACTGAGATAGGTGACAGAGGGCTAGTTACAGAAGCCACAGGTTATAGATTAAATAGAGCTTACGAAATGTTTAATGATGGCATAGTTGATGCTGCATTAGCATCTTTACCACAATCAGAACAAACTAGAATTAGAAATGGCGCAGCTTCTAATGCTCTTGGTTTAGCTATAATGGATCGAAGATACGATGGAGGTAGCAATTTTCGAGGCAGAGGTCTGGTCCAATTAACGCATCAAAGAAATTATCAAGCGGTGCAAAATATACTAGAAAGCAACGGAATAAATATTGATCTTGTAGGTAATCCAGATTTAGCAAATGATACTAGGTATGCTTTACCTATAGCTATGGCATATTTAGAACATGCAGGATTAGATGATACTACTGCTGATAATAGCTCTGCGAAAGACCTAAACAATAGAATAAACGCAGGAGCTAATAACACGATAGCTAATGAAAGATGGGATAATGTTGTACAAGCTTTAAGGGATGCAGGTAAGGATTCAGAAGCTAATAGAATGGAAAACAGAAATGAATACGCAGCACAAGAAACTGTTGGTACTGCAGTAGATGGAATAATAGGACCTAACAGCAGGGCTGCTATGACAACATGGCTTACTGAAAGAAATATAACAATACCACCAAATGCAACTGATATGGATTTAGTTGTACTAGTAAATGAGAACTCATAATAATGTTTGGATTACCTTTAGAACTAATAACAATGCTTGGCTCCACAGTCTTAGGTGGAGTGATGTCCATTTGGGGGCAGAGCATGAAGATGAAACAAGAGCAGAACAAGATGCTCATGGAACGTGCTAACGCTAACGCAAGCTTTGTAGCCGATGCACGTAACGCTGGAAAGAACGATAAACATTTTGCATGGACAAGAAGACTTATTGCATTATCTGCAGTTTTTGCTATAATAGTGTTGCCAAAGTTGGTTGCTGTGTTCTACCCAGAAGTAGGTGTGTACGTAGGCTACACTGAGGTACAGGTAGGCTTCCTTGACTTTATCTTTGGATCAGGACCAGAGTTAGTTAAGTGGCAGTATGCTGAAGGTTTTGTAATAACACCACTAGACACGCACATAGTATCTGCTATAGTAGGCTTATACTTTGGTGCAGGATTTACCAAATAGGAAAGCACAATGGAAATAGAAATATCCCCCTTTGATCAACCCATTCCAGGACAGTCTCTAACTGGAGAACCTAAGAATAACCCTTGGGAAAACCCTGCAGAAATGTCTGACCTAGGGGAGATCACTGCATACTACGTAAAAAGATTAGCTAACGATGAAATCATGGATGACATTGGTGCTTTGATGCAAGCAGGAATATCTATACAGCCTGTGGTACAGAGCCTTATAACTTCTGGTAATATAAGAGGGATACACAGCGTAGACTCAGGTATGCTAGTAGCCCCTATAATACACCAGTTTATTAAGAAAGCTTTGGAAGCTATGGGTATAGAGTCTAAAGATAACATGATAGATTACGAAAAAGAAGCAGATCAAAAAGAGTTAGATCGTTTTAAAGTATTAGCTGGACAAATGTTAAACGGAAACGTTGATATGGAAGATCCGGGAAAAGAGTTGTTAAGTGAGTTGATAGAGGATCAACCAGAGGAAGAAGAGACACCAGAAGAAAAGCCCAAGGGCTTAATGGCGAAAGGGTAGAGCTATGTCATTTTTACAATCATTCGGGGCTAGTTTCCTAGACGGTCTAGGTGAGGGCATTGATGAAAGACAACAGAAAGCGGAAGACTACGAACAGCGTAGAAGAGAAATGGCTGCACGTAACGCTCCTTTGTTTAGAAAAAGAATGACCAACGCTAGTAATGCTTACAATTTAGCAAATCAAGCTATGGGTTTAGGAGCCAAACGTTATCAGGTAGAAGCTGCTATGTCATCTGGATTCAGAGGAATTGAAGATTTTTACAATCAACTAAAAGAAGCGGCTAATGAAAAAGGAGTAAGAACTTTAAGTGATGATGATATTGAAGGTATGATAAATCTACCTACTACAATGCCTAGGATTAATGACAGCTATGTAGACTATAGCTTACAAGAGTTTGCTAATAGAACTTATGGTGTTGATAGTGTTAGTGCTTCAGGAATAGAAGACACAGGTAGTAATTTTAGTTTAGCAAATCTGTTCCGTGTAAACGATATGAAGAAAGCTAGGAATAGATTAAGCCAAGAAAAGTACATGGGTGATTTAACTATTGCAGATATAAATGATCTAGCAGCACAGTCTGAGTATACCTCTGTATTTCCAGAACTAGGTATGTCTTTACTTGATGTAGAATTTTATGGCGCTGAAGATACTAGTGTGTTTATAAAAGACTTTACTGAAGCAGCAGCCACTTCTAGAGCAGGTAACAGAGCAGCAGATGACATAGTACAAATTGCAAAAAATGCAGCTATTGAAGCAGCAGATGGTCAAGAACTTTCTCCAGAAATCCTAGCAGAAGTAGAAAGAGAAGCCAGAAAAAGAGTAGCAAAAGATGCTGTAACACCACTAGTAATAGGAGCCATTGGTAGGTATGGTAGAGGAGGCTTCTTTGATAGTAAAGTTTCTACAGATTTAGTTGAAAAGATATTAGGAAAAGATTTTCTAGTAGAGCAAAGATCAATATTTAAAGACGATGATGAAACAGAGCAACAAACAGAAGGAGCGCCTCTTGAGCCAACGCAAGAAGAACAATCAATACAACTTGGAATGGAAGAGTTTGAACGAAGATCTAAACCAGCAGACAGAATCGCAGACAGTCAATTCCAAAAAGGTTCCAAAGCGGAAGCGCCCGATACAGAAGCTCAAAAAGAAGCGTTACTTACTAAAACTTTCCCAACAAGAAAAAGTCAACGTGGTCTAGCCTCTAAAGGGATGTGGGATAAAAAGTATGAAGGTAAGGTAGATCCTGATACAGGCAGAGTTATCATTGCACCGCCAAGACCTCCTGAAGGTGGAGAAAAAACTAAAGAGATACCAATAAGAGTTGGACTATTAGGATCTAAAACAGGTAAGAAAAGAAAAGTTACCGAAGCTGAGTACTGGGATATGACATACGGTGAAACCCATGACGTTAACGGTATACCAAAAGGTTTATAATAAACATGGATTATTTTGAAGATAACAATCCTTTAAAAAAGGATGATCTAAAGAAGTATGAAAACATAAACAAGATACGTAACTATATGATAGGACGTAAAGGTGTTGACTATAGGAATAAAGATCCTGAAGAAATGGTTGATGACTTTGTACAACACTTGCGATACTTCAATGCCAACACTGTTAGTACTACAGGTGAACTAAGGTGGATAAATAAAGCAGACGATAGAATGAAAGAAACTGCTAGGCAAGCTTATGAGGTATATGATAAACTAGGTAACGTCTTTCAAAATGATGGAGCTATGGGTGCTGTTGATGGTATAAAGGATTACATCTTTGCTGCTGCTAAAGATCCTACTAACTATATAGGTATAGCTACAGGCGGTATTGGACGTGTAGCTGCAGGTGGTGTGTCTCTGACAGGTAAGCAAATGGTAAGGGCTGCTGTTCGTGAGGCAGGTAAAACTGCACTAAGAGATGGTGCTAATAAAACTGCAGCTTCAGAGGCAGCAATAAGAGCAGGAGCGCAAGCTGCACAACGAGCTATCAAGTCTGGTGTATCAAAGAAGAATGCAGATGTAGTAGCAGATGGTGTAGCAAATGAAGTACAAAAAGAAGGACGTAGAGCATTAGCAAGAAATGCAATGCGACAGAAGCAATCAGAACTGTTCGACATATCAGGTAAGAGGGCAGTAAAACAAACAACAGCAATAGATGCAGGTGCTTCTATGTTGCAAGATGTTTTAGCACAGCAGACATATATAGAAGCTGGCGCACAGGAAGAGTTTAGTAAAACTCAAACAGCTTTCTCTTCCCTTCTAGGTGGTGTAGCAGGAGCAGCACAGCTAGGCTTTGGTAAGTTTCGTGGGGCTTCAGGGTTTGAAGACACAGGAGAAACACTAGAGGGTATAGCTAATACTGTTATAGAAAACAACACAGCTAAGTTAAGCAAGAAAGATTCTAAAGCTGTAGCCAAGAAAATGAAAGAAGACATACTATCTTGGAATGAAAAGGTAGAGCGTGGTAAAGAATTAAACCCTGCCAATATGCCAGCAGACTTAGTAAAAACTATAGTGCTTGGACAAGATGGTAAGAGTGGTCTAGCTAAACTACTACATGATAAAGGTGAAAGAATACACAGCAAAAAGAAAGTAGCTGACTTAATATCTAACGTAGCTAGATTTATACCTGATGAAGACCTAATAGAAATAAACAAAGCTATGGGTAAGTACACAGATATACAATTAGGAGAGCTTACTCAGGATGGTAAACTTAACCTCAGAGACTTGATAGCTAAAGAAGCAAGTGAAGCAGGTAAATCACTAGCTGTATTTTCCCACGCAAAACGTTTGGTAAACACAGGTATTGTTGCTGCTGGTGGTAAGAATAAAAAGTCTATTGAAGAAGAGATGGAAGAAGCTTTAGGCCAAGTAGAAAAGCTCAAGAAAGCAGATCCACTAAAGTATGGACAGTCTGTGTGGAAACGTTTACTTGTTTCATCCCCTGCTACTACAGCAATTAACGTAGCTGGTTTCTCTCAGTACTACGTAGGTCAAACTATGGCTGACTTCTTTAACTCTGGTATGCTGGGCATGAAGGCTATGGCGCAGATGGCGTATAGTCCTGCTGCAGCTAGAGAAACTATGAGACAGGCACGTGCATTGACTGCTATACAGGCACAGAAGATGCGTAACTTGTTAGATCCATACACTACACATGATGCATACTTGCGGTTCTTAGATAGTAATGAAGAGGCACGTAAGACTTTGTTTGAAACTATGGCTGGTGGTGTAGAAGCTACAGCAGATAGATACAACATAAACCCTAACAGTAAAGTGTTCAAGAATACAGAAGCATTTGCTACAGCAGCCAGTCAGGTAACAGGTGTACGTATACAAGACAGCTTTACTAAGTCACAGATGTTTATGACTGAGATGGATAAGTACCTCAGAGTAAATAAAGGAGTAACCCTCAAAGAAGCATTTGATAAAGGGGATGACTTTATTGATGAAGAGATAATTCAGGGTGCGTTGGATGGTACACTCAAGTCTGTATTTGCAAAGGACTACACAACAGCAGAGCAGCCTGAGTTGCTAAGATCAGCAGCTAAGTTTGCTGAAACATTTTCTAATACTCCAGGTTTGGGTACACTTCTACCATTTGGTAGGTTCTTCAACAACGTTGTAGCTACAGCATACCAGTGGTCACCACTAGCCGCACCTCAACAGTTTATTAAGTTTGGTAGAAATCTTGTAAAGAAAGAGCCAGATGTAACAGACAGAGATGCATTCGCTCGTATGGTTGTAGGTAGCACTGCGCTACGTTTATCTATGGACTACGATAATGAGAGAAGAGAGAAAGGTTTAGGTGTATATGAGGTAGACGTGGGTGGTGGAACTATTATAGATGCTAAGAACACGTTCCCTTTCTCCTTGTGGTTAGCTGCAGGTAGAATAATGAACCTAAGAAGAAATGGTGAGCAAGTACCACCAGAGCTACAGCAAGAGCTAGGCACACAGCTAGTCGTGGGTCAGCTTGCACGTGACGCACAGTTTGCTAACGACATAAACAATCTATTAGATGTTATTACTAATGTTGATGATGGTGCAAGGGAAGCAAGTGTAGATGGTTTTTACAAGGTGGGTGGTAACTTTATCTCAGGTTTTGCACGTCCTCTAGATGCACTCAACAAAGCTGTAGGTTTTGCTATGGGTACAGATACAGCTAAAGATGTACGTCAAGCGGAAGGTGTAAACGTATTCACTCAGTCTGCTACAAAGTATGTAGACAATATCATAGAGGCGTTCATAGATAAGACTGATGCTATAACAGGTGAGGAATTAGAAGTAGCCACTAGATCAGGTGAGATATATGATGCTAATCCTTTTGCACGTATCTTTGGTTTAACAATAAAACCGGGAAGAACAGCTACAGAAAAAGCATACTCTATGGCAGAGATGCATCCTTGGAGAGCTAACGAAAGAACTAAAATACCTGCTTATGATAAAGCTTTTAACGGAATGATTGCACCCTTCCTAGAAGTATACACTCAAGATTTACTAAATGATCCTCAGTTTGAAAAAGCAAACCTAGTAACCAAGCGTGGTATGTTAAAGAAAAGATTATCTGAAGTTAAAAAGATAGTGAGAAAGAGAATGGAGAGTGGCTATGGCGGCTCTGATAATATGGTATTACGTAGAGCAGCAAAGGCTGCACAAAGGTATAACAAAGAAACTACAAGAGAAGCACTAAAATTAATGAAAGATCAGATGGGTATAACAGGTACGTTAGAAGATCTAAACTATAAAGAACTAGAAATGTTTATGACTTATGCAGACTATGTAGAGGGCATACAGAAAGAAGTAGGGAGTATATAGATGAAGAAATACTTAAAAAGGCTATGGTGTGCCTTGATGAATCGTAAATGTCACACTGACTGTAACTGTATATAAGAGAGGGGCCGCACTAAGCGGCCCTTTCATTTTGTATAGCTATGTCCTGCCCACATCTTACACTCAAGAAGTTTATCTCTAGCTTGCTTGCGTTCAGGATTATCCTCAAGATTATCTAGTAGAAACTTATCTACTATTCTTATAGTATTATTTAAGTCTCTTTTAAATTGCTCACGCTTTGCCTCCATATAGTTTGTAGCTTCACGCTCTAATTTCATTATCCTGTCTCTTTAAAGTCCACTGTTATTTCGTTTAGTATATTCTTAACCTGATCTATATTTAAATTAAACCACTCCCCCCTTTTTTCTTTTGCCATTTTAGCAGCAATTTTATGTGCTTGTGATTCTGACTTACGTTTGTTGTTAGTCGATACTATATGCTCTACTTTGTAGTCTCTTAAAGGACTACCAGTTTGATAACCAAGACATCTATCATCAGCATCTACAGCCATGCCTATCTTAACCCACTCAGGCCAAGCAGGATTAGTAATAGCGTAGACATATCCTTCTTTTATTTCTCCTCCTTTTTGTAGAGAAGCAAAGGCCGCATCATTAAAACTTTTGTATCGTCCAGGTTTATGTAATGGATGCGCTCGTGGTATATATTTACCATTCACATACATCTGAAGAGCGTTATGTATTGGACTCCACTTCTTCATCCTTTCACGAATTCTTTCTGGGTTATCTTTGTAGTAATATTTCTTTCCTGTTTTTGGATTAATACCTGTTCTTTGTTGTCCTACTTTTCTTTTTTGCATTTTATACCTCCTGTGGTATTTGTGTACACCATACCCAGTAGTCTGCTTCCCACATAGACTCAGGTCTAGTATCCTCTAAGTATTTGCTACGTATATCTGCAGCCACATTACATTTATCTCTACTTTCGTACAGAACGTTATCGCTCATAACCATAGGCTCTCCATCAAACATAAAGAGCGCTACTAAAATCCAAGCCATATATTATTCCTTTGCTTCATAATATTGATTAACTTTATCGTTAACCCAAGGTTCAAGATACTTCTCTGTAACACTAAATGTTGCAAAGAAAACTATTATTGCTGTTGCTACTACTTCCATGATAACTCCTATGTTATATCTACTACTTCACACACGTCACCACAGCAAGCAAATGTTTGACTCGACTTCGTGTTGTCTTCTTGTTCATACTCTGAAAGCTTAGTCCAGTCAATCTTTTTCGGCATACATGACAGTAACATTT
>Ga0163179_10003266_pt1 | contig 11041 bp, 11 predicted proteins | sample AtlANTMetagenome_FD_109643 | JGI IMG/M metagenome (GOLD analysis project Ga0163179, IMG submission 109643) | Marine eukaryotic phytoplankton communities from the Atlantic Ocean - Atlantic ANT 2 Metagenome | ecosystem: Environmental > Aquatic > Marine > Oceanic | place: North Atlantic Ocean... | reverse complement strand
ATCCAAATTGTTGCTCGATCTCATCGATTATTTCGGTAGGACGCTCGGAGTGACTTTCCTCCAGATCCTCCCTGCGCTCTTCGGTACGCTCTTCGATTCGCTGCTGTTCCTCGCGATATTGGCGCTCAAGAGTGTCTAAAGCATCTCGATACGTCTGTAGTGCTTCTTCTCTTTTCTGGATCTCTTCGTCGTGTATCTCTTGTAGACCTAGAATCTGTTGCTCATAGCTTTCTTTCGCAGCTTCGTAAGCTTTCTGGATTTCATTCATATCGCTCTGCATTTTGAAGAAGATTCCGGCAGACAACAATACTAATAAAATCTCTTTCCAGTGCTTGAGGAAAAACTGTAGTGCAATCTTTTTCATAGAAACCTTATCTTTTTCTTCGCTCACTATACACCTTTTAGTTTAGCGATTCCATCAATAACAGTTTGACCACCGATATAGATTCCCGAAATGATCACCCAATCAGAAGATTCTAGGCCGGCAAATACCATGAGACCGGTGGCTGTAAGCCACACCATAAACTTGCGAGAAATCATCTTCTCAACTAGCGCATCCAACCTTGCTTTAACTACTGTCATCATATTATCCTCCGTTATTACTGATTAACTCTGGCGTACCCATCTCTCTTTTCAATCATAACCTGTACATCCGCGCAATCTTTGAGCGAATCTAAGTGTGAAATAAGAAGAATATTCTTAAAGTACATCTTAATTAGTTCCAAGATACGAATAAATCCTTCCATATTGTCTTCGTCCAAGGCAGTACCCGGCTCGTCAAGAATAAAGATATCACCTTTTGGCAATGAAGAGACTGATAACAGAGCTAAGCGAATGGCCATAGAAGCAATAGTCTTTTCTGCACCGGAGCCCATATCTAGTGGGCGCGGTTCGTGCTTTGGATGTTTAATAAACAATTCAAACTTCTTACCATTGTCTTCAAAGTAAATCTCAAAGTTTGTAATATTGGCCAACACCTTCGCAATCTCTTGGTTGACGACCGGCATTTTACGTTTAATCACATCATAAGCAATACCATTTGAATGCATTGCGCGCATGAATAAATCGTATGCCGCAAATTCTTCTTGTAAATCCAAGTATTCTTGCTTGCTTTCCTTGACCGATTCCACCCTCTGTTCTAAAGAGCCATTTGTGCGCACAAGAGATATAATCTTATCCTCACACTTTTCAAGATTTACAGATAGGGTTTCAAGCGTATTATTTAGCTGTGCCTTTTCTGTCGTCAACTCTTCAAGATTCTCGATAGCTTCCTTATTCTCATTATATTCATTCAGTTTCTCATTTAACGACTTAACAGAGTGATACAATCTTTCTTTTGCTAATTTATTTTTTTCTATTTCTAGATTCAAATCAGCAATAGTGGCAGAAACAGTCGCTTTTTTATCTACGACCTTATAATATTTGTTCACATGCTTTTCTACCTGAGTTGGGACTAGCACTTCTAACTCTGTGGTCAGCGTGGTAATTTGTGACCGATGGTCTTCAATCTGCTGCTGAGTGGCGGGGATTCTTTTTTGTGCCGCTTTTGCATCTTTAACAAATTCATTATCGGAACAATATTTACAATTAGGATCATACTCATGAGTGGCCAGCAGTCTTTCCTTTTTCTTATATCTTTCTAACTCCAGCTGTTCTGTGTCTCTTTTAGATTGCCAAGTGCCAATTTCATCCCTGATGTTGCTGATTTCTTCTTGCTTTCTCTCAAGCTCATGAATATCAAACGTGTCAAGAAACTGTAAAATCTTTGAATACATATCTTGACTTTCGGTTCGTTCTATTTCTAGTTCTGTATTTTTTTCGTTCAGGCGGTGTTGGCGCATAGTTGCGCTCTTAATCTTTGTCTTCACATCCACAACGTCAATAATGTCTGCGGGAATTGACTCAATCAACTTATCTACTTCTGCCAACTTTCCTTGGTTTGTTACTATTTTTGTTTTTAGTGTTTCGCACCGAGTTCTCTGTCTGCCGAGTTCAGCATTGTTTTCTTCTAACTCGCCCTGTGCTTCTGTAATCTCTTCTTCATAACTCCGTCCTTCAAGTCTGCGGAGGGCGCCGCGAGTGTCCGAGGCATCCTCTTTCGCTAGCTTAAACTTCTGTTCAAAAATTTCTAAATCTAAAAATTTGGCAAAGATTTCTTTTCGGCGGGTTGACCCTTCATTAATAAACTGTAGGGCGCCATGTTGGCTAGCCATAGCTGAGAGTAAGAAGTCTTCTAAAGTACCGAAGTGCTTCCGAATGTTCTTGTCAGTCTCAATGCGACTTAGGCCATTGAGACTTTCTACATCGCCAGTGACGGGACAGACCCTCTTAAAATCTAGATCAGTCTTTGCTTCCAGAGTTACTTCGCCTTTTAGCTTTTTAGTATACTTTTCGCTTGTTCTTTCGATTCGATATAAGCTATCATTGACAGAGATCTCTACCATTCCACGACACGATTGCCTATTCTGATTAATGATATTCAGGTTTTTTCTTTCATTTTTCGATGTAGTGTTAAACATAGTATAAAGAATAGAGTCAATTACACTACTCTTTCCGCTATAGTTTTTTCCAAAGATTCCGATAATGCCATTAAGACCAGAAAATTCAATACTGTTTCCTTCTCCATAGTTAAAAAGGTTATCCCACTCGACACGGTGAATCTTCCAGTTGATATTGCGTCCCACCTCTTCGCTCTGCTCGACAACCTTGTTATATCCAGCATTAAGAGCAATCACTCTATCCATGAGAGCGTCATCAACCTCATAGTCTCTAAGGTATTCTCTGATAAGTTTTTCTTGAACTCCTAAGTTTCTTAGGTCTTCAATCTTGAGCTTGTCTGTAAATTCCTCTACATTACTTCGCTGGCCTGCAGCACGATTTAAGAACGTAATTGCTTCTGGTTTGAATCTATGTTTTGCAATGTCAAGGGCGCGCTTCATCTGAGTTAGAGGAAGGTTATTATTACTTACCAATCTCAAGCGGGCCCCTGTTGGAACATTGACTCCCCGGGGCATGCGTCCCTTGGGGGTTAACTCAATTGTAATAAATGGCTTGGGGTTCTTCAGTACGTGATGTTTGACGGTAAAGTCATCTTTGCTACGGATATCCCAAACTAAAAATCCCTTATCATTTGTCTCGCCATGATTCTGCTGTACCGTAGAGCCACAATAGCGGACGCGACCTTCAGTGTCTAGAATTTGATTTGTTTTGTGAATATCTCCCAAAAAAGCAAAATCGTGACCCTTGAATGCAGAAATATCATGCTCGCCATGCTCCATAACCCAGCCAATGTCTGTCGACACTCCACTGATTGCGCCGTGATAAAGCGCAATATTGATTTTAGAATCGTCAGTAGGAGTGACCCAGTTGTCCTGATCAAATACGCTAAGTACGTTAAGCGTCAGAGAGGCGTTTACAGGGCATTCGCCAGAGTTTTTAAGTAAGTGTAGTCTGCCACAGTTCAAAGCGTCTGCAATGGGCGTCAGGGCGTCTTGGCGGCTACTATTCTTTAGGTTTCCATCATGGTTGCCCAAAATAATATAAGTTGGCGCAATTGCAGATAAATTTCGAAAGAAATCTGTGCATAGTTCCACAAATTCAGGGGAGATCTGAGTTTTTGTATGTGCTATGTCACCACAATGGATAATATAATCAACCTCTTCTTCCCTTAGTTTTTTGTATAGTTGCTTAAAAACCTCACGATATTCATAATGATACTTTAGGTTTTTAATGTGAGTATCAGCTATATGAGCTAACTTCATGTATTCTCCGTAGTTAAATCGACAGGACGCTCTGCATCAATCGAGTGTCTGTATCAACAAAGGACGCAGTAAGTTTCTTTTTGTGAAACTGTTCTTTTGTCATGGAACCCACATCCTCATATCCCATGACATCTATTTTATAAAGTTCTATATCACATTCTAGCATAGTTTGAATGATTTTTTCTGCTTTTTTCTCGGCATCAGCGTCAAGAGCAATGTATACTGGTGTGTCGTTTTCCACGATTCTTTTGATTAATCTTGAGTTTTTACGAAGACTTGAGCCAAGAATCGGTACCGCGTTTCCAGCAACAATTGCATCAAAAATACCTTCAACAATAATCAAGTCGCTGTCCCAATCAATATAAAGTTCATTAAAGCAAATATCTCTAGATGCCCTTGGGTTCATATATTTTCTAAAGGCTTCTTCGTAGGTGCGAGCAACAAAATAATTAACATCCCCATTCGCGTTAAAGCTTGGGATTATAATACGATTTTTGTAATCTCCATCTACAGCATACCCAATTTTCCACTTGAGCAGGTCTTCTCTTGTAATGCCGCGTCGGCGCAAATAACTTAAGGCTGGCTTGGCGGCTAGCGAAGTATTCTTATTTGTCAAGGTTCGGAACTCGTCGGGCAAAGTACATAATTCTTCATGCTCCGTTTCTTCAAATTCTTGAAAAAGGTTCTCAAATTCATTAAGATCGACACGACCAGAAACAGCATCCCATTGCCTTAGAAGAGATAGATCACCAAACCTTCTTACGATTCGTCGTATCGTGCGACCTCGGGCATCGCAAATCCAACATTTATATACATCGCGAGTAAAATTGACAGACAATTTTTTCTTATGATGCTTACAGTAAGGGCAATGATATAAGTATTCAGAGCCAGATTTGTACGAACCGCCTAAAACCTTGGTTACGATTTTATACTTTTCATGTTCATTCATTATTGGCTTCTGGAAGTTCTAACGTGATCAGAGCTTCAATCTGCTCATCTTCATACTTCTCCTGATCAACATAGTTTGTCATCTCCTGCTGATCGTTCGTCAAACTTCCTACAAAAGAAATTGCAAATCCAAGTAAAAAACCAGCGATTATTAGTGCGAGCGGTTTCATAAATCCTCCTGTGATTATAATATACCACTGTCGAGGACTCTTGTCAAGTATTTTTTTATTGTCTACCAATTTTAAATAATTGATCGTTAATAAATTCGTGAAAGTGATCGTCATCTTGTACGCCAAGCTGCTCATAGATTTCGGGTGCTAGATTCGGCTGCTCTTTTACATAATTAACCATTTCCCGAAGGCGCGCTTCTACTACAGCGGCGTATACTTCGTGAGCGATAGACCACTCGGGAGGAAGTAACGCAGAATTTCCTTCGATGCGGTAGACTTCATTGCCGCTTCCGCTAGCCCATTTTCCGGTGTCACCAAATATCATTTTTTTAAGATATATAATTTCTTTCGGGCCGCGCTCAAGTCTTTCTTCTAACATTAAACGATAACTTTCGGCGGTCATCAAAGACATCGGCAAAACAGTATCAGGAGCAAGTTCGGACGCGGGAATATGAGAAAATCTCAACATGCGCATGTTTCCATCAATCATTACTGGTGCTACACCGGTAACAGGTGCGGGTGATCTGCCCAGATTTGAAATGTCTTCCCAGCTTTTTTCGATGGATTCTCTATTACTTAAGTCAGAATATCCCGGGGGTTTAGAATCGCTACGGTGATAGGCATAGTCGCCGGGTTTTGGGGCGTCAGCTTGCGCGGAGATTTCTGCGTTACGGGCGTTTTGAAACTCTGCGAATTGTTTGGCAGAAATTGCTCCTGTTGTGATTGACATTGCAATTCCCAAAGGAATACCGTACTTTTTAGCTATAGATTTGGCTCTGTCAGCTAGACCCTCGTTTAGCGAGCCTTGTTCAAGGATCCTGTTGATTTGATCTGAAAAAATTAATTGGATGACCTCATCAGAGATCTCTTGCGGTGCTGGGCCTTCTTTTAAAAATTGGCGCCACTCATTTATTGCTTGTTTGTTCATTTTGGGTCGTCTCTTGCAGTAAATAGTGTCCTGCTTTTGCAATTATTATAGAATCTGCACGATCATAATATTGTGGTTTGGGATTTCCATGTTTTGTATACTCTATTTCAAGCCAACCTTGCTTTTCAACATGCCTCAAAACAACCTCTTTAGCTTTGGTACCGCGTGGAATACGAAGACCAGATAGCTTTCTTGCCGTGGGTGCAGCAACATAATCCGGTTCAATCTCTAGGGCATCGTAGCACATCCACGACACAATGCCGTTGAATTTAGATAAAGTAGATAAAGTTTTTGCTGATGAGAAGCCGCTTCTGAAGGATTGTAAGTTTTGCTCGATAAATATATGCTCGATAGCAGAACTATTATCAATGCCATGTTCGTAAGCATCCAAGAGCCTTTCTTTAATAAATTGTGCTTTTGCGAACATATTTTTAAATTTTCTTGTGTCCCATGCTTCATTATATATGATCTCTCCCTCTGTGTCAAGTATTGTAGCACCAGTGATGCTGGTCGATATGTCTAATCCTAGTATCACTATTCTCTTCCGTAGTCGTCTTCAATGCGGACTGGTGTATCTGACAGGTGGTTTCCGATTTCAATTATTTGAGAGTCTTCGATTGCTGTAAGGCGGTATGGACAATGAGACTGCACGTTAAGGGTCATCCCCGGCTCCAGTATTGCTTCACTCCACGGGTGGCCAATCTCATCCTTAAGTGTGTGCTCATCACCAAACTTAGCGTGTACCTTTCCAGAAATGACAATTAGCGCTTCGCTTTTTTGTGGATTGTATTTTAAACTGGTTCTGTTTCCTTCCGCTAAAGCCAATAATTTGCCATGGCCAGCAGAGAAACTAGCCCATACCATCTCATGACCCCACGGCTTATCTTCTTTTCTCCATTTGGTGACCCAAGCAGTCTTTGCGTGTTTATGCATCTTTATTCCCATGATTTCTCCTAAAAATCTAACTTCAGTTTAAAAGTATAGTCTAGATCTTCTAATTTTTTTACTGGATTTGCTAAAGTTGCTATGGCGATTAAGTTATTGTCTTTATCATAAAGTCCAATTTTTGATATAAATGTCTGTTTCTGATAGCTGCCCGTAGGATCAGCATAACTGGACGTCATAGTGTTTTTCGCTGTGATTGTTTCCTGCTCTTTGTAAAACTTTGAGCCAGTTAAAGGTGTCATTTTCTTTTGTTGGCCGTGCTGAACAAACGTCGGATTGTTTGAATAGTTCAACTCCCCTTTCGGTGCATGAGCTAACATGGTCATGACCGGAACATAGTTAACTCCTTTGTAGTCTAACCCATAGCTGATATATTCTGTAGATGCATCGTCTCCCGTTTTCATACTGTATCCGTCATCAGCCATGGTCGTGCCCCAAAATTTCCAAGAACTTGGTTCGGGGTCACCATTTGTCAAATAATCGCGGCCAGTTTCGCTGCTTCCATAGACGGCCGATTGTTGTTCAAGATGCCAGCTACCAGTTAGCACAATGAATCCTTCGTTGTATAACACGACGCCGGCAACTTTATTATTACCCTGCGACTGTGCATATACCGAGCCAGTAACCTGTATTAGCTCTCCGTTTCGGCCAGTGTCTTGAAGTTCAGCTAGCAATGATCCCGAAAGATAATATTTTAATGATACTGTTCCTTTTTTTATTGATGAGCCATACATGATGGATGGAATAGAAATTAGACACAAATCTTGATTTCCTTTGTTTCCCAAAGATGAACTGTAGGCGTAATGATCACTAAGTGGAGTATAGTAATTCATTGTATTCTTAAGAGCCGTGATTCTTTTTCTCGACACGCCTTGCTGGTAATACTCTCTTTGGAGGCTGGCTGTCATCGGATAACTAGAAGACATTACGGTTCCATATCCAAAAGTCGCAAAAGAGCCGGCTGAAACTGTCTTGAAAGCAGATAGGGTACTGTCTTTCATGATGAATGGATAGACTACCGCTGTATCTTTAACATCATATGGAGTTCCACCAAACATTACGCGGCCGGTGTCGACGACTTCTCTGTCAACGTTCATTTCGTAAAGATTCACATATCCTGATTTTAGTCCAATCGGATTACTAGCTAGCGAGCCGCTCGATGCTATCCTATCATTAACATAAGTAACTCCATTGTAAACATAGAAGCTAAATTTAGGATAGGCTTTGATCCTATTATAAAAAATATCGCCGCGATGGAACTTGTATACTGACATCCTGTACTAATTAGCCTTCTTTTTCTAATTTTACACAACCAATAGCATCTGCATATTGTTGATACAATACTTCTACTGGTAGCATAGGCGCTTCTTCGCCACAAATCCATTCATAAGTTTTGTCTATATTCTTAATAATCTTTTCAATTCTCTTCTTTTCTTCGCGTAGCCAAACAAGCTGCTGTCTTGATGGTGGGGGCATATCAACGCCCAACTCTTCAGCAATCTGCGATAATTTGAAAAAGTTTTTCTCGTCAAAGGCTTTTTTAGCTTCCATAAATAAATGGTTTTTTCTATCTTTTATAGATTGCGCTTCTTCTGCAGATAATTTATCAGGATGCGTTTTTATTGCGATCTTTTTATACAATGACTTAAGATCTTTTTCAGCATCGGTTTCTTCTAATTCCTCAAGATCATTATAGATCTCTTCTTCAATTTCTTTTAGTTCTTTTTCTGTAACTTTTTGATTATACGGGTCGACCTGCTTTTTTTCAAACGTTTCGCGGGTCTGTTTTCTAGAACAATCAAAGCCATGCTCTTCGCACCAATCTGCAAAAGCATCGTAGAATTCTTGCTTACGGTATTCGTGCTCTTCCTTGTGATATTCTAGGTCGGCATACAAATATCGTAGCTCGCTGAAGAGTTTCTTATACCTTGCGCGGAGGCGCCGAGTAGTCCGGTCTTGGCCAGACATACTAGTAGTCCAAACGAACTCTTAATGTCATCTCATTAGTCGGATCTTTACGCAAAGGCTCAGAAAGCTTAGCCACGCCCATCAGTTCGTTATCGGCTGAATAAAGCCCAATAGTGGTAATGTAAGATACTGGCTGATCAGTACTTTGTTGCTTAACTCTAATCTTTGAACCCGTTAAGTATGTCGGGTTAGAACTGTAATTAAACTCATTGTGGTTGGCCCGACAAAAGTATACTGTCGAATTTAGTTCTGTGGTATTGTTAAACGAAATGTTATGGATTCTGGCTCTTACGCCATCGCATGACGCTGTAATGTTTGAGCCAGTCATCAGCATTTGCAAAGACTCTTTTCTGCCTGAATTATATCCTTTGTGGCCGTGGGTCGATGCAGTCAGCATGTAACCTGCGCTATTCAAAAGGCCGGAACCCATGACATCAGCCACAGAAGCCCCGTCTCGATCCCGGGTGCCATCGTTGGCGTCTTCATTTCTTAAAAACAACGATTGTGTAAGAACAACAATACCGGCTTGATAATAAATTAGACCTGCGCGGATTGTTGTAGAGCCGTCAGCTGGATCATCTGCTTCGAATACGCTCGTCCCAGCAGCGGAAGGAGTACCACTCAAATTAGATTCTGCGGTGCCCTGATCGAGACTAGCGTATAAAATTCCATATTCTCCTGCGGGGGAGTTAACTCTAAAGTCGTTTTGAGCGTTTGTATCCGCAACTTTGATTCTTCTGTTGAACACTCGATCTTTTGGCACACCAGAAGCCCACGATGTGTCATGTGGTGCGTTGGAGCCGACTCCAAGAGTTATCGAAAAAGTTCCCTTTTTGATCTCATCTTTAACAAGAAGCCTAGAAAAACTAAGAAAGACAGCTGCGTCGATCTTTGTTCCGCCGGCAAGCAAGTCGCCGTCTTCGTCAAACAACTGCACCGATCCCGTATGGTCAAACCCCATTAAGACTTGCGCCATTTGATTATAAATATTAAACTTTTTGTTTTGAGCTACCACTGGAAAGGAAGTATCTCCGACTGATGAAGAGAGCGGAGACTTCGGGCTATATCCGACCGTAATATCAAAAATATGATTTGCGGAAGAACTTAGATACGGATAGTCATACACTGACTGAAACATTCCATGCGAATAGTTCTTGACGTTTCCGTCTGCGTATGATCCCGAAACAATAGCGCCAGTTAGCGGAATTGCTTCGTGTAATAAAGTTTTAGTAGAAATTACATCGTTCGATGAAAATGTTTTAAATGTAGTTGCCATGTGTGTTTCCTAATATTGTTTATACTTTTCTTACAAAGCGGACTGGGATATCAATTCGGTAGCCCGTTGTGGCGCCCGTTACTCTTACTGTAGTATCAATGTAGTACACCGAGTGCGTAGCAATAGTGGTTGTCGAGCCTAACTCAGTAAATAAAAATGTTCCAGTGTTAAGATCCAAGGAAGACTGAATTTGAAACTCCATGTACGTTCCGCGCGGGCCGCGAATTGTCTGTGTAGAAGCTGCAGCATCTCTTTCTGTGTTTTCTGAAACTACGCCAATATCTGTTCCCAAAGAAAAGAAGTATGTTGCAATATTGTCGTCATCAATAAAGGATGGAGAAGTAATAGAAGCATTAGTCGCATTTACGATGGATCCGAATCGATTATCAACTTCGACAATGTATTGAGTTTCTACCAAATCAGCGTCGATTGTAAAGGCAGGAGAAATTTCAGTTGTGTCGAGACCTTGATCGACGCGAATAGTTGTACCTGCTCCCACATTCTCTCCGTACATAATTCCACTGACGGCATTGCTACTGGCATTAATTCCTAACGCTTCTTCCGTATCTTTGTTAACCGCTAATAAATAAGCGCCAGAGGAGTGGCGAGCGTTATTTGTTGAATAGATTTCATTAATCTTAATTACAGGCAAGTACAGTAAGTTAGTTCTAGGAATTGACACTAGTTTTGATTTTAACATAGAAGTGTTATTAGTGAACGCTTCCAGCACTGGAGTCTGGAGTAATTCTAAATCGTAGTAAGCGCTTCCTGAAGCGTGGTTTTTATCAAAAAGAGCATAGTCAACTTCGTCGTCTCCTAAAGCAAATTTTGTAATTTTAAAACTGCCGTCGCCTTTAGCTAGACGAAAACGACCTGTGTCTGTTAATACTGCATCTAGGATGATATCACCCGAGTTGTCTAAGAATGCCATGTGTAATCCTCTTCCTTTTTAAATAGTTGCATTTATAAATAGTGCGCAACTTACGAACTTTCTTCAAAATCTGTTTTAACTTTCTTAGTATTAAATTGAAGATTCAAATCTATT
>Ga0163179_10003265_pt1 | contig 11041 bp, 10 predicted proteins | sample AtlANTMetagenome_FD_109643 | JGI IMG/M metagenome (GOLD analysis project Ga0163179, IMG submission 109643) | Marine eukaryotic phytoplankton communities from the Atlantic Ocean - Atlantic ANT 2 Metagenome | ecosystem: Environmental > Aquatic > Marine > Oceanic | place: North Atlantic Ocean... | reverse complement strand
ATATTGCGGATACTCACATCCGAAATCTGAAATACCACTTTGAATATAGAGAAGTATTTCAACAATTATATAAATCAATAAAAGAAGAAAATGTAGATTACATCATTCACTGCGGCGATATTGCACACACCAAAACACAAATATCACCTGAGTTTGTGGATATGTGCCGCGAGTTCTTTGAGAATTTGGCAGCCATCGCGCCTACGTATATTATATTGGGAAACCATGACGGCAACCTAAGAAACGGAAGTAGGCAGGATGCCCTGTCTCCTATTGTTAGAGCGATCAACTCTCCAAGACTAACCCTAATAAAGAACGCAGGAGAAGTAAAACTATCAGAAGAATTTTGTTTAAATGTTCTTTCTGTGTTTGATGAGGACAATTGGACAGACCCAACAAATACAGACGCAGTAAATATTGCGCTATACCATGGAGCGATCAACAAATCTAAAACAGACAGCAATTGGACACTAGGAGGCGACCATGACATTGGGATTTTCGATAACTTTGATTTTGCTTTTCTTGGTGATATTCACAAAACACAGAAACTAGACAAAGCTGGCCGTATATGGTACGCAGGATCAACAGTCCAACAAAACTTTGGTGAATCACTAGACAAAGGCTATTTGCTCTGGGATATCAAGGACAAAGATAATTTTACTAACAAACTTATTACGTTTAACAACCCAAAGCCCTTTGTAACATTGGAACTAACAAAAGCAGGAAACCTCCCAAGAAAGAAGCCACCTGAAGGAGCCAGACTTAGGATTGTATCAGATGCAAATGTTACTTTGGATAAAGTCAGGAAAGCTGTCGATGTTGTTAAGTATAAATACAACCCAGAATCAGTAACATACCTCAACAGGGCTGCAGGAAAACAAATAAAAGTACAAGCACCCAAGGGCCTGCAAAAACAGGACCTTAGAGACCTCAAAACACAAGAGTCCTTGATGGGTGAGTATCTAAAAGAATATGATGTAACTGACGAGATGCTGGCCAAAGTATACGAATTAAACAAAAGCTATAACACTCAAATAGAGGAAAGCGAAGATGTTTTAAGGAACGTTCATTGGTCCCTGCAATCTCTTGAGTGGGATAATCTCTTTAATTATGGCGAAGGAAACGTTGTAGATTTTACCAAGCTGGAGGGTATCGTCGGCATATTTGGGAAGAATTACTCTGGAAAGTCTTCTATCGTCGACACCTTGTTGTATTCTTTGTATAACTCGACAAGCAAGTCAATTAGAAAAAACCTCAACATTATTAACCAAAATAGAGATACCTGTACTGCAACTGCAACAATAAAGATTGACGACACAGAATATATAGTGGAAAGGACCTCTGAGAAGTATACAAAGCGCCTAAAGGGAGTAGAGACCATGGAGGCTAGTACCGACTTAGAGTTTTACAAGAAAGACCCTATAGGTAATGTAGTGGGACTCAATGGTACATCAAGACAGGACACAGACAAAAATGTCAGAAAGTACTTTGGAACTTTGCATGACTTTCTAATGACTTCAATGGCTAGCCAGCTAGACTCTTTGTCCTTTATTAATGAAGGCTCGACAAAGAGAAAGGAGTTTCTAGCCAAATTTCTAGACTTGCAGATATTTGATAAAAAGTTTAAAATGGCAAAAGAAGATTCTGCCATGACAAAAGCTGCGTTAAAGAGACTGGAAGGCACAGACTTTGAAGCTCAGATGGAAAGTGCTAAAAAAGATATCACAAAAAGTGAGCTATCGATAGAAACAAACAGGGCCATCTGCAAAGAGGTCAGAGAAACTATATCAGAAATTAATAGCGACCTAGCTTCAATCATCGCAAAAATAGAATCGGTCCCAACTGAGGTCATTGACCCAGTTATGACTTCCCGAGCTATCAGCACGAAGGAGAAGACTATTCTTGACACAACCTCTCAAAAGATTAAAGCAATAGAGCAACTAAGACTAGGAGAAGAGAAGTATCAAAAGATTGCCAGCTTTGTGGAAGAATTTGATATAGCGTCATACCAAGAAAAGAAGAAACTTATTGTCGAAAATAAGAAAAGGGTTGACGAACTAATTCGCAATATAAAACTAGAAAGCCTAGAGAGAGACAGAAACTTAAAAAAGAGAGAACTATTAAAAGAGGTCCCATGCGGATCCCAATACCCTTCTTGTAAATTCATAAAAGATGCACACAAAGCAGGAGAGTTAATACAGGTTTCAGATCAAAACATTGCAAACCTTTCCCAGAGCGCCAACACAGCCGGCGAAGAATTCAGGAGTCACGACCCGCTGACAATTGATAGTCATATTGAAAAGTACAACCTACTCTTGGAAAAGAGAAATGTTTTAGCTACAAGTATTGCAGACAATAAGCTCTTTATAGAGAAAGCCGAAAGTAAACTATTCAAAGAGCAAGTTGAACTTCAAGAGTTGAAAAGTAAAAGCTTCCAATATGAACAAAACAAAGATGCAATAGAGAACTTTAAGGAACTCATTACCCAACGAGAAGAAAAAAGATCATCAATAAAAAGACAAGAACATGTTTTACAAGAGTGCGAAAACAGAATCATGTCCTTGCATAAAAAGCATGGGTCCCTTGAACAGAAGCTTAAGCACCTAGAAGGCGAATTTCAAGAGTATGAAACCCTTAAAGATGACTTTGCAGCTTATCATTTACTTATGACTTGTTGTCATCCGAATGGCGTTTCATATGAAATCATCAAGGAGAGGCTGCCCTACATCAACCAAGAGATTGCTAAGATACTTACGAACATTGTTGATTTTGAAGTGTTTATCACAAACGCTGAGGACAAGTTGGACATACTAATAAAGCATCCAAGGCATGATGCTCGCCCATTAGAGATGGGCTCCGGCGCTGAAAAGACCATCGCTGCCATGGCCATCCGGTTGGCTTTCTTAACAGTTTCTAGTTTGCCAAAGTCCGACCTATTTATATTAGATGAGCCCGGCACAGCGCTCGATGAGGAAAATATGGAGGGCTTTGTTAGGATTTTAGATATGATAAAGGGTTATTTTAAGACGGTAATTCTAATTTCACATCTAGATAGTCTAAAGGATTGTGTCGATATGCAAATCAACATCGAAAGAAAAGATGGGTTTGCTCATGTGAGTATCTAAGGAGGATCTAATGATGACAGCAATAAGAGCGTTTGCAGACAAGTATACGGAAAGGTTTATTTCCAGGAAATTCCTTGCGTGGATTACTGCCACCGGGTTGTGCGTATATGGAACAGTGACCAGTAGTGATTGGGTAGCAGTTACTTTGGCTTACATTGGTTCCCAAGCCTTGGTTGATTTAGCAGTCAAGTGGAAGCATGGACCGAGTGATTCATGAGTTGGTTGGTTGTTAAAAAGGCCCTCAAGTCGACTTGGCTTTGGCTTAAGACGTATTGGCAAGTGCCAGTACTCGCCGCCTGGAGTATTGTAGTATACATTCTTTCAAAGAGAAACACTGATGCTTTGGTGGAAGTTATGAACGCCAAGAAAGAATCGTATGAAAAACAAATAAATGAGTTAAAAACTCGCCATAATAATGAGATTATGGAGAGAGACAGGCTTATAAAACAATACCATGAAACAGTTTCTGCTATCGAAAAGAAGTACGAAGAGCAAGAGAAGAAGCTGGAAGCAAAAGAAAAAAGAAAGATTAAAGAGATTGTTAAAAAGTCGAAAGGAGAACCGGATGTTATCAAAGCTGAGATTGAGAAAAGCTTTGGCTTTGTTTTTGTTGATTAGTTTTGTCCCGTTTGTAACCCAGGCGCAGGAAGAGAGAGGCAGATACACTAGACTTTTAAAGTCTGCTCCTTCACCATTTGATGCTTGGTGCTTTGACGACTTGGCATTTGCTCAAATGAAGGCATCGTTTGATTCTGCCGAATCCCGCTGTCAGTTGGCAATCGGGAAAGCAGTAGAGCAAGAACGGGCAAAGTACTCTTTAAAATTGAAAAACCTAGAACTTCGGCTAGACACCCTAAAGGAAGAGACTGACAACATTCTCTCGATTAAGAACGAAGAAATTAAGAAATTGGAAACAGCTGCATTGAAGAGGCCGGGAGACTATTCAATTTGGTGGGCCACAGGCGGAATCGCGGTTGGTGTCTTGGGTACTCTTGCTGTTGTGTTTATTGTGAAGTGACCATGGAAAAAGACTTAAACAAAATTGCAAAATATGAAAAGGCAATAAAGGAAAAATACGGAAATGAGGCGATTCAAAACCCTAAGAAAGGCTGGGACAAAGAAAAAGAGGCTAAGTATCTGGAAGAACTCAAGACTTTTTACAAGGGGTCTTCTCGCAAAAAGAAGACAGAAGAAGCAGAAGGTTTCCAAGTAGTACACAAAAAAACAGAAAACAACACCGATCGCACCTGCCCAGTATGCGGTGCTTATTCAATGAAGAATCAAGACGATTTATACATGAATAAATTTGAATGTTGCTTCAATTGTTACATCCAGTACGTAGAGGGTAGAGAAGAAAGATGGAAAACGGGATGGAGACCCAACAAGTAACTATTTATATTACAGACTATTTATATAGAGGAATTATTACATGTCTACTACTTTAGAAATTGTTAATTGCATCTCGCAAGTTTTGGCCAACACTTATGACGGCGCTCTCGATGAAGCCGGCGAACCAATCGCCATCGGTCTCAGAAGAGAGGAAGGAAACCCTTTAGTCGATAAGCGAGTGATGGACGGCTTCGGCGCACACGTCTCCGGCGATCGGCTCCATATTAAGTATCATGCTGAGATCCCACTGAAAGAAGTTCATGCAAACGACTTTGAGGGCGAGATGGAGTCCATGGTCGAAAAGGTAAAATCTTTCATCCAGAAGGAATATAAGAAGATCAAGAAATCAGCACTGACTCTATCAGAGCCATCTGAAGTTGACGTTCTTGTTGAGTACATTTCCCGGATTCGTTGTAGTGTAAAAGTTCACAAGTGCTACAAGATAGGCTCTGTCGAAGGCGAAGAGAATACCCCTGAGAGCGAAGATAGGCTCGATGATGCTACCAAGAAGTGGTTAGCTCTTGGTGGCTTGAAGAAGTAATAAAATGTCTTTCTCTCTTTCTAAGAAAGAAATCATGAAAGAGATAGTTAAGTGCGGCAAAACACCAGACTATTTCATCAACACCTATGCGAAAATAACGCATCCTCAAAAAGGTTTAATACCTTTTCATCTTTATGACTTTCAAAGAGAATTGTTAAAAGATTTCGAAGATTATCGATTCAATGTAATTCTTAAAGCACGCCAGCTTGGCATATCCACTATATCAGCCGCGTACGTCGCGTGGCTTATGATGTTCCATCGAGAAAAGAACGTGCTGGTTATAGCAACAAAGTTTAGCACTGCAGCTAACTTGGTAAAAAAAGTAAAAGCAATAATCAAAAACCTTCCACCATGGCTGACAATATCAAATGTCGACATAGACAATAGAACTTCTTTTGTTCTTTCCAACGGCTCGCAAATAAAGGCGTCATCTACGTCTGGCGACGCAGGTCGTTCTGAAGCATTGTCTCTTCTTGTGATCGATGAGGCTGCCCATGTCGAAGGTTTAGAGGACCTTTGGATGGGTTTGTATCCTACACTATCAACAGGTGGTCGATGCATCGCCCTGTCAACTCCCAATGGTGTGGGAAATTGGTTTCATAAAATATATTCAGAAGCTGACATGGGAACAAACGACTTTCACCCAACAATTTTACCATGGAACAAGCATCCCGATCGAGACCAGGCCTGGTTTGAAAAAGAAACTAGAAACATGTCACGGCGAGAAATTGCACAAGAATTAGAATGCAATTTTAATATGTCGGGCGAGACAGTATTTTCATCAGAAGATTTAGAAAAATACTTAAACATGTGCACGGAACCCAAATATAGGACCGGGTTTGATAGAAATCTTTGGATTTGGGAAAGCTACCAGCAAGGCGGAGACTATTTTATCTCCGCAGACGTCGCCCGAGGCGACGGCAAAGATTTCTCCACAGCCTTGGTTTTTAAGACAAGTACGATGGAGGTTGTAGCAGAATATCGAGGAAAGATAGCTCCTGATCTTTTTTCTAAAATTTTGTTTGATATTGGTGTAGAATATGGTAATGCTCTTTTGGTGGTAGAAAACAATACAGTGGGTTTTGCAGTACTAGATAAGTTAAGAGAATATCAATATCCGAATTTATATTATTCTATCAAGTCTACTCACGAATATGTAGAAGAGCATATAGCAGAGAATATGAGCAACGCTGTAGCTGGCTTCTCTATGACTTCTAAAACACGCCCTCTAATAGTAGCAAAGATGGAAGAATTTGTAAGAAATGATCTAATTAAAGTATATTCTACGCGACTTCTAGCTGAGATGAAGACTTTTGTTTGGAACCATGGCCGCGCAGAGGCCATGCGTTCTTATAATGATGACTTAATAATGGCCTGCGCTGTGGGATGCTGGATAAGAGATACCGCATTGGCATCAAGCCAGAGGGATGTTGAATATAACAAGGCATTTTTAGGAGCGATAACAAAGAGTAGTAACCAGTTGGACACTAGAATAAAAGGAATGATTGGGATCAGAAATATGAAACTTCACGAAACGGCCCGTACCCACTCGAATAATATGGAAGAGTTTCCATGGCTGTTCAAAGGATAAAAGATGGCAAACAAAAAAACTAATAAAAACAACCCAAGAAACCCGCAAAGTCTGTTGTTCAGAAGGTTGACCAGACTTTTATCTGGTCCGCTGACAAATTACAGAACACAAACAAATCACAGATTAAGAAGAATAGATCTAGACAAGTATTCTACTAAGTTTACCTCGGCATCTGGTAGGGACTTTAAAAAGACAGCTTATAATCCTTATGATAACCTTCAGGCTCAAGCTATGGCAAGCCAAGCAAGAACCGAGAGGTATGTTGACTTTGACCAAATGGAGTACACACCAGAGATAGCGTCAGCAATGGATATCTATGCTGATGAGATGACCACGCACAGCGGTCTTCATAAAGTCCTCAACATAAATTGTGACAATGAAGAAATCAAACTCATCTTGGAAACCTTGTATTATGACATATTAAATATAGAATACAATTTGTTCTCCTGGTGCCGATCTATGTGCAAGTATGGTGATTTCTTTTTGTATTTGGATTTAGATGAAAGTATCGGGGTCACTAGTGTCATTGGACTGCCAACAGCAGAGGTTGAGAGATTAGAAGGGGAAGACAAGGGAAATCCAAACTATGTTCAATATCAATGGAATTCCGCAGGCCTAACTTTTGAAAATTGGCAAGTTGCACATTTTCGTATACTGGGTAATGATAAATACAACCCTTATGGTACCTCGGTTTTAGAGCCTGCCAGACGGATCTGGCGCCAACTCACTCTTCTAGAAGACGCAATGATGGCGTATAGGATTGTAAGGTCCCCAGAAAGAAGAGTGTTTTATATCGATGTAGGAAACATACCACCTCAAGATATAGAACAATATATGCAAAAAGCAATGACACAGATGAAGAGAAACCAGGTCGTCGACGCCGACACCGGACGAGTAGACTTAAGATATAATCCACTTTCGGTTGAAGAAGACTATTTTATTCCTGTACGAGGTGGACAAAGCGGAACAAAGATAGAACCCCTCGCCGGAGGCAAATATACTGGTGACATCGATGATGTAAAGTATCTTAGAGATAAGCTTTTTTCTGCCCTTAAAATACCGGCATCATATCTTTCATCGGACGCAGAGAAGACTCAAGAAGACAAAACAACGTTAGCTCAGAAAGATATTCGCTTTGCAAGAACTGTGCAAAGACTTCAGCGTTCGATGCTCACAGAGCTTGAGAAGGTTGGCATCATACACCTTTATACTTTGGGTTACCGTGACGAGGATCTAGTCGGCTTTAAAGTCGAGCTTAACAACCCTTCAAAGATTGCAGAAATGCAAGAGTTGGAACACTGGAAGACAAAGTTCGACATAGCATCTTCAGCTACTGAGGGATTCTTTTCAAAGCAGTGGTTGGCTAAGAAGTTGTTTGGCATGAGTGATGAAGAATTTATTCGAAACCGCAGAGAGATGTTCTATGATCGGCGCTTCGAGGCAGCACTTGAAACCGCGGCAGAGGCCGAACAAGCCGCGGCCACAGCTCCTGGCGGAGAACTTGGTGGCGATATTGGAGAGCCCGGCGGAGAAGGTATGGCTGGCACAGAACCAGAGCTAGGAGCCCCCCCGGGCCCTGAAGACGCTTTAGGTGGCGAAGCCCCAGGTGGTGAGGCACCAGCCGGCGGGGCCCCAGCAGGCCCGGAAGAAGGGGACCTTCTAGCAGCCCCACCAGCCAAGCGCGATGATGACGTTGGTAAATTATCTAAACGAGAAGGTGGAAAAACCAAAACCACAACAGCAAAATCTCATGGATGGTATGAGCCACGTATGAACAAAGCCGGAGGAGACAGAAGATCCTCCAGTGGCCCAAGAAAGAAAAACATGAATAGAGCAGCATCACCAGAGGTCGGAACTACTCGAAAAACTTTCCCGGGATCGAGTGAACTATCTCAACTAGCGAAGGGGACGGGCGTTTACGAGAGTAAGTTAACTAATTATTCTAGAGAAGAAGAAAAGAAACTCCTAGAGAGTCAAAAACAGTTAAAAGTTTTGTTTGAGGACCTGGATTTAAACAAGAGGAAAAATAAAGATGAGACTGAAGCATAATAAGAAAAGAAATACTGCGTTCGTTTACGAAGCCCTTGTTAGAGAGCTTACTAAGTCTATCGTAAAAAACAACAGAAACAAACAAAATAAAATAGTTTCAATTATGAAAGAGCATTTCGCAGCAGGAACAGAACTCAGCAAGGAGCTAGACCTCTACAGAAGCATATACGAAACCAGAGATATCGAAAAAAGAATAGCAGAAAAGATAGTAGTAGAAGTAAAAGAAAAACACTCAGGCTTGAGAAAGCGAAAAATATTTCAAGAGCAATCTTCACTTATTAGCAAAATAAATAAAACTCTTTCAAAGGAGTTGTTTAACAATTTTGTTCCAAATTACAAAAACATAGCAACGGTTTATTCCATCTTTCAAGACGCCCTACCAGTTAAAGATAGGGTGCTCTTAGAAGAGAACATAATTCAGCAAATGTCAGAGTCTTGTGAGGCACTAGAAAAAGAAGGGCAACAGCCAATGGATAACATTATTTATAGTACGTTTGTGTCTAAGTTTAACGAAGAATATTCGGAAATGCTAAACGAAAACCAAAAAGAACTACTAAATAAATACATCTCTTCGTTCTCTGACAACGGCCTAGAGATGAAATATTATTTAAACGAAGAGATAGGAAATTTGAAGCAAGAGTTAATAAAATGTAAACAAGATCCAACAGTTGAATCAGATAACTCTTTAAAAAACAAAGTAGATCAAGTATACTCTTTACTGGAGTCATACAAAGAGAAGGAAATAGACACAGAACTAATAGAAGTGGTATTGAAAACCCAAGATTTAGTAGAAGAGATAAACAAAGATGACAGTATCAGTTGATATATTAAAAGACCCAACAATTAAGCTAAAGGCTAGAAGAACTTTAGATGGCAAGGTTATGATCTTCGATCATGAAGATATTGATATTGTCTTATCTATGGAGAATAAGAAATGTGTTACATTTCCAAAGCAGCAAATGAGTGATAAAGCCTATCAAGCACAGGATAGGATGTTTGACTATTTGGCAAAAAGAGGAATCGTTGACAAATCATCAATCAGGGGCGGCAATATTCATGGTTCACTTGAGGCAGCTCTTCTAGAATCAAAGATTCCTGGAGTAGATAATATGCAAGCTTGCCTTTATGCAATAAGTGAGTATATTACTGAAGAAAAGCCATACTTTCGACAATCTGCAGATTTTGATGACGATAGGCTTGATCAACTCTTGCGTCCGCCTGCACAGGACTCTACCGAATTGGGAGACGTCCCACAATCAGACAAAAAGGGATCCCATGGTTTTACAAGGGGTCCTTATGGGTTTATGTATAATTACTCCCTTGTTAGAGAAAGCAAACAAGAGGAAGAATGAGTCTAATATACTTTTCCCTTGTCTGCGCCGGCCTAACTCAAATTCTTGTATACGGTAAAATCTTTAATAAAATCCGCCCTACTCAAGGGTGGTTCGGCGAGCTTTTGTCTTGTCCTATGTGCACTGGCTTCTGGTCTGGCATATTTTTGTGGGCTTCAAACAATTATACAGAACTATTTACTTTTGACTATTCGTTAGTGACAGGTTTATTTCTAGGTTGCTTGGGTTCGCTAGTAAGTTATATTTTTGCTGTGACGTTTGATGACGATGGAATAAAAATAGATAATAACTAAGGAGTACTTATGCAAACTTTTGCTACTATAAGATGGATGATTCGACCAGTTGCTAATTGCTGTAAAGGGTCGTAGGTGATGCGGGTAGCCCCCGCATGAGGTTTAATATGAAGTTGATAAGAGAATATTTTGAGTTGTGCGAAGGCGGAGTATGCCAAGACCTTCTCACTGAGGACGACAAGAAATTCGTTGCAAATGGTGGTCTTATGCTTTCCGGACTCATGCAAATGGCAGAGACCAAAAACGGCAATGGCCGTATGTACCCACAGAGGATACTGGAAAGAGAAGTTAAGAATTACGCCAGGTTAGTGCAGGAATCCCGGGCCCTAGGAGAACTTGACCATCCTGACTCGTCTGTTATTAACCTAGCTAATGCTTCCCATATGGTTACAAAAATATGGATGGAAGGCAATAAGTGCATGGGTACAATAAAGGTATTAGACACACCATCTGGCAATATTCTCAAGTCCCTTGTGGAATCAGGGGTAAAATTGGGAATTTCATCCAGAGGGATGGGTTCGGTTAAAGAAAATAACGGAGTGACATTGGTAGAAGATGATTTTCAACTTATTTGTTTTGATATGGTTTCAGATCCATCAACACCTGGTGCCTTTATGATGACCGAAGCAAGAGAGAGGACAAACGTCTTCACTCGTGGTGATAGAATCAACAGAGCATTAAATAATATATTATATAAGTTT
>Ga0163179_10003264_pt1 | contig 11043 bp, 9 predicted proteins | sample AtlANTMetagenome_FD_109643 | JGI IMG/M metagenome (GOLD analysis project Ga0163179, IMG submission 109643) | Marine eukaryotic phytoplankton communities from the Atlantic Ocean - Atlantic ANT 2 Metagenome | ecosystem: Environmental > Aquatic > Marine > Oceanic | place: North Atlantic Ocean... | reverse complement strand
ATAAATAACTTAAAGAATGAAGTAAGTGATATTAAAAACATGTTAAGTAAAATAATAGAGAAACTCGATGTCAGTAACAGTAATTAATCTTTCAGATCCGGTATCAACTTTTGTTACCAAAACAAACACCGTGTCAAGCGACGTCGGTGATAAAGCAGCATTAACTACGACAGCTAAAAGTAACTTAGTAGTAGCGATAAACGAGATCAACACGCAATTAAATAAAGTTGATTCTGCTGATGTAGTACAACTAATTAAAGCAAGTCTTCAAAAAGATAGTGCGAATGGAATAGGCTTTGATTCTGCACAAGGAAGATTTTTTATACCGAATAACACTATTGATTCTAACATGATAGAATCACTAGCGATTAGAACTAGACATTTAACTAATGATTTAATCAACGCAGATAAGATTGCTGATAACGTTATAAATTCTGAACACTTTGCTGATGGTTCTATTGATAGTGAACATTTAGCAAGTCTTGTCATATCGACCGGAAAGATACAAGCAGATGCTGTCACAGAGGCTAAGATAGGCGATGACGCAGTAAGTTCGGTTCAATTAAAAACACTGTCAACGTTATTAATAAAAGATTCAGCAGGAAGCACACTAAAGACGATACACGGCGCAGGAGCCTAGTACCATGGCGGTAAGAAGGCCACTATATAATGATGGTAACAATCTCAGAGAAATGACTTCAGCAATGGTCACGGCGATACAAAGTCGTTGTGTATTTCTATATGCTGGAAGTCCAAGCGTTACTCTTACTGTAGTAGGTAGTGGTGGCTCTTTAGGTTCCATGTCAGATACGAGACTACAAGCTGGTATCGCGCAAGAAGGCTCTGGTGATGGAGATACTATACATGGAGACGCTGGAGACTTTCCATCTACAGGTGGTGCTCCGCAAATTACACCTATAGTTTTTGATAAGATAAATCAAGTTAACGCTAGTATAAGTACTCCAACAGATACTAGCAATAGATTATATCCGGCTTACTATGATGGCAGTGGTGCTATTCAAGCTATGAACGCAACAGACATGTTTGACACGTTCATCACACAAGCCATCGATGACATAGTTGGTAATCACGTTACTAAACACGGAACTTTTACAATAGACACTTCAAGTTCTAAGACAGGCCACACGTTGATATCAGGTACTCCAGTCTTTACAGACACCAGAGCCAATGCTGCCGCGTACGCGTCTGGATCCATTCCTGAGACAAGAGATCAACCACACGATATAAATAATTTTTTCTTGCACAGGACTAATCAGACCGGAACTGCTCCTGCTATTCAAAATCCTGTTAAAATAGATAGTTCAAATAATATAGTGAACTACGGAAAGCCAGCTTTTGACGCTATATTATTAGCAGAAACAAGACATCACACCGTCAACACCAGCGGCTCCAGAATAAATTACAGCATAAACGGAGCCGGAAACAACAGAGGTTCAGGCATGGTTGATACTAGACTAGACACAGCTTCGCGAGAGACGAGAATTGTAGGAGCTGTTGGTTCTGCTGTATATCGTGCACAAGATTTTCCAGCTGGTACTCCTCAAACTGTAAATACATATTTTTTAAGAATTACAAGGAGTTAACAATGATCCACCCAAAACTTAAATTTTCTAGAGCTCACTTTCTAAATGATGCGAGAACGACAATCGAGGCTTATTGGACTGATGGAAAGCGAGAAAGAGTAGAATACATAGAAGTAAAAGAAGGTGATGTACATTACGAACACTTGTTAAAATTTATAGACATTGACGCCTTACACGAATCTACTTATAAGCATATAAAAGAACAGAACGAAGCGTTTGAAGATTCTGTGATTAAAATTGCTAAAGAACGCGGGTTAATTTATGATTTTGATGAGCAAAATACAGATGTTTATAAAGCTTTTGTTCAAGTAATGTTTGGAAAGTTTGATCCAAAAAAAGATAAAGAAAAATTATTTTTATATAAGTTACAACTTTTTGAGGCAGATCAAGTAAAACAATCTAAAGACACTAAGAAGAAAAAAGAATTAAGACAAGCTAAGACAATGATAGATGCTACTAAAGTTGCATTATCAATGGTTGAATAATTTTTTTAACTCCGGTACATAATCTGTTATATTAAAACCTCTTATACTGTTCATAGTTTCAGTGTATTTCTTTGAGTCATTCATAATGTTTTGATCAAATTTATTTTCAACTTCAAATAAGTTTCCACGAGTAATATTTTCATATGTAGATAGAGCATTTTTATTATCGGCCATAGTTTTTTTAAAAATATTTTCCGGAAGATATATTATACTTGACCACTTTGGCCATTCTACCAGATTGTAACATTGTTGCCACTTAACATAAGACTTATCATTAAAGTAATCCACAATTTCATTTAAGCTAAAAAAGTTATAGATTGAAACAGTAGTTGTAGGTTGTATTTTATGTCCGCATTCATAATATATTTTTTCAGCATTTTTAACTGTCTTTTTAAAATCGCCTCCTCTTATCCAATTATAAACTTCATCGACGCCATCTATAGAAGCGTGTATTCTTAAATTTTTTAACTTCTTTAAGATTTTAAAATGCTTTTGCGATATAGATTGAATGTTACTAGTCATGTTAATTAAACAATTTGGATTTACGTCTGCGACATATTCAAGTATTTCCATATTTTTAGTATCGGCAAAAGGCTCTCCACCTTTAACAAAAATAACGCTTAAATTTGGAACTAACTTTTTTATTTTTTGTACTGATTTATCAGATATTCTGGTGAGCTTTCCTTTTTGTCTTCCAAATTGTTCATCAAAATTATGCCATTGCGTAGAGCATCTTCCACTGCACATTACGCACATTTGATTACAAATATTTGAAACAGTATATTCTAAAAATTTTACTTTAGGGCTAGAAAAATCAAATTCCCATTTAATCTTTCTGTTTTTTAAATTGTCTTCATAACTTGCTTTGACTGGCCTTTTACCTTTCATTGCATTTTTACTAAAGCATCTATGACATGGATTTAATGAACTTTGTTCATTTTTAATGTATGTTTCCCAAACCGGCTCATATGTGTTTTCCCACCACTCTTGTAAATCTTTAACTTCTTCAATGTGTTTTGGTTTATATACTCTTTTTTTATCTAAAAGATTAACACCTACATTATCCATACAGCAGTATGAAAGAAATCCACCCGGATCAACACAAAAACCATGAAATGGTATATAACAAAAGTTACTTAATTGAGACATGAAAATCCTTGTTAACTTGATGTATTAAATGAGCTGCAGAAGTTGATTTGCGTATGAGATCATCTAATATATAATTCCATTGTAATCCTATGTTATTAAATTTTATTTTATATCGCTCTAAAAGATACGAAAAATAAACTTCGTTATTTTTTACCCATGGTTTCGACATTTCTTCTGGATATAAGTTATCTTCTTTTGCTATCTGTAAAGTATTATTCATATCATTCATTCTCTCTGAAAATTTTAAACTTTCTACTGCTTTTCTATTACCACAGACTACTCCGGTGTTTACAATATTCTCATTTCCAACTACATTATCTATTAACAACATAGCGTTTTTAGCACAAACTTTAGAATATCTATTCATTTGTGGAATACATTGTTTTCTTTTTATATACTTAGAAATATCTTCTATAGTCTTTCTGTTATTTATTTTTATAGTATAATCATACACACAAATATTATTAAAATCAAAACTATCGAAAATATTTTTTTTAGTGATTGGTATTATATCTAAATCAAAATATACTACTTTGTCATAATGTTTTGTTAATTCTTCTAATTTAAAAATTTTATCAAACTGAACGTTAGCGTAATCAGTTGAAATTGGATTAAACAATTCGTAATCGGCATTGCAATACACCGCGTATTCTTTTTGCAGTTTAACCAGTTTATCTTTATATTTTTTAAAAGATTCTTTTTTATAGTCATTGACAGACATATGTTCCTCTGTCAAATCAGACCATACACTATAAATTATATTTTTTAACATGCTCTTTTACAAACTTAAAATTTTTATTAATTACATGAACCATTTTAGTTTTCTTAGGAATGAAATTAATGGCTTTCCTGTAAGGCCAATGCCAAATATCGTCTAGTTTTATAAGATCAACTTTATTAGTTTTCATCTTAAAGCTAAATAAAGTTTCATTATCATAACCAAAACTATTTTGTATAAATTTAGGCCATAAGCCTTCTGTATTTTTTACTTGATGCATAAAGTTTAAAGTGTTTTTAAAATTTTCAAAGTATCGTAGTTTTTTTAAATTGTTCTTATTAGTTAAAACTATTCCAGTATTGTATACGTCATTGTCTCCATTATAACCGCTTTCCATTAGTAGTGCTCTGCAATTCCAATATTTTGATCGTGGATCTCTTTCAGAAAATGTAATACCTGTTTTTTCAAACCATTCTTCTTTTTGTTTAAGAATTTTTGGAGTGGAGAGTATTAAGTAATTTTGCGGATCTCTTTCATGATTTACTTTACAGGCTATTCCATTATTAAAATTTATGCTATTAAATATGTTATCATTTGTTAATGGTACTACATCGAAATCAAGATATAATATTTCATCATATAATTTAGATAAATCATACATTAATTGAATTTTATAAAAATTTACTATATTGTATTTAGATATAAATGGATAATTTTTTTCAAAATAATTTTTATATTCTTTCCACTTACTATCATTTTCATATAAAATATAATCTATTTCTAATTGCTGCGCATATTTTTGTTGATAACTTTTTAAAAAATTATAATTATCTTTAAACTCTTTTTTATTTTTTATGTTTTTATTAAAATCATAATTTTTATCGAATTCTTTTTCGTCAAAGTCAATATATACGCTAAAAATTACTCTCACTTTCCAATCACCATAAATCTATCATATTCATTTTTATGTCTTTTTGTTCCTGAATACATTATAGTTTTCAAAGGCAAGCTCTTTACAAAATCTTCTAAATTATCTTTGCAATTAATATGACTGTCTATTTCATAATAATTATTTGATTGTAAACAAACTATCATGTTGTCGTGTTTTTGTTGTAAGGTAAAAGACAATTCTTCATCATCTATGTGTTCGCACGCGGTACACACTAATATTTTATTTCCATAATTAAGTTCATTAAATATTTCCATACCATCTTCATGTTTAAATATTATATTACTATGAACTTTTAATTTCTTAGCTATATTATTACATACAGGATCTAGTTCAATATTTATTATGTTACCTTTAAATCCAGATTCTGCGAATATATGAGAAAATAAACCATACCAACTTCCAATTACTATACACTCTTCATGAGTGTTATCAATTAACTTGTTAAGTTCTTGTGCTGCCCAATGTTTATTAAAAATCTGTCCTTCACTAAACGAATCAAGAACATCTTTAAATCTAAAGAGATCATAATCTTCTTCATTAGTTGATTTATTATAAATGTAAGTTATGGTGTCAAGTATCTTTCGATAAATCAATGGTGTTATATATTCCATCGTCAAAGCTTCTCCATTCTATTTCTTCATGCCAAAAAAATCTATCGATTCCTTTATATTTACGAGTATTATAATCTATATTCTTACTAAAAATATCCCATATGTAATAATTTTTTCTTGAAGTCCAAGCCAGTATTGAGCTATTTAATTCTGTATCGTAAGAGTGTTTTCTAAAAAACTTATCTTTTTTCCAAGGGTCTCTCATGAATGTAGGGTAATTCCAATCAATATTGTTTATATATGGAAACGGATCAGAAAGTATTTTAATGTCTAAGTCAAACAGTACACACTTGCCTTCTAGCTTAAAATCTTCTCTAAACAAGTGCATCTTATTCCACCACCTCATTAGTCTTGGTTTTGGCGGAATACTTATGCAATCTATGATTACGTCTGACTTGTCTTCTGTAAAACAGTAAAATTTTGCAGAAGTGTATTGACTAAGAGCGATATAGATTTTATTTACGTCATCAGCACTATATTTAGTACCGTGTTTCAATAATATAATGTTCATAAATGTATTTATAAAACTTAATTTGTATAAATAGTTTAAAATGGCAGGGGCGTCTAGCGCGTCCGACAAAGAAATCGACTGGAGTATTTCATGGCCCAATTTCACGAATTTACCATTGACCAAGGTACAGACACCACCATTGAACTTAGTTTAGTAGACGCTAACGGAGCAGCAAAGAATCTGTTAGGTTATACTGTCACAGGAAAAGTCAGAAAGACTTATGGATCTGACAGTGCATTAGCCTTTACTACTCAGATCACTAGTAATACTGGAGGTACCGCTACTCTTTCTCTTACTAATGCACAAACTGATGCCATGAAAACTGGAAGACACGTATATGATATAGAGATATCGCACGCTGATAGCGCTGGCAATACTCTCCGTGAGAGAATATTAGAAGGCCGAATCCAAGTAACACCGTCAGTAACTAAGTGAGGAAATAATGGCAATTAAGGTCGTCACAGGCCAACAAACATTCGTAAAAAAGATTGTTGTTGGTACACCAATAAGTACCGCGCAAACTGGATTGTCTATTGACAACTTTTCTGATTTTAAAGTTTCTACTAAGTCAGAAGGTCAGATACTCGTATACGACTCAGCTGAAGCTGCCTTTAAAAATTATACTCTTGTAGCTGGAAATGGTTTAGAGAAACTAAACACTCCAGGGACAGATAAATTAGCACTACAAATAGATTCTAGTTCAACACCTGTGATGACTGGTCTTACTACTTTAGGCCACATTGTACCAGCTGCTGATAGCACAGTCGACTTAGGCGATAGCGCGAAAAAATTTAGAGATTTATATCTAAGTGGTGGTACAATACATCTTGGTAATATAGACTTAAAAGATTCTAGTGGAGGATTTGCTGCGACAGACAGCACTGGTTCTCCAGTAAATTTAAATTTACAAGGTTCTATACCGCAGATCAGAAGAATGTTTACTGGTGGTGGAGACCTATCATACGACACTGGTACTGGTGTATTTCAATTTGACGTCGAACAAGTTTACACAAAAGCCAATTTTGATTCTGATTTTAACGTAACGCTTGACAGTGCTGTTCTCGAAGGTGTAGGTTTAAGTTACAATAATGCCACGAATACACTAAGCATTGATTCTGCTGAATTAAGTGCTAATTTTAGACAAGATATTAGAGGTTATCTCTCAGCAAGTAATACTTTAAATTACAATAGTGCTACTGGAGATTTCAGTTTACCACAAACATTAGGTTTGACAGACAGTGCTAAATTTAGATCAGTTGACGCTGATAGCTCAAGTATACAAAAACTAAGAATTCCTGATTTAACAGGTGGTGGAACAAAAGGGCAGATACTGATTGGTACTGGAGCTGATGGAAGTTCCACTAGAATGGCAATATACCATAATGGAACTAATGCTTATTTTCAAAATAGAACTGGTGATTTAAATATAGATCAAGCTCCGAGTGCATCAAGTAGAGATCTTAACATCACGAACTTTTCTAATGATGGCGATGTTATAATAAAGACTGATAATGGATCTGGAAACACAACTAATTACATAATTGCAGATGGTGGCACTGGTGAAGTTCAACTATATCATTATGGTAGTGAAAAATTAAATACTACTGATTCTGGAATAAACGTTACAGGTAGTATACTTGCTGATTCGGCGACTATATCAAAAGTCTCAGGCGATAGCGCAAGATTTACTAGAATAAGCGGTGTATATCAAGGTTTTGACTCTGATCTAGCAAGAACAACTTCAACACAAACTATAAGAGGCTATGTATCTGCTACTGACGGTGGCGGTGATGGATCTTTTGCATACAACTCATCAACTGGAGTTTTTACGTACACTGGTCCAAGCGCGTCAGAAGTAAGAGCACATATCACTGGTGGATCTGGAATTGGAGACAGCGTTAACGGAAACGGTGTTATTAAAATTGATTCATCAGAATTATATACACTTTACAAACATGATGATTTTAGCGATTTTGTAACTGACGAGCATGTAGCCCATAGCGGTGTTTCAATAACCGCAGGTACTGGTTTAACTGGCGGCGGTAATATTGCTGCAACAAGAACTTTAAATGTTATTGGTGGAAAAGGTATAATAGCTAATGCGGATGACATACAAGTTGATTCTTCTAATATCAAAAAAATAGTTTCTGCTACTGACGCAGGTGGTGATGGTAGTTTTTCTTATAATAATTCAACTGGAGTATTTACATACACAGGTCCAAGTGCATCAGAAGTAAGAGCACATATTACGGGTGGATCTGGTATTGGTGATAGTGTTAATGGTAATGGCGTTGTTAAGATTGACTCAGCTGAATTATACTCACTTTATAAACACGACGATTTTAGTGACTTCGTGGCTGATGAACATGTTGCTCACACTGGAGTGTCGATCGTAGCTGGCAAAGGCTTAACTGGTGGAGGCAATATTGCATCTAGCAGAACTATTGATATCGATTCAGCTAATGTTAGAGGAATGGTATCTGCTACTGATGCAGGTGGAGACGGAAGCTTCTCGTACAACAGTGGAACAGGAGCGTTTACTTATACTGGGCCAAGCGCGGCTGAAGTAAAAGCACACTTTCAACCATTAGACTCAAGTGCTAATCCTACGTTTAATCAATTAAGAGGTCCGGCAGAATTAATTATAGATCCTGCCGCTATTGGAGACGCTACTGGTACAGTAAAGATTATGGGTAACCTTCAAGTTGAAGGTACTCAAACTACTATTAACTCATCAACTATAATACTAAAAGATAAGAATATAGTCATAGCAGATAGCGCGGTTGATAGTTCAGCGTTAAACGGTGCAGGATTTACTTGGGGTGATTCTGCAATTGTTAGTAATCCAACTTTTAATTACAACCGCTCAAATGCAAGATTTGTTTCAAATAGAGAAATAAACGCTCCGTTATTCTCTGGTTCAGGCGCGTCTTTAACAGCTTTACCTGCAGCTTCTTTAACAGGTACAATAGATTCTGCAAGAATACCAGCTCTACTCATAGCTGATATTGGAAACATTACCGCAATCGATCATGATGCTCTCACAAATTTTGTAGCAAACGAACATATAGATCATACTGCCGTTTCAATAACAGCCGGAAATGGACTTACTGGTGGCGGAACAATAGCCTCCACTCGTAATATAGCCATTGACTCTTCTCAACTAGCTAATCTTTATAGTAAAGTAATAGTGCACGATAATACTAATGGTTTCGTGGCTAATGAACATATCGATCATACTGGAGTTTCAATAACTGCAGGTAACGGACTCGCTGGAGGTGGAACTATAGCTTCTACTCGTAGTTTAGCGATAGATTCATCTCAATTAGCAAGTCTTTACAGTAAAGTAATTGTTCATGATAACACTAATGGATTCGTAGCTAACGAACATATTGATCACACCACAGTTTCTGTAATTGCTGGAAAAGGACTAAGTGGCGGAGGAACTATAGCTTCTAATAGAACTATAGACATAGATTCGGCTAATGTAAGAGGAATGTTTTCTGGAGGTTCTGGCATTGGTGATAGTGTCAATGGTAACGGCATTATCAAGATAGATTCAGCTGAATTATATTCTTTATATAAACACGATGACTTTGCTGACTTTGTATCAGACGAGCACGTAGCTCATACTTCTGTTTCAATAGCAACAGGAGATGGATTATCTGGTGGAGGCACGATCGCTTCTACTAGAACTCTTAAAATTGATTCATCAGATTTAGCAGGACTTTATAGTAAAGTAATTGTACACGACAATACTAGTGGATTTGTATCAGACGAACACGTAGCTCATACTGGAGTTTCTATAGTCGCCGGTAAGGGTTTAACCGGTGGTGGTAACATAGCTTCAAGCAGAACTATCGATATAGATTCTGCAAACGTACGTGGAATGTTTTCTGCTGGTGGAGACTTATCGTATAACTCAGGTACTGGTCAATTTAGTTTCGACGTTGAAGCAGTTTATACTAAAGCAAATTTTGATAGTGATTATATTTTAGCAAAAGATTCTGCAAACGCTGCGGTTGAAAGAAATAAACATAGTACCACTACAAAGAACTTTTCAGTAACAGTAGCTTCTAAAGTAGCTCACGTATATCAAGGACAAGGTAGCGGCCAAGCTTATTTTATTGATGGAACAGAATCACCAATAGTAAACTTAAAACTAGGAAGAACTTATCGTTTTACTCTTAGTTCAAGTGACATGTCAAGTCACCCATTTAGATTTTATTATGATGCAGCAAAAACTACACAGTATACCACAGGCGTAACGACAACATCTACATATGCCGAAATAGTAATATCTGAAGCTACTCCTCCAGTGTTACACTATCAATGTTCATCTCATGGTTACATGGGTCACGCACTACAAATTGGCACTCGTAACTTTACAGGATTTACGACCACGAACTTAACTGAAGGTACTAACCTTTATTACACCGATGGTAGATTCGATACGAGACTAGCTGCGAAAACTACAGACAACTTGACTGAAGGTTCAAGTAATTTATATTATACTAACGCAAGAGTACAAGCGATTAGCTTAGATTCAGCTGAAGCGCAATCAATGATTGATTCTAACTTTGCCAATGGCGATTCAGCAACATTTGCTGGAAACATAAGAGCCGATGGTGGTAATCTCATTATGGGAGATGAGGCATACTCGACTCATTCTGGTTATGTTGGAATGAAAACTGCATTTCAAAGTGGTGCCTTTGATTACATGATTTTATCAGGTATTTCTGATGGTACGACATATATTTCTGCAAAAGCTGGAGGATCTGTTGTTATTAACGGTGGAGGAAATGTTTCAACTCATCGACTTGTGGTAAGTACTAATCAGGCACGTGCAGAAGGCGATTTTGCATTTGACTCTTCTGGTGCTTTATTCTACGATAAATCTGATAAGTCTCTTAAATTTGGTGATAATCACAAAGCTAAATTTGGAAATAGTGGTGATTTACAAATATTTCATGATGGTCATAGTTATATTCAAGATCAAGGTGGTGGATTTCT
>Ga0163179_10003262_pt1 | contig 11050 bp, 9 predicted proteins | sample AtlANTMetagenome_FD_109643 | JGI IMG/M metagenome (GOLD analysis project Ga0163179, IMG submission 109643) | Marine eukaryotic phytoplankton communities from the Atlantic Ocean - Atlantic ANT 2 Metagenome | ecosystem: Environmental > Aquatic > Marine > Oceanic | place: North Atlantic Ocean... | reverse complement strand
TTTATAAATAAATTAACACTAAAATTTCCTAATATTCCTATTAAGAGATTTGATGAACGCTTTACTTCAAAAATTGCTTTACAAACAATGATTGATGCTGGATTAAACAAAAAAAATAGAAGTAATAAATATATTATTGATAAGATAAGTGCAACAATAATTCTTCAAGGATATTTAAAATCTATAGAGAAATAATTAATCAATAATTGATATATTGTGTATTAAATAATAATAAATGATTTTACCAATAATTGCATATGGGGATCCTATTCTAAAAAGGAAAGCAAAAGAAATTTCAGCTTCTTATCCTAATTTAAAGGAATTAATAGGTAATATGTATGAGACTATGTATAATGCTAGTGGAGTTGGTTTAGCTGCTCCACAGGTAGGAGAAGCAATTAGGTTATTTATTATTGACACTTCCCCTTTTTTAGATATGGATGATGAAAAAATTCAGGATTTACAAGTAAGTAGGGTTAAAGAAGTTTTTATTAATCCAAACATTGCAGATGAAACTGGTGAGAGCTGGCTATTTGAAGAAGGATGCTTAAGTATTCCTAATATAAGAGAAAACATAAGAAGAAAGCCTGATATTTATATTGAATATTATGATGAAAATTTTATTCTTAAGAAAGATAATTTTTCAGGAATTGTCGCTAGAGTAATACAACATGAATATGATCACATTCAAGGAATACTATTCACTGATAAATTAACTAGTTTTAAAAAGAGACTATTGAAAAATAAGTTAAATAATATTAAGAAAGGAAAAATTGAGACTGACTATTTAATGAATTTCTATCAAAAATAAGCCGGAGGATTGAATCTATCCAATTACACTAAGGAGTTTTCATATAATTTAAAATTATCTACCCCTGTTATATTAGGTTTATTAGGTCACACCTTAGTTGGCATGATTGATAACATAATGGTAGGTAAATTAGATCCCATAAATTTAGCTGCTGTATCTTTAGGAAACAGCTATATTTTTATTGCTATGTCAATCGGTATTGGATTTTCAGCAGCAATTACCCCAATAGTTGCAGAAGCTCACTCTGAAGGAAATCAGAATAAGCTTAAGAAGTCTTTTATTAATGGTTTTATTTTATGTCTAATATTAGGGATTGTATTATATGCCTTAGTATTAGTTTTAAAAAATACTTTAATTTATTTAGATCAACCTGTAGAGGTTGTTAAATTGGCTTTACCATATATTGATATTGTAGCTATTTCACTTATCCCTTTATTATTATTTCAGGCCTTAAAACAATATACAGATGGTTTATCAAGAACAATTTATCCAATGTATGCAACCGTTGTAGCAAATATTATTAATGTTATCATAAACTATATTTTAATTTTTGGAATGTTGGGTTTCCCAAAGCTTGGTATTATTGGAGCAGCTATTGGTACATTAATGTCAAGAATAATAATGTTTATATTTCTTTTTTATATGCTAATGGATAAAAAGATTATTTATAATTATATATCTGACTTAAAATCATTCATGTATGATAAATTTATGATAAAGGAAATCCTAGACTTAGGATTTCCTACTTCATTACAAATGTTTTTTGAAGTAGGATTATTTACAACTGCAATTTGGTTAAGTGGATTATTGGGTGAAATACCCCAATCTGCAAATCAAATAGTTTTAAATATTTCATCTATGACTTTTATGGTTGCTAGCGGCCTGAGTGTAAGTGCTGCTATTAGGGCTGGTAATCAAAAAGGATTAAAAAATTATCAAGAGCTTAAAAGAATATCATTATCGATATTATTATTAGGAATTTATTTTGCTTCATTTTTTGCCCTAGGAATATATATATTAAGAGATTATCTTCCTTATATTTATATTGACATTAATAATCAGGAAAATTTAATTGAGAATATAGAATTAGTTAATATTGCATCAAAATTATTTATAATTGTTGCCATTTTCCAACTATTTGATAGTGTTCAAGTAATCATATTAGGAACTTTAAGGGGTATGCAGGACGTAAAAATCCCTACAATCATAGTTTTTATAGCCTACTGGATTGTTGGATTTCCAGTAAGTTTTATTTTAGGAGATGAATCATCAATGGCTGAGACAGGCATATGGATTGGATTACTTTGCGGTCTTTTATTTTCTTCTGTATTTTTATATTGGAGATTTTTGTATTTAACAAATAATATGATTAATAAATAATGACTTTAGAGGAAATTGACATACAAATATTAGTTTACTTGAATTCATTAGGATCAGAATTTTGGGATCCTATATGGATTATTTTAACAAATAAGATAACTTATATACCTCTGTTTGCTTTTATTGTTTATTATATATACAATAGATTTGGGTTAAAGCAAACTTCATTTATTATCCTATTTATTGCATTACTAATTTTATTTACTGATCAATTTACGTATTTTATTAAGGATAGTTTACAGAGATTAAGGCCATGTAGGGAGGAATTTTTAGGATTGCGAGAAATAGATATATATTGTGGTAAATATGGATTCTTTTCTGCTCATGCATCCAACTCAATAGCAGTTTCACTATTCGTTATTAGAATAATGAAGGAAAAATATAATAGTATATTTTCAATTATCTTAATTATCTGGGTAGTTGTGTTTTCCTATAGTAGAATATACTTAGGATTACATTATCCGCTAGATATTTTGTGTGGTTTAATTTTTGGCGTTATTTCTTCAACTCTTTTTTATCATATTTATTTAGAACAGCTGAGCTTTAAATTGTAGCTCTTATTTTTTTTCAAAATATAAAGATTTATTTTCAAGCATATTACTATGTTATGCGGACTATTGTTTTGAGTGATTGAATTAAAAATCTACTTTAATTCTTCTATTTGATAATTTATATAATTTCTTTTCATCCAAATAAATGCTAAACTATCAAGAAGTGGGCCTAATATTCTATTAAGTAAACCAAATTTTGTCTTTCCAGCTATTCTTGGAAAATGTTTAATAGGAATTTCAATAATATTGCCTTTTTGAAGAAGAACCATTGCAGGTAAGAACCTGTGTAATCCCTTAAACATTGGAATCCTCTTAGCATAATCAGTTTTTATTACTTTTAATGGACATCCCGTATCATTTATACCATCATTAGTAAATAAATTTCTAATGCTATTTGCAGCTAATGAAGTTAATTTTTTAATTAATGGATCCTTTCTGTTAGTTCTATACCCTGTAACAAGATCATACTTTTCAATATATTTTAATAAATTATGAAGGTCACTTGGTGATGTTTGCAAATCGGCATCAATATAGCCTAGGTATTCTGAATCACATAAATCAAAACCCGCCTTTAATGCACTGCTAAGTCCATGATTATTTTTAAAAGATATCGATTCAAAGAAATTATTTTTTTTACACAGTCCTTTGATTATCTCTTTGCTCCCATCGTTAGATCCGTCATCTACTACAAGAATTTTTGTTTTGTATTTGCTAGAATTAATAAATTTCATTAATTCAACTTCCAATCTGGATAGATTTTCCTTCTCATTAAAAACAGGTACTATTATTGTAAATTCTACCATATTATATTTTTAATAAAATATCAGCAGCGGCAAATGGAGTTGTTTTATTTTGATCTAATAAATTATATTGTTTTTCTAGCTCTTTTTTTATTTTATCATTACTAAAGAAATCAGATTGTAATTTATCATTTATGGTCTGTAATAACCAATATTTATTTTGACGTTTTCTGTTCTCATAAAAAAACTTATTTTCTTTTGTGTCAGAGATGTATTTCAATACCAATTTCCAAATAGGCTCAACACCTAAATTATTAATTGAGCTACACGTTAGCACTTTTGGAACCCATTTAGATTTTTTTACTGGGTATAATTTTAATGCCAGTGAAAACTCTGCCATGGCCTTGTTAGATTTATTAATATTATCTCCATCTGCTTTATTTATTATTATTGCATCTGCCATTTCAATTATACCTCTTTTTATGCCTTGTAATTCATCTCCAGCACCAGAAAGTTTTAATAATAGAAAGATGTCTACCATTTCAGATACACTAATTTCATTTTGACCAACACCAACGGTTTCAACTATAATTATATTATAACCTGCAGCTTCACATAGAATAATTGATTCCCTAGTTTTTTTTGCCACACCCCCGTAATGGCTTGATGCAGGACTAGGTCTTATAAAAGCATTTTTATTATTAACTAGAGTATTCATTCTGGTTTTATCACCCATAATACTACCACGGCTGACTGTGCTAGTTGGATCAATAGCTAAAACAGCAACTTTATGTCCCTGTTTTGTAAGTTGATTCCCAAAAGCTTCAATAAAAGTACTTTTTCCTACTCCTGGAACACCGGTTATACCAATTCTTATTGAATTAGTTCTATTTTTAAGACATGAAGAAATTATTGTATTAGAATCAGATATATCTTTAACATTATTACTTTCAACTATTGTAATGGCTTTACTTAAAGAAACAATGTCACCGCTCAACAATCCGCTAACAACCTTTTTAACATCAATTTGTTTTTCAGGTATTTGTTTCATGATAAAATAGATTAATTTTTTATGTGCTAGTAGTTTTTTCTGAAATTACCCATTCTCCTTTATTAATTAATGGTTCAGCATGCTTAAATTTCATTTCTTTATTCTCACCAGTAGAAACATTCTTTATTATTATTCTATCATTTCTTCCAATCTTTGGTTTATCTCTTACAATTGTCTCTATTTTTTGGGTTTGATTATTTCCGGCCGCCTTATTTCTTGAACTTAGCTCATCAATATTTGGAATTTCTTCCTTAGATGTATTAATCTTAGTAACTTTCCTTGGTCTAGCTTCTTGAATGTTTTTTGCACTTTCATTTGAAATCTCAGCTTTAAATAAAAATGATAAAATATCTTTATTTACTCCATCGATTAAGTTTTTAAATAATTCAAAAGATTCAAATTTATATATTAATAAGGGGTCCTTTTGTTCATGAACTGCTAGTTGAACAGACTGTTTTAGTTCATCCATTTTTCTTAAATGGTTTTTCCATGAATTATCTAAAATCGCTAATGATATATTCTTTTCAAAATCTGTTACAAGCTGCTGTCCATCAGATGAATACGCTTTTTCTAAATCTGTAACTACTTGAAGAGTTTTAATTCCATCAGTAAATGGAACAACGATTCGTTTAAACCTATCCTTTTGATTTTCATATACATGTTTTATTACAGGGAAGGCTAATTTAGCATTTGCTTCAATTTTATTTAAGTAGTGAGTAAGCGCTAGTTTATAAATTTTATCTATAATTTCATTATCATTCATTGATTCAAATTCTTCAGATGATAAATCTGTGCTTATAGAAAAGAATCTTATTAATTCAAATTCAAAATTTTTGTAATCATTAGTTTCTTTATTCTTTAACACGATACTTTCACATGTGTCATATATCATATTTGCAATATCTATCCTTAGTCTGTCACCAAATAATGAGTTATATCGTCTTTTGTAAATAACTTCCCTTTGGGCATTCATTACATCATCATACTCTAGCAACCTTTTTCTTATCCCAAAATTATTTTCTTCTACTTTTTTTTGTGCTCTTTCAATTGATTTAGTTATCATAGAGTGTTGAATTACCTCTCCTTCTTCTAGCCCCATTCTATCCATCATTTTTGCAATCTTTTCACTACCGAATAATCTCATTAAATTATCTTCAAGAGAAACATAAAATTGCGAACTACCAGGATCTCCTTGTCTTCCAGACCTACCCCTTAATTGCCTATCAACTCTTCTTGAGTCATGTCTTTCTGTACCAACAATGGCTAATCCTCCTAGATCGAGAACTTCTTTGCTTAGTTTAATATCCGTTCCCCTTCCTGCCATATTAGTGGCGATAGTAACTTGACCTGATTTACCAGCTTCAGCAACAATATCAGATTCTTTCTTGTGAAGCTTTGCATTCAAGATATTGTGAGGCACTTTTCTTATACTAAGCATTTTACCAAGTAGTTCACTAATTTCAACAGAAGTAGTACCGATTAATACAGGCCGACCTAGCTGAGATAGATTGGTAACTTGCTCAATAACTGCATTATATTTTTCTCTTTTAGTTTTATATACTAAATCTTCTTTGTCATCTCTAATTACAGGCTTATTTGTTGGAATTTCAACTACATCTAGCTTATAGATATCCCAAAATTCTCCAGCTTCAGTTACTGCAGTACCTGTCATTCCTGAAAGTTTGCCATACATCCTAAAATAATTTTGCAGAGTTATAGTGGCAAATGTTTGTGTAGCAGATTCAATTTTAACATTTTCCTTAGCTTCTATTGCTTGATGAAGACCATCACTATATCTTCTCCCATCCATTATCCTTCCAGTTTGTTCATCAACTATAAGTACTTTATTCTCCATTACTACATACTGAATATCTTTTTCAAATAATGCATAAGCTTTAAGTAGTTGGTTTATTGAGTGAATTCTTTCAGATTTAATATTGAAATCTCTATAAAGCTCTTCTTTTAAAGCTGCTTCTTTTTCAGGTTTATATTTCTTAGATTCTATTTTAGATATTTCCATTCCTATTTCTGGCATAATAAAAAAGTTTGGATCATCTTTTCCTGAAAGGAATTCAATTCCTTTGTCAGTAAGTTCTATCTGATTGTTTTTTTCATCAATAACATAATAAAGCGCCTCATCAATCTTTGGCATTTCTCTATTATTGTCTTGCATGTAAAAATTTTCAGTTTTTTGCAATAACTGTTTTATGCCTTCCTCACTCAAATATTTAATTAATGCTTTATTTTTTGGAATTCCTCTATATACTCTGAGTAAATTGAAGGCACCTTCATCTTTGTTATTATTAGAGATGCTATTTTTTGCCTCAGCCAATGTAGCAGTTAATAGTTGCCTTTGTACAGATACAATCTTTTCAATTTTAGGTTTAAGCTCATTAAATTCATGTTTATCACCCTGAGGAACTGCACCAGATATTATTAAAGGAGTTCTCGCATCATCTACCAAAACAGAATCAACTTCATCAACAATAGCATAATTATGCTTCCTTTGAACAAGATCATCAGGAGAGTTAGCCATATTATCTCTTAGATAATCAAATCCAAATTCATTATTTGTTCCGTATGTAATATCAGCATTATAGGCGTTTTTTCTTTCCGTTGAGTTAGGCTTGTAATAATTAATACAATCTACTTTTAGCCCATGAAATTCAAAGATTGGAGCCATCCAAGCACTATCCCTTTTTGCTAAATAATCATTAACTGTTACGATATGAACTCCTCTTCCAGACAAAGCATTTAAATATACCGGCAAGGTTGCAACTAGAGTTTTACCTTCTCCAGTTTGCATTTCAGCAATTTTGCCTTGGTGCATAGTAATACCGCCAATCAATTGTACATCATAATGGATCATGTCCCAGGTTATTGGCTTGCCAGCTGCATCCCATGAGTTTTTCCAGATAGCATTATTTTGATTTAACTGCACATAATCCTTATTTGAAGAAATTTCTCTATCAAAAGCTGTTGCTTTAACGATAATTTCTTTGTTATTAAAGAAGCGTTTTGCGGTCTCTTTAATTACTGCAAATGCTTTAGGTAAGATTTTATTTAGAGTATCTTCAGTAATTTTGTAGCATTCTTCTTCCAGATTATCTATTTGGTTATATAGATCTTCCTTTTTGTCAAAGTCTTTAACCTCATCTACATCATTTTTGAGTTGTTTTATCTGTTTTTTAATTTCATTAATGGATGAATCTATTTCAGATTTAAAATTTTGAGTTTGCTCCCTTAATTCATCATCATTTAGTTTTGAAATTTCATCTTCAAACAATTTAATTTCCTCAACTATAGGCAATATTGATTTTACATCCTTTTTAGCTTTGTCTCCTACAAATAATTTAAGAATTGAATTAAAAAAACTCATAAGTTTAATCAGATAGCGATTTTGATTTTCAAAGATACAATTTGTTTAATGAAAATATTAAAAAAGACTCAGTCAAGAGACTTTATATTGTTTAATATTCATCTTCATTCCAAAGATAATCCTCATCAGTTGGATAATCTGGCCATATTTCTTGTATAGATTCATATAAATCTCCCTCGTCTTCAATTGCTTGCAAGTTTTCAACAACTTCTAATGGTGCTCCAGTTCTAATAGAATAATCTATCAATTCGTCTTTTGTGGCTGGCCATGGAGCATCACTTAAATAAGAGACTAATTCTAATGTCCAATACATGATAAACTATTTTTTGCAAAAATATATTTTTAGATTAAAAAAGCAAGTGATTATGCATATTTTTTTAAATAACTATGATTCCCAAGGTATCTCTTTAACCTCTAGTTCGTTAGAAAATTTTCTTGCTAGCACAAACATATAATCAGAAAGTCTATTTAGGTATACTAAAATTTCATCTTGAAAATTATAAATAGATTTTAGTTTTGATGCATTTCTCTCAGCTCTTCTACAAACGGATCTAGTTATATGACAATATGAAACATTTTTATGACCACCTGGGATAATAAATTTGTCAATTTTAGGTAATTTATTTGAAATGAAATCAATGTCGTTTTCTATTCTAGTGATATCTTTGTTTAAGATTTTTAGGTTTTTAGTTTTTAAAATTTTATCTGCTGTCTCTTTATCTTGAAATGCAAGTATTGCTCCTATATTAAATAAATTCCTTTGTATTTCTATCAATGTTTTTTTTGTTTTAGAATCATTTGTAAAATCTCTTATTAAGCCTATATATGAATTTAGTTCATCAACTGAACCATAGGCATCAACCTGTATATTATGTTTTTTTACATCTTTGCCACCAATTAGTTTTGTGGATCCTTTATCTCCTGCTTTTGTATAAATTTTCATTGAATTATTGTCTGATTGAATTTGTGAAGTATTTGATCAGGTAAAAATACCTAATCATTAATGCTAAAATTAATGAAATTAAACTAATATTAAATACTTGAACTCTAACTACCCAATGTAAGCACATAAGAAATAGAAAAATAAGTATTAGTTTTATGTATGATATAACCCATTTTTTTTGATTTTTATTAAGTAGTTCAATAAGTAAGATTAAATTAAATGGTAATGCCCATAACAGATTATAATTCCATGCAGATGCTGTGTGATTACTAAAAAACCATAAATAGACTAATAATAACCCAATTGTCCCTGTAGGCAGTAATATAAATAGGTCTAATAATTTACTTCTGGTTCTTTTTAAGTAATCTAAGTAAGTAATTGAAATAATAATTAATGATAGAATTATCAATAAATATGTTGGTGAAATAAATGTTTCTCTATATTTTGAATATTCTCCAAATAATACCGATGTTGTTACTAAATTTCCATTTCTAATAGTTGAATTGCCTAGATCATTAAAATATGATTTTAAATTATATGGAAGAAATAATTTATTTCGATATTCTATTTTTTTATCAATTATAGCTCCAAGACATATATCAATTCCTAATGCTCCCCAAGAATTTTGATTAATATTTTCATAAATTAATTTTCTGTATGTATTTGGGCTTGAATCGGAGGAGTAAAACGCTACCCCTTCTTCTAGTAGAATTTCATTAAATATATCAGCTATTTTTGTAGAGCAATTATTATCAAAATAATTATACTCATAAAATTTGTTTGCTTCTTTAGAATTTGTAATTAGTTTATTTACTATAATTCTCTTTTGATTTTCAGATAAATCTAATTTTTGTTCTATAATTTGTCTGGATTGATTTACATAGTTTTTGTAAAAACTCTCAAAATTGTTTAAACCAAGACTATATATAGGTCTTCCTTTTACAAAATTCCCATAAAAATTAGGAGCGTTATAATCATATACACCGTAATTAAATACTATATCGTAATTGTTGATTTCATCGATTACTCTAATACCTGAATGTCCAAAAGCATCACTTAGTGAATTCCCAGGCCCAATAGTTAAAATACTTATATCATATTGGCTATTTTTATTTTCTTGTGCAAAAAGCTGAAGAATAAAAAAAGATAAAAGGATAAATAATTTTTTTTTAATCATATGTTTATCTAAACAAATTAAAGTCAAATTTTAATGAAAATATATTTGAATATAAAGCAATACTTTGATTTCCAATATCTGTAAATGCATAATCTATTTCAACACTTTTATATTTAAACCCAATTCCAAAGTTTGGCTGAAAGGTAACTTCAGTAGAATTATCAAACTGTATCTCATTTTGAAAGTTGCCGACACCAAGTCTTAGAAAAACTAGCTCAATATAACCAAGTTCTAATCCTATTGCAGGATTTATACTAGCAAAATTAGTAGAAATTATGTCATTATTCTCTTCAAACTTTATTATTAGGTCTAATGCTGCTAATAAAGTATAATTATTTTTTATCTCAATTTCTTTTGAAATACCTAGCTGTAATTTAGGAATAGTTATTTCTGTGCCAGTAGGTATTTCTTGATTTTGGCCTTCAATTGCATTTTGAATATCATCTAATTTGCCTTCATTTATAGTCCAAGAATTATATGTTGTTGTAATGTCTCTTGCCATTAATCCAAAATACCAATCATTATCAGTTTTAAACTGTATGCCAAAATCAAAGCCAAAACCCCAAGAGCTAGAAAAATCTCCTATAATTCTTCTGATAATTTTTAAATTAACCCCATAATTAAAATTTTTAAACTTTAATCTTCTTGCATAAGAGAATAGAAATGCATAATCAGCAGTTGAGAATAAATTTATTCTGTCAAAATTTATATTCCCTTGATCATCAATTAACTGTGTTGTGTCTAGAATATCATCAACACCAAATCTTACCATAGAAAATCCTAATGCTGAATCATCGTCAATTGGTGTTGCATAAGCAATAAAATTATATGTTGCTATATTGGCAAAATAGTTTGAATGCATTAATGAAATTTGTTTGTCTTCTAGTTGTAACAGGCCAGCTGGATTCCAATAAGTTGAGTTAACATCTGATATGTTAGAAACTACAGCATTGCTCATTCCTATTGATTGAGCATCTACACCAATATTTAGGAACTCATTAGAATATTTTGAATTATC
>Ga0163179_10003261_pt1 | contig 11051 bp, 9 predicted proteins | sample AtlANTMetagenome_FD_109643 | JGI IMG/M metagenome (GOLD analysis project Ga0163179, IMG submission 109643) | Marine eukaryotic phytoplankton communities from the Atlantic Ocean - Atlantic ANT 2 Metagenome | ecosystem: Environmental > Aquatic > Marine > Oceanic | place: North Atlantic Ocean... | reverse complement strand
TCCGTCTCCGGTGTTATGACGGGAGAAGCCAAAGCGACACAGCCCATGACGATCTTCGCACTGACCCTGTTTCTCATCGCCTTCCTCATGTTTGCCATGAGTATCGGTGTGTTGTTCGCAAACCGAGAACTCAAGGGTTCCTGCGGCGGAGCCACCGCCAACTGTGCTTGCGAGGCCGCAGGAAAGCCACGCACTTGCGAGTACACCCCTGGCGAAGAGCCAGAGGAGTGTGCCCCGATCGGGATCGGAAATCCGACCCATGCGACCCAGACCTGACCCTAGCCTCCCTCGTCGTCACCCTTACATCTGGTTCACTCGCTCCGCCTGAATACCGACTGCGAGCTACGGCTATCGTTCGGCGACGTCTACGCCCCCTAGACCATGGCGCGAAACCACTCCTGATCAGGTCCTCCAGGAAGCCTGCGAGCCCCTGCGTCAGGCCAGTCACCGTTGAACGTCTGCCACCTTTCCAAGCCGCCCCAATCGTGCTACTGGTATCGAACGTGATTAGGATTGGACGGCGACCTGCGTCGAAAGACCCGGGAAAGCGCAACCCCATCCCGCGGGGAAGCATCCGCGGGAGGAATGAGGTTTTTTTCATGAACAGGCTGATCCGACTCGCGAAATCCTCCATCGGAGCCAAAGCGGTGATGGCCCTCACCGGCGTGGCCCTGCTGGGATTCGTCGTTGTCCACCTGACCGGCAATCTGCTCATCTTTTCAGGACCTGACACGCTCAACGCGTACGCCGCCTCGCTGCACAGCATGGGCAACCTCCTGAACCTGGCGCGAGCGGGGCTCCTTGCCGCCGTGGTTCTCCACATCGCCTCGGCCTACCGGCTGACACTCCTGAATCGGAGCGCTCGCCCGGTCGAGTACCGCCAGACGGCGCCCAAGGTCAGCAGCTATGCGACGCGGACGATGGCCTGGAGCGGAACGATTGTCCTCGCGTTCATCCTCTTTCATCTCGCGCACTTCACCTTCGGGACTGTTCAGCCCGAGGCCTACGCCTGGGCGGACCAGACCAGCCCGAACGTCTACAAGATGGTCGTCGTCGGGTTCTCCTCGGTCCCGATCGCCGCGTCATACATCGTGGCCATCGCGCTCCTCGGCATGCACTTGAGCCACGGCGTCACGAGCATGTTCCAGAGCCTGGGGGTTCGCCATCCCCGCTACGACACACTGATCGCGAAGGTGGGACCCACGTTCGCGATCCTCTACGTGCTCGCCAACATCTCCATGCCAGTGGCCGTGCTCGCTGGCTGGATCACTTGAAGGGGGGATCCGTGGTTCTCAAGTCCAACGCCCCGACCGGAGATCTCGCCACCTCGTGGGAGCGCCATCGCTTCAACATGAAGCTGGTGAATCCCGCCAACAAACGAAAGCACCGCATCATCGTCGTGGGTTCCGGGCTCGCCGGGGCATCCGCAAGCGCGACGCTCTCGGAGCTCGGGTATTCCGTCGACTGCTTCTGCTTCCAGGACAGCCCGCGTCGCGCCCACTCCATCGCCGCCCAGGGCGGCATCAACGCCGCCAAGAACTACCAGAATGACGGCGACAGCGTGTATCGGCTCTTCTACGACACGGTGAAGGGAGGGGACTTCCGAAGCCGCGAGGAGAACGTCTACCGGCTCGCGCAGGTGAGCGTGAACATCATCGACCAGTGCGCTGCTCAGGGTGTCCCCTTCGCTCGCGAATATGGCGGCAACCTCGCGAACCGCTCCTTCGGCGGCGCCCAGGTCTCCAGGACCTTCTACGCCCGAGGTCAAACCGGACAGCAGCTGCTCCTTGGCGCCTACTCGGCCCTCAACAAGCAGATCGAATCGGGCGGCGTCACGATGCACACCCGGACGGAGATGCTCGACATCATCGTGATCGACGGTAAGGCTCGCGGGATCGTCACCCGCAACCTGATCACGGGCGAGATCACGAGCTACGTGGCGGACGCCGTGATCCTCGCGACCGGCGGATACGGCAACGTCTTCTACCTCTCGACGAACGCGATGGGCTGCAACGTCACGGCCTCCTACCGGGCCCACAAGAAAGGCGCGTTCTTCGCGAACCCGTGCTTCACGCAGTTCCACCCGACCTGCATCCCTGTCTCGGGGGACCATCAATCGAAGCTGACGCTGATGAGCGAGTCCCTGCGAAACGACGGGCGTGTGTGGGTGCCGAAATCAGCAGGAGACGACCGGCCTGCGAATGACATCCCAGACGAGGACAGGGACTACTACCTCGAGCGAAAATACCCGAGCTTCGGGAACCTCGTCCCCCGGGACATCGCGTCGCGAAGCGCCAAGGAGGCCTGCGACGAGGGACGCGGAGTGGGCCCCGGGAAACGCGGGGTCTACCTCGACTTCAGGGACGCCATCGAGCGTCTCGGAAAGGACGCGATCCAGCAACGCTACGGCAACCTCTTCGACATGTACGAGCGCATCACGGGAGAGGACCCCTACAGCGTCCCGATGCGCATCTACCCCGCGTGCCACTACACCATGGGTGGCCTCTGGGTGGACTACAATCTGATGAGCAACCTCGAGGGACTCCATGTCCTCGGCGAGGCGAACTTCTCGGATCACGGCTCGAACCGCCTGGGAGCGAGCGCCCTGATGCAGGGACTCGCGGACGGCTACTTCGTGATCCCCTACACCCTCGGAAACTACATCGCCAACGCGGACATCCCGGAGGTCACAACAGACCACCCGGAGGTGAAAAAGACCGAGGCCGAGGTCCAGGAGAAACTCGAGAAGCTCCTCAACGTCGGCGGAAATCGAACGCCGGACGATTTCCACCGCGAGCTGGGCCAGATCATGTGGCTTCATTGCGGACTTGAGCGAACACAGGAAGGACTAGCCGAGGGCATCGAGAAGGTCCGAGCGCTCCGCGAGGAGTTCTGGAAGAACCTGAAGCTTGTGGGCGACGCGGAAGAGCTGAATATGAGCCTGGAAAAGGCGGGACGCGTAGCGGACTTCCTGGAGTTCGCCGAGGTGATGATGTTCGACGCATCCCATCGCGAAGAGTCCTGTGGCGGCCACTTCCGCGGCGAATACCAGACCCCCGAAGGTGAAGCGCTTCGCGACGACGCGAACTTCACCTTCGTGAGCGCCTGGGAGCACACGGGGGTCGGACAGGAACCGAACCTCCACAAGGAAGAGTTGAAATTCTCATCGGTTAAACTGGCGACACGGAGCTACAAATGAAACTCACGCTTCACGTCTGGCGACAGCGCAACGCCACCGACAAGGGTGCCTGGGAGACCTACGCGGCGGACGACGTCAGCCCGGACATGTCGTTTCTGGAGATGCTCGATGTCGTGAACGAGGATCTGCTCTCCAGAGGCGAGCGACCGATCGCCTTCGACCACGACTGTCGCGAGGGAATCTGCGGCATGTGCTCGATGGTCATCAACGGGCGACCCCATGGCCCCCAGAAGGCGACGACGACCTGTCAGCTCCACATGCGTCAGTTCAAGGACGGCGACTCCATCACCATCGAGCCCTTTCGCGCGGGAGCCTTCCCCGTGGTTCAGGACCTCGTCGTGGACCGCGCATCCTTCGACCGCATCCAGCAGGCCGGCGGCTACGTCTCGGTCCGCACCGGGAGCGCCCCCGACGCCAACGCGATCCCCATCGGCAAACTGGTGGCCGATCGCGCGATGGACGCCGCCGAGTGCATCGGCTGCGGCGCATGCGTGGCGGCTTGCAAGAACGCCTCTGCAATGCTCTTCGTCGGCGCGAAGGTCACCCAACTGAACATCCTCCCCCAGGGTCAGCCCGAGCGGGAGCAGCGGGCGCTGAACATGGTGACCACCATGGATCGCGAGGGCTTCGGAAACTGCTCGAACACCTACGAGTGCGAAGCGGCCTGCCCCAAGGAGATCAGCGTCGACATGATCGCGACGCTGAACCGGGAGTTCCTCAAGGCTAGCCTCTCCTCGCGCTGATCGGGGGAGTCCATGCACATCCACTTTCTCTGCGTGGCCAACTCGGCCCGGACCCAGATAGCGGAGACGGGAGCCGCGGGGCGAAGAGAGCGCTTCTCGGCGTCAGTCTCGCCGTGAAACTCGGGCTCCTCTTCACCTTCAAGTGCCTCGATTTATTCAACGACGCACTGACCGACGGCCTCGCGAGGACGATCCCTTGAACCCAGCCCAACAGCCAGGCACGCATCAGGCATAGACCTGCAGCTACCGAAGAATCATTTACTAACCTGCTCTTCGCACCTTCTCGGAGTACCCCATGCGATTGCTAAGTTTCGCGACCCTGTTCCTGCTCTTCGGCGCCCTCGTCGTCGCCTGCGCGCCGCTCGGCGAACACGGGGGCGGTGGGGACGCGGACGACGACGATTCCGCCCAGACGGACGACGACGACGCCACCGACGAAGACGATGCGGCCCCGGGACTGATTCCCTGCTCGGGCTCCACGCTGGAGACCCTGACCGAAGTCGAGCCGAACGACAGGCAAGGCGCTCCCCAAGCCATCGGACCGATGGTCTCGTCCCTCTGCATCCAGGGGAACACCGTGTGCGGAGACGACACGGCCTACGGCGACCAAGACTGGTTCGCAGTCAGCGTGTCCGTTCCGGGTCCGGTCTCCTTCACCCTGGAGTGGGATCGAACGGCGGACATGGACTTTGCCCTCTTGGGCCCCGACATCGAGCCGGTGCTCGAGCTCTACACCGAGTCCACGACTCCGCCGGAGAGCGGTTCGTTCACGCTCTCGGAGGTCGGCGACTACTCGTTCTTCGTCGGCTGCTGGACAGGTGACGCGAGCGCGTGGGCCCTGGAAGTCACTGCCGAGCTCTGAAAAAGGGACCTCACGCCCCCTAGTGACGGCCAATCCAGGCCAACCACAGGTCCAATCGCGCCCCAATCCCAGCCCAACCAAGGACCACGCAGCCGCACAGCGGCAAGCAGAAGAGGTTCCCCTGCCCTGGGCCATCGCCTGCAGCCGCTGCTGCCTGGGGCTTCTTGCGCTCGTCCGGAAGACCCGAACGGACGTGGAGCCGCTACCTCAGCAGAGGTCACATAGCGCCTCGTATCGGAACCATGCGACGAATTAGCCGATTTAGCTTGACATAATCAGCCAAAACATCTTACCTCCCGTTCAGTTAATAAATGAGTTTGTCTAAGCTTCACTGAAATCAGCGAGATCTTCATGTCATCCGACCTTCTTATCCCGAGTCCAATTCAGTCTGTAATCAGGCATCGTCAGTTCCGAGTTCTCTTCACTCTCAGCCTGCTCCTAACCAGCCTCCTTTCGCCCATCGCGGCAGAGGGTTCTGAGCCCTCATCTTTGATCTCAGGCTCAGGGCTTGAAGCTAGCTCCGATCTTCTCAAGAACGCACAGAGAGCTCTGGCTCAGCACCACAACACGAGCCCACAAATCCGTCACGAATTGGTTCGCGCCACGCCCTGGAAAGGTGGGACTCGTGTCCGCTTTGAGCCACACTTTGATGGGCTGCGAGTCCTCGGTGCCGACAGACTGGTCTCCCTGAACCGCCACGGAAATGCCACAGCAGTGCGCAGTCCTGCCCTCAATCCGAAGACAAGCAGTCGTCAAGCCCCCTCCCTCCCCGCGGCAAGCGCAAAGATCAATGCCAAGGGTTTTATTGGCTCTTTCTACGGTCACACCGGAGAACTCTGGCCAAGCCAGGCCGAGCTTCTCTACCTCGCAGGCCCTGATGGCGAGCTCAATCTCGTGTGGCGTGTCAAGGTCAGCTTCAGCTCCCCTCTCGCGATCTACGAAGTGCTTGTAGATGCCACCTCAGGCAAGCTTCATGGTCATCGCTCGCAGCTCTTCGAGGCGAGGGCCAACGTCTATCCTACAAACCCGAGTATCAGCGACCTCGAAGAGGTGGAGCTGCTCGGACTCTACGAAGACAGCACCGAACTGCAGGGAGTCTATGGACGAGTTGTCTCATGCGATACATACGACGACTCCTTCAACGGTGGTGAATGTACCGAGAAGAGCCACCATGCCATTGCCGACGAAAACGGTGATTTTCTCTTCGCACCAGACCCCCCCTCGTCGGACGATCCCTTTGCCGAGGGTCAGATGTACTTCCACCTCGACCGCGTCGCTCGCTGGTTCGACGAAGAGCAAGGATTTGATCATCAATTTCCAACGGAAGCCGTCGTCAACTTCGACTACAACAACGCCTTCTTTGGCGACATCGACGGGGACGGCCTAGGCGAGATCGCCTTCGGGCAGACCGGCAACATGGACTACGCCTACGACGCAGACGTGATCTATCACGAGTTCGGCCACTCTGTATTTGGTCGAATCGCAGGCCAGACGGGCTTCGCTGATGCCGACGAATACGGAATGGAGTGGGCTACCGGAGGACTTAATGAAGGAACTGCGGACCTCTTCTCCATGGTCCTTACGGGTGATGCCAAGCTGGGTGAATACGCCGCGACTGCGAGCTTTGGTCGAACAGCCATTCGGGACCTTGACGAAGATCGACACTGTCCCTCGGCTCTTTACGGAGAATCTCATAAAGACGGAGAAATCTTCGGCTCCTTCGGCTGGAACCTCATCGAGAATCCGGAGTTCGGCGCCGCGCTGACTGGAGATTTTATCTACGGAGCGGTTGCTGCTTTTCCATCCAACGCGAGTTGGGCAGAGGCCGGCGAAGCTCTGGTCACGACCGCAAGCGACATGCTCGATGCTGGCCTCATGACCGACAAACAGTACGCAATCGTTACCGCTGAGCTCGCCGCCAGTGGACTCGACAACTGCGGTCGCGTGATTCGTCTTGACGAGGGTCAAGAGCCAACTCTCCTTATGACGGGCGTGTCGCTCTTCGAAGATTCGTTCATTCCAATCGGGAACCAATTTAGTCTCGACGCTCCCGAGGGGACTTATCGTCTGCGCCTCCGGGTCAAAGATTTTCTCAGTAACGAACCCAATCTCGGCTGGGCACTGCATGTGCGACGGGCCGAGCACGTCGTTCACGACATTGAAGCTCTGCAAACTCCCTTTGGAAACTTTGACCTTCCCGTGCCCGCCGAATACGACTTCAAGGTCGAAGGAACTGGCGACGACTTTGAGTTGATCCTCGATGCAGACTCGGACCCAGCCCTTGAGCCCGGCGCGACCTATTACTTTGCGATGGCTTCTCGACTGGATGGAAGCCTAAACAACTTCATCGCGAACGCAGAGATCACCGTCGATGGCGACGCATACATTGACGAGGTCGTGTCCGAAGACGAAGAAGAGAACGACGAGGACGAGCTTTCCGGTGGCTGCTCTTGCGAAGTCGTTGACCAGAGTGACTACGTTCCGGCCCTGAGCCTGATCTTGCTCCTCGGACTCCTAGCACTCCGTCGCAGACAGTAATCCCTGACCACCCACAAAAAAGGGGCGGCCTTGAGGTCGCCCCTTTTTCGTTCTAGATGAGCGACAACTCGTCGATTCGCGCCTTGTTCACCTTCAGGGGAACCGTCTTGCTCGACTCAGGAAGCAGGAAGATCACCTCATCGCCCTCGCACGAGGTCTCGACACCCCACCGCGTTCCGTCCCCTCCCCTTACCTGGTAGGAGAGCTCAGGAGTCCCGGCCTCAGGCGCATGGCGGATGCGTTAGTCAGTTGCTGAAATTAATCCGCACCCTAGTTAAGCCGAGTTCACATTACGCCTCTTATCGGGCCTATACGCTGAAGCTGAACCCCGTTTAGTAGCCCTCGAATGGCACGAGTCGAATGTCCTCAAAAACGACCGGTCCACCATCGAAAGAGAGCGGTTCAGGAGTAAAGCCTGTGAAGTCGTCCCAGCGCCGAGGAAGTACACTTACACTTCCTTCTGTGAGCAAGCTCACCCAGAGGTAAAGCTCGCCTTCCTCGAGGACCGGGTGCATTCGCAACTTGAATCGTCCGCCGGCTTCAATTTTCGGCGCCTCCTCACGAATCACAACAGAATAAGGGGGACCCATCGGAGGCAAGCTTCGATATAAGCCGATGGCGATCAATTCTGTCCCTTGTTCAAAGGGATGAGGAATCAGAACATCTCCACAGAGTGCAAAGTCCTGACTACACAGTGGATCAGCTTCCTCATCTGCGTCTCCAAGAATGTCGTATTCAAAGTCGGGGAAGTCAGGAGCGGTACATCCGCCGAATACGAGTCCACAAAGGATAATTGTAAATAACTGGAAGAAAGTATTCACGGTCTAAATCTCGTTCGTTGACGGGTAAGTGATCGTGCAGTTGATCTCTCGAACCAACTGAAAATCGGGAGTGGCAAAAAGGCGATACGTTCTTCCTGGAACAAACTCGGGAGGAACCCCATTCTCAGGAATCACCTGATATGCACCCTCGGGTACTGTTCCTAGCTCGATGCTGGCCGAGTTGATCGGATCCTGATCGGCCGCAAGATAGACGGCCCAGACGGTTCCCTCAGGACGGTCTCGGTTGGGTGGAAAGCCGGGGGTCTCGGTTCCCTCTTCAAGAACATAGAACTGGCGTACGCCGCCTGTGCCGCTCCAGACAACCCGATCATCAATCAGTCCTTCCCACGGGTCGACGCACTCGCTGACCGATTCGGACAGGCGCAAAAAGAAGCTCTGAAGCGCTGATTCCGCCAACTCAAGATCGCTTTCCGTACCTCCTCTGCGCTCAAACTCCGATTCAAAGAACGCTTTCATGCGCTCGGGGTCGGTCGTCGGAAACATTGTGTGGTCTCTTACGAATCCATGATTCGTCTCCGGCTCCAGCATTCCGAACAGACGGTGTTCGTCAAAACGACCGCTGATCATGGCCAGGCGATAATTTGAAATGGTGTCTGTCCAGACCTGAGGTGCACTGACATCAAAGGCTGAGGTGTTTCCGGAGCCCGTCGCGGAAGCATGACAACAAGCGCAGCCGACGCTCTCAATCTGCTCTCGAGCCCAGTCAAGCTCTGCGACAAAGGATGCGTCCTCCATCAACGAAGCATCCGACTCATACACTTGATAGGGCTCTGCAAACCAGGATGGAGCTTGAGTGAAGGCTTTTTCACAGGATGCCAAGTCCGTATATCGATACCCCTCTGGCACGTTGCCAACGACACTCTCCCAAATACAGAGGATCTCCTGACCCGCCTCATCAACATAGGTTGTTGCATTGTCTGGAAGCTTTGAGGACTCATCCACCGGGGAACAGCTTTGTTCTGGATAGAGGTAGGGGCTGTCGTAGAGAAGCCTCTGAAGTTCCTCATCTGGAGGCTCGATCTTGTAGCTATCCCAGGGGTCAGGTTCACCGCAGCCCGCCAGCAAAAGCCCTCCCATGAAGACCCAGAATATCGGCAACCAAGAGAGTCTTCCGTTGCGATAAGAACCCGGATGATAAGTGCCATCCGGGCCCATTGAGAATGATTCTTGTGCACTTTCCAAACGGGTCATTTTACGCCTCCAAAACAGTAAAAAAATGCCGACTGGACCCCGTCCTCCGAGCCCCGCCCAAGTTATTAACTTAACGGTTAGTTAAGCGCAAGCTTTTGGTTTAATCGCACGATTCCTGTCGCCGCGCTTAGAATTTTCAGTTCATCTCGATAATCAACCGGCGTATAGGTCTACGCTGGGTTCGTGGGAGAATGATCTGAGGACGGCTCCATCGACGGAGAAGACGGGTATGCGCGGACTCAGAACGGCAACCATATGGTTGGTTGACTCGGGAATCACTCCCGACACGTCTCGCTCAGATGCGAGGTATGTCCGCTTTCTCAATGCGACCTTGCTCCTCTTTGCGCTCGCACAGGCACCGATCCTCTCTCTGTTGGTGGTCCTGGAGCTGAGCGCGCAGCTCTACACGAATATGGGTGCCTTGGTCTTGTGCGGTCTCGGATTCATGCTCAATCGTCGAGGTCAGCACCGGGCTGCGAAGATCTTGGTCATCGCTGTGGTGACGGCCAATGCGGTCTACTTCTCCGCGGTCCTCGGCTCGAGCGCTCCTGCCCATCTGTGGCTCGTTCCGATGGCCGTTCTGGCTGTGCTGGCCTTCAAGCCGTCGGAGTGGATCGATGCATCCATGCTGGTGGGCGTGTCTGTGATCAGTCTCTCGATCTTCGAGCTCGTTCACCTCGACATCGAGCCTGCATTGATGCTCTTCGATGATCCCCAAGAGGAGCTCCGAGCGGCGCAGGTCTCGACGGTCTCTGCGGTGGTGTTGACGCTGATTCTCGTTGGGATGATGCACAGACGCTTCACCCGGTCCGAGGTGGAACTAACCGCGGAGAAGGCGAAGTCCGATCGACTGCTGCGAGCCCTCTTGCCTGATGATATCGCACGCGAGCTTCGCGAGACAGGTGCGACCCAGGCGGTACGGCACGAGGATGTCTCGCTCCTCTTTGCGGACATCGTGGGCTTCACCCCCCTCGCCGCCTCGATGTCGGCAGAAGCTGTCGTCGCCCTTCTGGCCTCGGTCTTTGAGCGCTTCGATGCTCTCATCGCCGAGTGTGAAGTAGAGAAGATCAAGACCATCGGCGACGCCTATATGGTCGCAGGAGGCGTGCCCCAGTCGACTCCAGATCACGCTGAGCGGCTGGCTCGCTGTGCGCTCGGGATGCTGGATATCGTCAAGCAGTTCAGCAGGGAGTCAGGTCATCCGCTGCGACTTCGGATCGGCTTGCACCGGGGCCCTGTGGTCGCTGGGGTGATCGGCACCACGAAATTTGCCTATGACCTCTGGGGCGAGTCGGTGAATCTGGCGGCTCGGCTGGAGTCGAGCGGGGAGCCGGGTCGGGTCCATGTCTCTGAGGCGTTCAGGTCGGGCTCTGCCGACATCATGAGCTTCGAGGAGCGCGGAGAGATCAGCCTGAAGGGAGTAGGGCTCACCCACACCCACTGGCTGACACATGTCCGCTAACTCAGCAGAATTAACATAACGCCTCTTATCGGACCTATACGCTGCTAACGTGCCGCACCATGAACATCTTCCGCTTCTTCTTTCTTGCTTCCTTTCTAATTTGTCTCTCGGCCGGACTGGGGGGCTGCTCTGGGACACTCCTCATTACCGGCCTGGATGACGACGATTCGGCGAGCGACGACGACGACGCGGCCGGAGATGACGACGACGCAGT
>Ga0163179_10003258_pt1 | contig 11061 bp, 8 predicted proteins | sample AtlANTMetagenome_FD_109643 | JGI IMG/M metagenome (GOLD analysis project Ga0163179, IMG submission 109643) | Marine eukaryotic phytoplankton communities from the Atlantic Ocean - Atlantic ANT 2 Metagenome | ecosystem: Environmental > Aquatic > Marine > Oceanic | place: North Atlantic Ocean... | reverse complement strand
TACTCTAGGCTCACGAGTTACCGTTGAGACGAAGCGGGAATCAATCGCTTTGGACAACCCTTTCTTGATGAGCAAGTCCTCAATCGGTGATAGACAATCGGTCGGGGGTGAAGGCAATCGAACCTGGCTAAATGCAGCCAAAAGGCCGTTGACATCATCGGGTTTGAGACTCGCAGGTTTACGAGTAGCATCCAACCCTGCAAGTGAAATGACCTCTTCACATCGGCTGTTACTCATCGCAGAAAATGTATTGCGCAAGAAGTAACGAAGCGGTGTTCGTGCCCCACCCCCTTCGCTGGGTGGAGAAGCATCACGAAGCAAACGCTGCAATGTTCCTATTTCCAAACCATGTGGATGCGGCTTGATGTCTTTCACTGGACGAGGCAATTCATCGGTTACACGTGGCCAAGACGCCTCATCGAGGACAACCCCTTCCTCATCGTAAGCAACAAAATCAATACTCGCATGCGGATTGACGATACTCGTCATTTTGAGATATTGGTGTACAGATTGCTTTCCACGCTGATACTTCGCTTTCATTCGAGTTTCAATGCGAATCCCGTGCTCTCCAATCCAGTACAACCCCTTTGCCTCATCCGTTTCATCCATCGAGAAGCGTTTCTCATTGGAGATGATTGCCTTGTTCTTCTTGGTATCCAAACCAACATTGACACGAACAGCTCCTGCTTCCTTGCCAATTTTTGAGATCACAGCGGTGGGTTTCCCTGTTGTCAATTGACTGTACATGACCACACCAGTGATACCGATACCTTGCTGACCACGAGTTTGTCGAATGGTATGGAATCTAGAACCGAACAGAAGCGAACCAAACACCTTAGAAATCGCTTTTTGAGGGATACCGGGCCCATTGTCCTGTGAGATTAATCGCAACTCATCTTTCTTACCCTTGACTTTGTGAATCTCAATCGAAATATTCGGCAAGATACGATGTTCTTCTGCCGCGTCAAGAGAATTGTCAACTGATTCTTTGACTGCTGTGATGATTGACCGTGGTAGCGTATCGAAGCCCAGAAAGTGTTTGTTCTTCTCAAAGAATTCACTAATGCTTGCCTGCTGCATTCCGGATGACTTTCGTGCCATGTGCCTCGCGCTCCACGGCTCCAGGTCCTCCCTACGCCCAATGCGGAGGGGCCAGCAGGCCGCAAACCGCTCGGGCAACGGGACGGCATAAAAGCCTCAAGGATAGAATCTGGATTTACGCCTCAAAAACGAGCATCGGTTAGGATGCGGCATCGATGCTGTAATCGAGAATAAGCAATTGAATAGTATATCCTACCTCTTCACCATCATCGCTATGTTGGCAACCCAACCCCCCACCAGCATCCGCTTCAACAGTGATCTCCAGCGAGTATACTCCAAGGCCTGCACCACCCGCATCCAGTTGTTCATGGATTTCAGATTCAGACATTCCCGAAACATTTCCCGATTCAGCCAATGAAGAATTGTACCATATAATTTCGAATACCAACATCCCTGAACCTCCTTGATTGTCACCTTGGAAGGTTTGATTTTGCTCGTCATGGCTGACGGTACCAGTGACCGTATCTGGAGCATCATCAGATGCTACACAACCTAAACCACTACTTGTTTCATCTTCGCCGAAATTCATCATGACTCTAACACCGACGACATTGTCACCATTTTCCCACGAATCAACAGAGTTTGTGTTGAAATCAAGTATGAGTGTCTCCCCATCCATGACATATTCAGAATCATCTGCAAAGTCATCAACGAATAGTGTCGAATCAATCGTGTAATCTCCCACTCCACCCATAGAACTTGAGGAACTTGGAGCCGAGATAAGGTAGCCTACTTCACCGGCCAAGAATACTAAACCAATCACAGAACCAATCGCTCCCAATTTTTTGCCATCTGGCCAATTGTATCTTCCAAGAGAGGACATCTCAGGTGTACGAACTTGATTCATGACAAAGTGAGTGGCAAATGCTGCACCCATCCCAGGGATGGAGGGGAATACTCCATCAGCTCCAGCAAAGCCACCAAAACTCCACCCAATTACACCCACAAATGCAGCAATCATCATCGCAATTGAATGCTTCGAATCGGGTTTGTAACCCATCCATCGAATAATCAATAGTGGTACGAAAACACCACCAAGTCCATACACAGCGAGTACCACTAGTGCAAAGACTGAATCGCCACCTGGTATGTAGAGGCCACCGATCGAGATCATGGTTGCAAATGCAGCAACAACAAGGGTGACTTTCTTGGTAGTTTTGTGGTCTTGACTCCATTCAGGCTTGATATCGTCCGTAATCGCGGCAGTACACGCCAGAACCTGACTATCAGCGGTGGACATTGTTGCTGCAAAGATAGATGCAAGAATCATACCCACGCCTATTGCAGGCATTGTATCCATTGCCAGCATAGGTAAGCCCAATTCGGGGTCAAAGTCAGCTGCACTGAATAATACACGACTTGACAACCCAACAATTGTCATTAAGAAAATGAATGGAGTTTGCCAAACGAAGAACCAGATCATGGCTTGTTTCCGGTCACTATCTGAACCTAGCGTCATAACCCTAGATACAACTTGTGGTTGCCCAGCAACTGCCAGGCCACCCAGTAAAAATGCAAAGGCCCACATTGAGAATCCAAATCTCAAATCTGGAGGCATGAGATTCACCAACGCAGGATCTTGAGATTTCAATCCATCATGCATTCCACTAAACCCACCGACATCACCGAGTGCAATCCAACAAAGAATGAGGGAACCGACAATCATAACACATGATTGAACAGCATCAGTCCAAATTGAAGCACGAATGCCTCCAGCATAGCAGTAAGCAACCACAAGAACAAATCCGATTAGGATTCCAACCATCTCTGGCCACCCCATCATCACGAGCAATGCTTTCCCACCAGAAGTCAGTTGGGCAGCGGCATAGATACTCAAGAACAGAACAGAGAGTACAGCTGCCAATTTCGCTTCAGGAGCACCTGCCTTTTCAGCAACGAGTGAAGAAAGTGATCGAACTCCACGACTCTCACCCTCCTGTTGGATGAACTTGTAGAGCCACGCCCAAGCCACAATCTGCCCAATAGTAGATAGCAATCCGAGCCAAATAACATTGTAGCCCATCATGAATGTAAATCCTACTGCTCCAATGAACATATAACCGGAATTCCACGTACTCACTGCAGATAGCGCAGCGAGCGCTGGATGCATTCCTCTGCCTGCCACAAGATAATCATCAGTTGTGTCTTCTTTGACAAACATCGAAGCAAGTCCGACCCCTGCAAAAATGGTCATGAAAAATAGGAATGAAAGAACCAACATCAATTCCACAAAATCACCTCAGTTGAACAAATCTGCATGCCAAGCAGTAATTTTTCCTGTGAACGCTGACGCCATCACAGTGAGTGGACTGGCCAGATACAATTTTCCGGGTCCAGACCGACCTTGGAAATTTCGATTGATTGCAGAGACAGTGACTTGTTCAGATTCATTTGACACACCCGGGCCTGCGCCAATACAAGCACCACAACCCGGATCAATCAATTTCACGCCGGCGGCAGCGAACAAGTCGTTCCAACCATTACGCTCAGACAAATCCTTGACTGCCTTTGACCCGAATTGAATGTAACAATCTACACCGTCAGCGACAGTCAAACCTGCATCCAATGCAGCCTTTGTGACCATCGCATAGTAAGCAAAATCATCATCCTTCCCAGCAGTACAAGATCCAGCATAAGCGATGTTTATTGGAACATCACCCAACTCATCGATATACGCGCCATTGGTCGGATCTGATGGAATTCCTTCGTCAGGATCGCCAGGGTGTGCAACCATCGGTCGAATCTCATCGAGATTGATGGTGTGAACTCCACCGTCATAGTGAGCATCATCATCAGGGATTACGAAAGCATCGCGGATTTCACCTTCATTCAAATCACTACGACGCTCCAGCAGCCAATCGATGGTCAACTGATCAGGGTCACAAATCCCCGTCTTTGCGCTACATTCGGTTGCCATATTACACAAAGTAGCACGCTCATCCATGGAAATCGAAGCCAGACCAGGTCCACCGAATTCCATCGAACGATCAAGTGTATCGGAATGCTTGGCATAATGCCAGAGGATGTGAAGAATCACATCTTTGGCTGTACAGCCAGGATTCAAACTACCAGTCAACTCAAAGCGAATACTCTCGGGTACCTTGACAAATGCAAATTGATTGTGAACGAGGTTTGCATATTCGGTTGAACCGACCCCATAGGTCAATGCGTTTGAAGCACCACCCATGCAGGTGTGACTGTCTGTGGCTTGGATAAAGTCCCCAACATCGATAAACTCCTCTCGTGCAACCTGATGGCAAATTCCAGGACTCACTCCATCCTTTGCCGAATAGTCTCGAACACCTGTGTGCTGTTGGAATGCCACCTGCAAATCTCTCAGAGTCTGAATTTTATCAGCAAACGGCCCGAACCTTGGAACGCCGGTTGCATAGAGAAGGTGATCTTCGAATACTGCAAATTTACGAGGATTGGGCAGTGCGTAGTCCCCACCATATTCAGCAGCGAGAAAGTTGTGAACCTGGGCGGTCGTAAACTCGTGGCTGTAACCTCCATCCACCGACGCGAGTACAGCATCTCCTGGAGAGACATAGCATGCAGCACCATTTCGCCCAATCAGTTTGTTTGCAACAATTTTCTCAGCCATGGTCATTCCCCGCCGTTGGGTCGAAACGGCCGGCAACTCGATTTCACCTGCCTTCAACTCCTTGGCGAAGGGTAAGATACCACCATTCTCAAGAATCAATCGGGTAACTGGATCGTATTGTTCAGTGAATTCAGAAAGGGGAATAGATTCGCCACTTTGCAAACGCTCCAACATTTGATGATCACCCATCACCTGACCCAAGTTGATGTTATTCCGTTCATGAATCGGCGCGAAAGAAGCAGCAATCACAATTCGAATCCCAGACCATCGTTCACACTGTGGAGCAGTTTCACGACTACTGCCTGTACCCTTCCTGTGCCCACTCACGATGACCTCAAAACCACCATCTTTCAACGCGCCGGAGTTGAACACGCGCTCCCCTTCATGGAGTAGTCCAGCGTAGGCGTTCTCAGCGATCACTGCAGGTTCATGATCAAAGCAAACCCATGCAGGAGTCATGACATCTGTGTTGATATCATCGAGTAAATCATCCACACTCAAATCACACATTTTGAGGTTGAGTCCATTGTACAACTGGTCCTTGATGAGTTGTAAGTCCTTGGTCAAGAATAGTACACGCTTATTCGGATTAAGCGTGATAAATTCCGGAGGCCACGACGCTGACACAAACCCACCTGATTTTCTCTAATGGGGGGGCCTATATGACGATTAGGCAACAAGCCCATTCTAGCAAGTTGTGGTACTGAGTACCATTCGACGGATAAGATACCTCCTCAGTTACAAAATTCACACACGATTTTTGGGTTTCCAATCCTTGAAAGCGAGGTGGGCAGGACCCGTTCCTGAACCCTGTTTCTCGTACTCTCTTACACGATCAACAAGCCAAATAAACCACTCCATTTCCTTGTCGTCTTCCCTTTCACGAATTGGGTCAAGATAGAATGAGAATGCCTCATAGCTCTTCACAAATACGCCCGAGAAGAGATCATAAAAAGCGTGGAAGTCCATATCGCCTCGATGGACAAGAACTCCAATACTCTCCCATGTGGTAAGAACGACCATTACTTTCGACCAATCTTCTCCAAAATGCTCCTTCAAAGTTACAAAATCATCAGATCGTTCACCAGTTAACTTTGACGGATCGAACTGCATATTGGTTATCGAAGTCAATCCAACAACGAAGTCTTGACTTTGGAAATTGGCTGCGAGATTCATCGCAGTCGCACTATCTCTGGCACGACGTAATTCCTTAATCTGAAACCAAGAATATATTGCGGCACCAAGAATTGTGATTAAGCCCAGAATTTCTGCCCATGACGCTGCCGTTTCGAGGTCCATGAAGCAAACAAACTGGATTTTACTATAAACAAATCCCCAACATTACCACATGATTTCGACTGTAAATGCATCAATTTCTCAATTCAAGACCCCGAATTTAGAGGCGATTATGGAACAATCAAATTTATATACTATCCCCTTTGGGATTATATCACTTCCTAATACATTAATGCGTGGGGAAGGGGTGTGAAAGTATGGCTGATGAACAGGTAGAAGACATTGTCAAATGTCCAGAGTGTAATTCAAGAAATCTAGACCGCGACGAAACTCGTGGTGAAATCGTGTGCCAAGATTGTGGTCTTGTCCTAGAAGACAATGTGATTGATCAAGGTGCAGAATGGCGCGTATTCAGCCCCGAACAGGGTGATCAGCGCGCCCGTACGGGTGCTCCTATGACTGTCATGCTCCACGACAAGGGTCTCTCCACTGACATCGATTGGCAGAACAAAGACTACTCTGGTAAGACGATTAACAGCCGCTATCGAAGCCAATTCTATCGAATGCGTAAGTGGCAGAAGCGAAGCCGCGTCAGCAATGCAACAGAGCGCAACCTCGCCATGGCATTGGCTGAGTTAGACCGAATGGCCAGTCGCCTTGAGCTACCCAAGACCGTTCGCGAATCTGCCGCGGTCAATTACAAGAAAGCCGTTGAAAAGCGCTTGATCCGTGGTCGTTCAATCGAAGGTGTTGCAGCAGCTAGTCTGTATGCTGCCTGCCGACAATGTGGTGTACCTCGTACCCTCGATGAGATTGGTCAAGCAAGTCGAACTGGTCGCAAAGAAATCGGCCGAACCTACCGATTCATGGTCCGCGAACTGAAGATGAAAATCATGCCAACCGGTCCAGAAGATTACATCTCTAGATTCTGTTCAGGATTGGGACTCGATGCTGAAGTTGAAGCAAAAGCATACGAATTAATCAAGGCCGCTCAAGAGAAGGAATTGACCAGTGGACGTGGTCCAACAGGTATCGCCGCCTCCATCATTTACATCGCAAGTGTACTGTGCGGAAAGCGAAGGACTCAGCGCGAAGTCGCTGAGGTCGCAGGCGTCACAGAAGTGACCATCCGCAACCGCTACAAGGAACTGATTCAGAATCTCAACATTGAGCTTGACATCTGATGGTGTTGGTCGCCGATGAGCGATTGGCGAGAGCAAAATCAACTCTCACAGCGATTGTTTGAACACACCCAAGAGGCACTAGAGTCGATTATCACTCGTGGGTGTGAGGATTGGCCACTGCCTGAACCTCCACTTTCGGACCCTGACTTTCCAGTGCGTCCACCAGAAGCACCTGGGAAATTGAAAGAGATTGCACATGCCCTTTTCCAGGCCAATCGAGCCGCATTCGATAGAGACTTGGAATCAATTGGAGAAGCATTGATCCCACATCGACTGTCACTCACTGCAGATCCAGCACGCGAAGGTCGAAAGTGGCTGGATAAGCGACGGGACGAAGTAGCTGAACGCGCCTTGTTCATTCGCGTCGAGACACTACTCGCTCAAGCTCTGGATCCCTCTGCCCCCGATGTCGATCGGTGGTGGGTTGCCATTGCGTTGCTAAACGGAATGTCTGCGAAAGATAGTCCAATTTCTCAGCAGCAAGGATATCATCTGATGGAGAGTATCGCATTGGCAAAACCTCCTGGATATTGGCACGGAGGTGCCACACCAGGGCCACATCTCATCGATTGGCAAGAAGGTCGTGAAGCCGTTCCTGAGACACCTTTGGAATCTCATCTAGGAGGTTCCTTTGCGGCCGGATGGTTGTTAGATCGTATGGAGGAAGCAGACCCCCCACGTCCCGTTTTGGTCGAGTGGCTAGACATCGCACTCTCGCGCCGGACTTTGGTCAACCCATTGTCGATCCTCTCACGCTTGAATCGAATGGCTGGTGATGGCAACCCAATCTTGGCCAGTCGAATTGCTACATAGGTTCCTCGCGCTTGGTACTTGGATGAAGTGGGGGCGGCTACATTGGAGCAAACCCTCTTGTCAAGGGAACCTCAAGTCCGATGTGCGCTCGCGGGGACACTGGATGAAATCATCCTTCGCCGGGGAGTGGAGTCACTAACACTGGTGGATACCCTTCTCTCAGATTCCTCAACAGATGTCATTCGAATTGCGACCAGTTCACTCCGCCTAACCTCAAATTTGGATGCAGAAGGATTTGCCACACGTTGTGCACGGATCGTCCATATTGGGGACGTAGGTACATCGAGACAATTCGCTCAAACTACCCTTCGCGAGTACTTGGTCATGCACCCTGGTGATCACAAGGGATTGACTGTACAGTTGTGGACAGACGGTGATGAAGTGGTCCGCTCTCGCTTGCGAGAATTGTTACTTCACATGCTACCCGATTACAAAGAAGAACTGTCAAGCATTTTGATTCGAATCACTGAGATGGGTGAGAAGAATACTTTGGATGATTTCTGGAGAATCCTTGAAGTTCGTTCTGAAGAAACTGCTCAGGCGTGGCGCAATCACATTGAGCAGGGCACCGAAATTCCATGATGTCGGGGTAGATGCTTTCTACCAAGCCCGTGACGCCCTCACATGGACGAGTCGAGCAACTCCCGCCACCCTTTGGTCACGGCGCTCGGCCTCCTCCTCATCGGTTCGACCTTCATCACAGGTTGGGCACCACAAGGACCGTGGGGCTCAGAGTCCTTTTCGCGAGGCCTCTTTGGCTTGGCTGGTGGATTCATGATTTACCTGGCATGGTATCGACATAACTTCGGAGTTTGGTCGGTTATACCAGCTTTACACATATGGCAGAATCCGCACACTTCAACTAGAATTCTGGCAGCTGTTGGTGTAGGTTTGTTCTTTTCTTCACATCTGCTTGGAACCGTCGATTTCCTTCCTGAACCACTCTCCCTGATTGTACTCCTCTGCGCTTTGTTGGTACTGTTGGCCGCTGCTTACGCTTGGTTTGTGTTTGAAGGGCCACTGGGTGACGAGGAGGAATGACTCTGCCAGAAGATGAAGAGTATGAATCCATATTTTCCTTAGAGGGAATCACAGATCAGGAAAACTATGAGCCAGAAAAATCTGAAATTGAGCCTGAGATTCAAGTGGACTCGAGCGACAAGATTACTGCCACTCTCGAAGATTTCCCAGTCAACAATTGGGACAGCAAAAATGATGCTCAACTCATCGTTGATTGGTATAACGAGCGCAGAGGGAAGTGGCCAAAAAAATCACTCAATGATTTTCTCATAACGTGCGAGATTTCAAACTTTGACTCAATCAATGATGCGAGACAATTGCTCGATTATGCCATCATGCTTGTCAACGCATCGGATGAGATGCGTGAATGGGACAGTAACCAAAGTGATTCTTTGACAATGGCCCACTCTGTCTCTGCTGGAGGACTGACAATCGGGTGGTTGTTCACCATCATATGGTGCGGTGGCTCACTCATCGCTACCGTGTTCATTGGAGGAGCATTGGTAGCTGACCTTGGTACCAGTGAATGGACACCTGTGGACGGAGTGGTCACCGACAGTGGTGTGGATGTATCACATAGCACAGATTCTGAAGGAGGAGACTCAACCACTTACTGTCTATGGGTTGAATACGAATACGTCTTCGAAAATCGTTCGTATAATGGCGACATGGTAAGCTACTCCAAAGACAACAGTTGTAGTTCAGGAGATAGTAACGCCGATCAAGATTACCCGCCCGGGGAAAACATCACTGTTTACGTCAACCCAGAAAACCCCGATGAAGCCGTTCTACTGTCTGGTTGGGCCGGCGTTGATTGGTTCATACTTGTCTTCATTGCATTCCCGATCGTTGGCCTTGTACTATTTGTGGGAATGACTCGTTCAAGCATATCAACGTTCAAGAATTTCGCAACCAAAGATAACCTCGCCTCTTGGGGTTCACTGACTCCATTGGTCATTTTACTACTACTGGGGAATATGATTCCCGTTTTCCTTCCTGAATTCGAAAGTTGGGATGACTACGATGCTGAACCAACATATGTTCAATTCGGCGATAACTTCACCCTGGAGTTCGATAATGAAACTGAGACACCCTATTTTTCAGGGAACTTATTCGTAATCTGTACTGATCTATATGCCGTCGATGAGTGTGGTCCCGAACTTCTCGACTCTGAAATATTGAACATCACAGTCAGTTGTTCTGCTGACAATTTTTCAAATGACCAAAGTCAGTTCTGCAGTCATGGGCTGTTTGAGCGCATATTTATCGCATTCATAAGCAACGAGTCCGGTTTGATGATCGAGTACGAAAATTGGGGCTTTTCCTCTGAGGGGTACTGGGAGGCCTATGATTCAGGAAATGCGTATTGTGAATGGGAAGGTTTCTCTGATGCTACTGATGCAGGAGAGGATTCTCGTTGGTGGTGCAAAGTATCGCAAGATGATTCAGACTGGGATACTTGGTGGTACTATTGCGAACTTCATGCTGACAACTACTACTGTACCGATATGTTTGGGCAGAGTGAAGAGTTTGAGCATTCATTGAATGGTTCGCAGTGGAACAACACAACAAGTCCTGCTGAGCATGGAATCATGCTCCTTGGAGATGGCGCCCACGAAGTAATTGAAGACGATGAAACCGCAATCGAAACAGAAGTCGTAGGTATCATCACCATCCTCCTCAATCTCATCGTTGTTCCAATTTTGTTCGCGATGGCAATCAAAATTTCACGACAAGAATGACTACCGCATTTACGAGGAGGAATGACTCTGCCAGAAGATGAAGAGTATGAATCCATATTTTCCTTAGGGGGAATCACAGATCAGGAACCTGTTTCCAAAAATAACTGGATTGGGCCAGATGGACCTGAGAGCGATTCAGATGTCGCTGTTCCTTCGAAACTCGACAAGGATTTCACAGCGGAACCCCCCTCAGTAATAGGCGTCATTGCTTTTTCCTTTTTTGTAGTACCAGGAGCAATTATTTTCGGAGGGGTGGGGGTCTGGTTACTGTTCTTCTCGATAATGAATCCATATCACGAAGACGGGGGACTAGTGGGGTTTGTATGTATGGGGATTCCCCTTACATTAGTTGGATTGTTTT
>Ga0163179_10003256_pt1 | contig 11064 bp, 5 predicted proteins | sample AtlANTMetagenome_FD_109643 | JGI IMG/M metagenome (GOLD analysis project Ga0163179, IMG submission 109643) | Marine eukaryotic phytoplankton communities from the Atlantic Ocean - Atlantic ANT 2 Metagenome | ecosystem: Environmental > Aquatic > Marine > Oceanic | place: North Atlantic Ocean... | reverse complement strand
GGGGATTCCTGCTCAGGCAAGCTGGCACGACATGCTCGACCGGCCCTTTCCGGTTTACGAGGGCACTCCGATCAAAGGCCTGACCTAGTCGCACGCGCGCTGCGGGGACATCGCTACGTGCCGCAAAGCACACTCTTTGCGCCGGGCCAAAATCAGAGAACAGAATGAACTTACGGGCGGCAAAATTCCAGCCTGCCACGATCACTAGGGAAAACAGTTTGGACAAACGAAAATCTAGGCTGCACAGATCCGTACCCGCCCAGAGAACGAATTCGGTGATTCCCAATCCAGTGACTCCAATCACCGTGAACAGCATGCATTCAACGCTTTGATTTTGAAAGCGACGAGCAGAAAAAACCCAGCTGACGCAAAAAAGATAATTGATACTCAATCCAATCAGATAAGCAACGGCTGCAGATACTAGATAGTCCCACTGCAACACCGTTACCGCGTACGTTAGATATGCAAAATCAATCGCAAACGCGAAGATGCCTACGATGGTAAATCGAAAGGCCTGGACCAACGTTTCATCGGAGGCTTGTTTTAGCCAGCGTTGCCAGATCATCACGAACTCCGATTTTGTCATGCCGTTTCCGCAGAAACGAGCTCGGCTGAGGTAATCGTCGCCGCCTCTTGATAGCTATCGTAATCGGTATTGATTGCCCACAAGTCGTTTTCGCGTGCGGTCAACAGGTTATCAGCCGCCAAACGTCCCATCAAAATACTGTGGTCCTGATTGTTGTACTTAAAGGCACCATAACGTCCAATCGGGTCCAAGCCCTGGAACTCAGACAGATAGTCGGTCACCACCCCCAGATGCGATTTGTAGTTGCGAGCATAAACCGGATAACAACGGGGAACTCGCACAACATGACCATCGATGATTTCCGCAGCCCCGAGAAGTCCGGTGGATCGCATCTCTTGCTTACCACGTTCAATCAGCTGTTGATCTGTTTCTTTCCAGAGTTGATCTTCATCATTCGCCCAGTACTCAAGCGAGAGAATCGTATCACCAGATTGCCCGTAAAGTTCCGGAATCCAATTCCGAAAGTTGGTTACTCGCCCGACGAGCAAATCGGGTGAATGAACATAGATCCATTGATCCCGAAAGAGGTCGGTCTCTGGGACTCGCAGATAAACCAGAATCGTATTGCGAAATTTCAAATATTCTGTGGCTTCGACAACTCGCTGCGGAACTCCCTCAAGCCCCTTCACTAGCAGCGTTAACGGCATGGTGGAAATGACATGGTCAAGCTTGACGGTCTTCCCGCTCATTAACTCAACTCCGGTCACCTTCTGATTCTTATGGGTAACCTGTTTGACAGGAGCGTTAAGGTGAACTTGCCCCAGGCCATCGATATAAGCGGCCATACGTTCGTAAATCATGCCGGTTCCGCCTAGCGGGTAGGCAAATTGATCGACCAGTGTTTGATGTTTCTTTCCGGTAAGCCCCATGGCATTCTTGACAACTTCGACCATAGAGAGCTTCTTGATTCGTTGGGCGGCAAAGTCGGCATCGAGATCCTGGCAGGAGATTCCCCAGAGTTTCTCGCTATAAGTCCTGAAGAAGATTTCGTAAAGGCGACGACCAAATCGCCTCACCACCCACGATTCAAATGATTCTCCCGCCGGTTCAGGCAGGATACGTTGTCGACCATAACTTGCAACACAGCGAAGAGCTTCAAAGACACCTAAATTAGCTAGGGCATTGGTCGGTTGCAGTGGATATTGAAAGAAATTGCCGCCGTAATAGATGCGAGTAAAGCGATCTACCATCCGATAATCGGACTCAGCAATTTCTAGCCAAAGTCGATTAACGCGGGCGTCGGAACTGAAGAAGCGATGGGGTCCCAGGTCAACCGTTTGTCCCCACAACTGGAAGGAACGGCACATTCCGCCGACGGCGTCACTCGCCTCGAAAAGCTGAACCTCAGCGCCTCCTTTAGCCAATTCATATGCGGCAGTCAAACCTGCAGGGCCACCGCCGATCACACCGACCTTCATGTTTCCTATTCCTCTGCTTCACTTGCGCGTGGCAGGAAGAGGAATTCACGGTCAGCATTAATGCCTTCGTCCTCTTCTCCAATTTTGACCTACGTTGAAAACTGCCGTGAAGCAAGGGAGCAGCCGTAGCAGACTGAGATTTGGCGGCAATCCTAAGCTATATATCTACTGGGCCTGCTATCTGAGGGGTTTAAAGCTTCTGTTGGCTTCGTGTGTGAGGGTCCAATCCCGGGCTCGTGTTTCGATCGGCACAACGCGCACAATACGAACAGATGGAGAGCACATGGAGAGGGACGCATCGCTAAGGGCTGGTGCGCGGTGGACGCGTCACCTGACACCATTCGTACAGCTGAGTATGAATCCGGTCAGTCTTTTTTGCGGATTGTTGCTGATCAATGCAATCGCTCAGCCCTATTCGGATTTAATCCACGACGCGCGACTCTATGCTGTTCAGGTTCTGAACCGCGTGGATCCAGGAATGTATGCCGATGACCTGTTTTTGAAATACGGATCGCAGGACAAGTTTTCCTTGTTCTCTCAGACAGTCGCCCCGTTCGCTCGCGAATTCGGCCTCCGCCCTACCTTCCTCGGTTTCTACCTCATCAGCGTCGGCATCTTGTTACTCGGCGCACAACGGTTCATGGCAACATTGACACATCACCATGTCGTCGCTGCCGCCGCACTCATCTATCTTGCAGTGAATCCAATCGCCTTTGGGGGAGTCCAGGTATTTCATATCAACGAGACCTTCCTTACTCCCCGACTCGCCGCCATCGGCCTCGTGTTATTTGGCATGGAGAGACTTGCGAGAGATCGGCGCATTCAATCTTTAGTCATTTTCATAGTGGCCATGCTCTTCCATCCAATCATGGCATTCCCAGGGTGCCTGGTCTGGCTCTACTGCACGTTTTCCCGACTACTCAATCATCAACGATTCATCATCCTCGTGGCTTCCAGCCTCGCGATGGCACTCATCGCTTTGTGGGTTAAGCCCATCGGGCTGTTCCTGTTCGGCGAGATGGACGAAACCTGGAGACAACACGTCGCAGATCGGACTTACGGATGGGCGAGACCTCACGAATGGCTTTTCCGTGACTGGCTAGCAATTGGCCTCGCGTTTATCATCACCTATGTGGGCCGACGCCATTTAAGACTTCCAGATTCGACAAACCATTTGCTCGACGCAATTATGTTCATCAGCGGAGTGGGAATTATTGTCGGATTTATCGCCCCGTTTCTGCCGTACTCACTGTTGATCCAAGGACAACCCTATCGTGCCGTATGGATCATCCAACTAACCCAGATCCCAATCGGAGCGGCCCTGATATATCAAGCCTGGTCTAAAAATGACCAGCGCACGCAGTCCATTTGCATTCTGTTCTGCGGTCTGTTCTTCATGAATGCATTAACGATCTATCAACTGGCTTCGCTCTTTACTCTGCTGACCACGATCTACTTAATTTCAAAGGGCTACGAACCAGAAAAGCGAATCAGTATCCTTTTAAGAATCGTTTTTGCCTTAGCGATAATTGCATCCGTTATTTCTTTGCTTTATCCGCTCACCCAGTGCTGGCCGCGACTTGAAAAACACGCGTCGTCGGTTGATGTCCTGAGATTCATCGGCCCGGCACTGGGACCGATCTACCTTTTCATTCTTTCAGTTATCTTTTTGAACTGGCTTCAACGTCGCACCGGTGAAGGTCGTCGTTTTCAGATGATGGCCCTGATCAGCTGCCTGGCGATTCAATGCTTTTTCTTGAGCGCCCCCAAGATCCGGGCTCTTGGTGGCGACCATGCAGTACACGAGAATCGCCTTATGAAGATGCATTCTTTCGTGCATTCAAGGTTTGCCCCGGAAGATGCGATCCCCACCATCTATTGGCCACAAGCGCCCCTGGAAGACATTACGGTCGCACTCCGTTCCAAGTGTTTCTTTTGTAAATCGCAAACTGCTGGCAGCATGTTCAATCGAGAAACCGCGATCGAAGGAAATCGACGGGCCAACCTGGTCAGCAGGTTTGAGCATGAGGCGATCAGGCGAGTCAAGAACCTTCACGAAAAGCAAGATTGGAAGAAGCTGTCCTTGCTCAACATATTCGGCAATCAGATCGACGATCGCCCGACCTGGGAGGACTTCCACAACCTTTGCCAAGAAGAGATTGATTTCGTTGTGTTGCGTATCAATTTCGGCAACTTGTATTCCGAGAAGTTCGGCCCTTTCTACGTCTATGAATGCGACAAGATTTCGGATGTCATCGCCCAACAAATCAATTTGGATAACCGACTCCCGGTTTCCTTTGCATCGACAGTCCCTCACGACCCCCAGAGTGGGACCTCGGCCAGTGAGGAAATACAATGACAGCGAAAAAGAACTCTGCCAACGTTCGACTGACTTCAACAGTCCGATTACTGGCTCCAAATCCCTTTCTCGCAATGATCATTTCAGTGCTGATTGGCGTGGAACTGGTGTTGGTTGCCTTCAACCAGGAAAACATCTATCAATCATCACGGACGGCAATCGTCGGAGTTGCGTTGGTGGCCTGGTTTTGGGTCACCTTGGGCTGGTCATTATTCCTGGCGGGCCTCGTCTGCCGAGCATTAACGCGAGAAAGATCAAGAGCTACGACGTTTCTGATCTGGTCGGTCGTCACTCTGGCAATCGCGAGCCTCATTTTTTGTTACGGCGTCAGCTGGTTTCTATTCTTCCACTCAGGTCGCTTTGCAAATCTTGAAACATGGCGATTTGTCGCATTCAACTTCGACCATTTGTGGTCCTATGTTGTTGCCGCGGAACCAGTCCATCTGCTCACGGCAAGTCTCCTGATCTTCTTAAGCTTCGCGTTCGTTCCGATCACACTTTACTTCAGCTCCCAAACGGACTGGTCACAGGGAAGACCGCATTTAACAACAAAACGTGTTGCGGTTTGGATGTGTCTATGGCTCTGCCTTTGCGGAGCATGGTGGAACTTAAGCCTGGAACCGAGCTTCCATCGTCGCGTTTCGCAGACTCGAGTGCTCAAACACCAACTGCATCCAAGCATGACGCTTTATGCCTCGCAACTCGAAACACGTCGTCGCAACAAGCTGAAGGACACCATCGACACTTCGCAACTCATTCCGCTGTCGACCAGCGAACCCTGGAATCCCAACACCGTTCGCAATGACGATCCGTCCATCATCATCATTGCCATCGAATCACTCAGGGCGGATACCATTGATCAGCATCATCAAGGGCGAGAAATCCTGCCCAACATCAACGCGTTAACTCAAAATGGCTTGGAACTGACTCGAGCCTACTCACAGAGCACTCACTCCGATTACGCGGATGTCTGTCTTGTATCGTCTCTTTACCCACTGCGAACCATCAACCATTTTTACTATGGCCCTCATGATCCGTTTCCGCGAACGTTGATATACGATTTATTGGAACCTAGCGGTTACGCTACGGCAATCATCTCCTCACAAAACGAGGCCTGGGGCGGCATGGATCATTTCCTGAAACGCCCGAGTCTTCAACACTTCTATCATCCGGAGACGAGTAATGCCAAAACCGTCTACTCGGAGATGGATTTCTTTGGCCGCGAAGTTTCGAAGGGTGGCTTCGTCGCCGGTAAGCTACCGGATCAACACACGACAACCGAAGCGATCGAGTGGATCCAAAGTCAGACAGAAAAGAAACAACCGTTTTTCTTGAGCATGAACTTTCAAAGCTCGCACTTCCCGTATCTGATTCCCGATGAATGCCCGCGACCATTCCAACCTGCCACACTTGATCCCAATACAAGCTTTGTCGATTACCCCAAAGAACAGACCGAGAATGTACGGAACGCCTATTTCAATGCGATCCACGAGTGCGATCGTCAAGTTGGTCGATTGGTTTCCGCGTTACGCGAACTCGGCCAACTAGACAACACGATCATGATCATCACTGGCGAAAACGGAGAGGCCTTTCACGAATGCGGAACGGTAACCCACGCCCGCGAACCAGTACAACCAGCAATCCATGTCGCTTGTGTCATCCATGCCCCGAAACACCTCGATCCTGGTGTCGAGAGTTATCCCTTTGAACACGTCGATCTAGTCCCCACGATCTTTGGTTTGCTCGGACGCCCACCGCATCCGAATTTTCAAGGAATCGACATTCTGTCGTCAGATCGTCAACCTGCGGATCAGCGTTTGACCTTTTGCCATGTGAATTCATGCTTTGCCGAAAGCGATTCGATTATGCTCGGCGGGCGTTGGAAATTGACAATCGATCATCGCACTCAGATCACCACGTTGCATGACATAGAAAACGATCCATGGCAACAAGAGGATCTTGCAGAACAGCGGTCAGAACTAACAGAGCAACTCACCACCCAACTTATCGAGTGGCGTCAAAACCAACTCGCCTATTACCACTGGCCACGGCACTATCTATCCTTTTACCCACCTACACCGCCACGATGGTCCAGCCGAGCCATTCCTTGGATTGCCCCCACGACTGACACGACGCTAGAAACCGACGAAAACGTCGGCGCGACACATTAATCGCGATCGAAGACGATTCTCAATTGGGTGCATTTGGGAAATAGAGGAAGACGGACTTTGGCAGCGGAGTCAGCCAAGGCACGCGCACACCACACTCCTTGAGTCCACGTCCGGTCCAAGAGTTACACGTATTGAGGCAATTGTAACTTCCTCGAGCCTCGAAGAATGCGTCATTGCTATGGTAGGAGAAGTCAGCAACCTGGATGAATTCATCCGCTTCGTTTCTACGAAAACTCTGCTGAATGAATTCGACCAGTTGCGTGTATTGCTGCTCAGTGAGTAAAACCTCGCGTGCCCCATTAGCGCCGTAGTTCGAATACGCCATCACAACGTGCATGCAGGACTCTGAGGGCCATAACATGGCCCTTGCCGTCGTGCTTACCTTGATGTCGGCCCATGTTGGCGTTTCGAGAAAAAAGCCTCGATCTCCCCAGCCAACTGCCAGATGAGTTGCCTTCGAAGTATCGTCGGGAAAACAGTCGGCTGGAAAAACCGTTCGCCAGTCAATAACCTGATTGGAAATCGGCAACATAAAATCGGCGTGGACGGGACTTGAGACCACTCGAATCCGAATCTGGCCCTGGCTCGGATCGAATTCATTATTAACGGGAATCAATCCCAACACGACGATCAGCAGATATCCGCCGATGAGAGCGAGGATGAGAAGAAGCAAGCGTTTGACCAGCCAAAGCAACTTACTCCAAGCTGAAGTTACATCGCCTTGCCTTTTCGTTTCATCATTCATACGAAGGCTCGTGAATCTCTTGTAACCGGCTTAATCTCTTACATTTCAACGAGTGGATCTCTCTCGTTATAATGAAGACCGTTCCGATACACCCCTTGAAACTGTCGCCATGCTCCATTCCGATCATTGCCCGACCCAATGCAGGCCCGTCAAATCGACGCCCCGCTGGCCATTCGGACTTCCCTTGATGGTAACACTAATAATGGTGCTGGCGGCAACCCCATCAACGCTTTTTGCTGACGAAATCCAACGAGCGAAAGACCTGCATTTTTTTGAGACACGAATTCGGCCTTTACTCGTCGAGCGTTGTTATGAGTGCCACAGCCAGGGCCTCCAAGAAGGCGGCCTGCGATTGGACAGTCGCCAATCCATTTTAATGGGAGGTGACCGAGGTGAAGCTGCGGTGCCCGGGCGTGCAGTCAAGAGCCTGATGATCGCAGCCACCGAGTACACGCTTGATGATCTTGCGATGCCTCCTGAAGGAAAGTTGTCGGCGGAACAGATCCGAGATCTCCGGACCTGGATCGATGCTGGGATGGCTTGGCCAACGGACGAGACGGACCAGGCAGTTGGAGAAATCGGACAGCGGCAACAAGAACACTGGGCATTTCAGGCCATTAAAAAACCAGAGCTTCCCAAAGTAAAAAATCAAACCTGGGTACGAAACGCGATCGATATGTTTGTCTTGTCGCGTCTCGAGTCTACTGAATTGGAGCCGTCGCCCAGTGCAAACGATAACACTCTGCGTCGCCGCATCCATTTTGATTTACTTGGATTGCCACCCAGCAACCAAGATCTCAAAGAACAAGCAAATGAAAATTCGATCGATCGGTTCATTGACCGCCTGTTAGCCAACCCTGCTTACGGCGAACGATGGGGACGACATTGGCTAGACGTCGCTCGCTATGCCGACACCCGTGGATACGTTGACGGCGGCCAAACAGAATTTGCCTTCGCTTACACCTACCGTGATTATGTGGTACAAGCGTTCAATCAAGACTTGCGGTTTGACCAGTTCATTACCGACCAGCTTGCAGCAGACCAACAATCTCTGGACGAAAATAATCGTTGGCGTTTGGCTGGGTTGGGGTTCTTAACCGTTGGCCGTCGATTCAACCACGATTACCACGACATGATCGACGACCAGATTGACGTCATCTCTCGCGGCTTACAGGGAATGACGGTCTCCTGCGCTCGCTGCCATGACCATAAGTACGATGACATTCCAACCGCGGACTATTATTCGCTCTACGGCATTCTTGCCAGTTCCTACGAGCCACAACACTCCGAACTCCCCTTCCTCAAAGAAAGTGAAGACCCTGAGCACCTCACCGAGCTGCGCCAGCGAGCGTCGAACTACCTTCAAGAATTCAACAAATTACATCGCCAGATCCAACACGAGTTACGTGGTTATGCGGGCGACTATTTGTTGTACATCGTGCAAGAATCCGCACAGCATCGCGAGGGCAGCCAGAACCCTCTGAAAACTGAACGAACAATTTTGCGAGGTCCTTCCGCTTACGGATATGGGGGGATTCGGCGTTGGCGAGATTACTTGAGGAAGGTTAACGAGAACGACCCAGTATTCGGGCCATGGAAAACACTCGACCTCTGCGAACAGGATCAATTTGCCGACGTCCTGCAACAACAGATCGAAAAACCGCAGCTCAATGCTCTCATCCGCAAACGCCTGGAAACGGACCGCCCTGAGTCGATGCGTCAACTAGCTCAGTTGTATGGGAGTCTCCTGGAGGAAGTTTACTCGGCATGGATTGCTCGTCTCGAAGAAGTCCCTAATCAATCCGCTTTTTCGAATCCGTCTCAAGAGCAAGTACGACAGGTCCTGTACGGTCCAGATGCACCGGCGACGATGACGGCTTTCGAGTCGATTGACTGTTATCATCTTGATGAACATACCAACATGAGAAATGTCGCCGGTAAGGTCGAAGAATTGTCGATCAAGAATGGTGCGGCTGCGAGCCGAGCGATGGTGCTCGAACAGCGCATGACTCCGTACGAGCCGATGGTATTTCTGCGTGGTCAACCGAATCGTCTCGGCCCCAAGGTCGAGAGAAAAGTCCCCCAGATCCTGAATCAGGGATGGGTTCCGGAAGCCCCTGCGTCAGCACGAGGTCACACGCGACTCGACTTGGCTCGAAGCATAACGGCGTCGCAAAACCCACTAACGGCACGCGTGCTTGTAAATCGAATCTGGCATTGGCATTTTGGCAAGCCACTTGTGGAAACGGTTAGCGATTTCGGTATTCGAAGCGATTCTCCGACCCATCCAAAACTGCTCGACTACCTGGCAGCCTGGTTGATCGAAAACGACTGGTCACTCAAAAAGCTGCACCGACTGATCCTCGATTCAGCGACCTATCGTCAATCGAGCCTCACTCGATCACCGGCGGCAGAGTTGGACCCCGAGAATCGTCTTCTCTGGCGATATAATGCTCGCCGCCTGGAATGGGAGGTAATCCGAGATTCGCTGCTCCACGTTTCCGGACGTTTGGAGCAACGCATCGGAGGCCGGGCAGAACGGCTAGTTCCCGACGATCCAACCTCGCGTCGCCGCACTGTTTACTCGCACTTGAATCGTCAAGATCTTCCTGAGTTCGCTCGCGTTTTTGACTTTCCATCACCTGACTTCACCAGTCCACAACGTCCGATTTCCACCGTGCCACAGCAACAACTGTTCTTCCTGAACAGCGACTTCGTGCTGGCTCAGGCAAAAGCGTTAGGCCAGGAATTCGCAGCGATGGCAGAGATCACGCCTCAACTACGTTTTATTCGTTTGCACGAGAGGATTCTGGGAGAATCACCTCGTTTGAGCGAAGAACAGATCAATTTATGGTTATCGAGATTCGATCCTGAGAAGCGTTCTGAAGTAGAATGGTGGGCGTTGACAGCACACGCATTCATGCAATCCAGTCAATTTATATTTATTGAGTAGTTCGAATAACGAGTAGTTCGAATGGCAGATAACCCTCAATTCAACAACCGCTCCTCTCGACGAGAGTTCCTTCGAAGGTCCGGCACAGGCCTGGGTGCGTTAGGCTTGGCAACGCTTCCCGACATGGCTGATTCGGCCAGAGCAAAAGGAGCATCCCTCAATCCACTCTCAGCAAAGGCTCCTCACTTTGCAGCGCCAGCCAAACGAGTGATTCATATCTTCTTTAATGGCGGGGCCTCGCATGTAGACAGCTTTGATCCGAAACCGGAACTCACCCGTCGTGACGGACAAGAGCTCCCGTCGCCGAACCCGATTACGGAACGGCGCACAGGAAGGGCCATGGGGTCTCCCTTTCGTTTTCAACCATATGGTGAAAGCGGCATCGAAGTCAGTGAAATCTTTTCGCACGTGGGACGTGAAATTGATGACGTCTGCGTAATTCGATCGATGTATTCCGATCTTCCGAATCACGAACCTTCCTTGATGTTAATGAATACAGGGGTCGCCAACGTCGTGCGTCCCAGCTTTGGATCATGGTTGACCTATGGCCTAGGTTCCGAAAACGAGAATTTGCCGGGATTCATCGCAATGTCGCCGGGCGGGCACCCAGTCAAAGGTCCACAGAATTGGCAATCAGCATTTTTGCCAAGCGTCTACCAGGGAACGTACATCGACACGAAAGATTCCCAGGTCGAAAAGTTAATCAAAAACATTCGCAACAATTCCATCGGTCTTGAGTTACAACGTGAGCAACTTGATCTTGTGCAGCGGATCAATCAGGTCCATCTCGATCAACGTGGCAGCGATGATCAGTTGGAATCTCGGATCCAAT
>Ga0163179_10003255_pt1 | contig 11064 bp, 13 predicted proteins | sample AtlANTMetagenome_FD_109643 | JGI IMG/M metagenome (GOLD analysis project Ga0163179, IMG submission 109643) | Marine eukaryotic phytoplankton communities from the Atlantic Ocean - Atlantic ANT 2 Metagenome | ecosystem: Environmental > Aquatic > Marine > Oceanic | place: North Atlantic Ocean... | reverse complement strand
TTTTTTGTTCCGATCTGATAAACCTCTTCGCCATCAGCAAAGTTACCATTAACAAACATTTCAAGTTTAGCCATATCGTTTCCTCACTTGCATAACGATTACATATACATCACCGCTAGAATGACCAACAGTCGTAAATTGAATATCACCTGTTGTTCCAGAAGCTTCTGTATCTGGGATGCCAAAATCTGAAAAGTCTAATGTATCTGCCCAATCAGCAGCCAACTGCCATGCCAAAACATCCGTTGTCGCATCAAAAAATATCTTTACGCCCATACCAATGGTTTGATAGTAAATTTTTTCAATAACAACAGACGAGCAAGCTTTGTTTGTCATTGGATCATTCGACAAAGCAGACACATCTATCTTAGTAACAGCAGACTCGCCAGTTCCATCACTTACATTTGTAAAACGAAAGATGGCGGTTTTAGCGCCATCCTGTATCGTTTGAGTCGCTACCGCATCAGCCATAATTGACTCCTATTATTGATCAGCAAATGCAGGAGCAGTAGTACTCGTAACATTTCCTAGGATCTGATAGTTGGTGGTATTTAAACCAACGATGCTTACATCAAATCCAGCAGGCACATTCAATTGAATGCTGCTATTTGAGTTACCATCAGAAAAGACTGAGCTAACTTCATTGCCATCTGTGTCCAAAAATGTAACACCGCCAATATAAAAATTGCTGTTTCCTGGTGTAACGATAATAGCGTCAGTAGCATCAGCGGCACCACCAGCATAAACAAACCTAAACACAGATCCAGCAATAGGGGCTGGTAATGTGTAGGTGTTATCTTGTCCACCGTCTGGAACAAGTAAGATTCTGCCGCTATGAGTTGCATTAGTAAGCGTTACATCTCCGTCAGAAAGACTGACAGGGCCGTCACCAACAGTAGTAACTTCAGTAATAGCGCCAGTAGTTGAATTCTTGCTTACAGTTTTGAAGGTGCTTTCAGATCGCACAGCACCTGTGAAAGTAGTATTAGCCATATGTGTCTCCTGTCTTGGCTAGTGTCTAATGTTCCATGTGGAACTATTAGTCAGGAAAAAGAAAAGGGGGTGCAAAGCACCCCCAAATCCGTTAGCTAGATCCTGGTGATCCGTAAATTCCAAGTGGGTCACTTACTCCAAAAGAGTATCGCTCCCTGGACTTGTATCTCACGTTGCCAGTATCAAAGTCTCCGTCCATTGATGTTTCCAATGGTGTACGGTTGAAATGCTTCATACCGTTAGGAACATCAGTGATAACAAAGAACGCATTGCTGTCAGTCAGATAATGATTAACAGCGTAGCCTTCAGGGATCGCTCCCATATTGCGTATTGCGTTAATATCGTTATCTGCTGTCGCCACACGCTGAGTTGTTTCAAGCAGACGATCTGCTGTAAACATTAAAGCGGGGGGAACAATTAAACGTCTTGGTCTTGCTGCGATCAACAAACCACGCTCGTCAGTAAATGCAGCAATATCAATAATTGCATTCTCTAAAGACGTTTCGTTTAGGTCTGCTGCTGTAGCAGGACGATTACTATTTTTACCGCCATTAACTAGCGGGTGTCCGTCACCACCAGTAACACCGTCACCAGATGCAGTGAATAGGTTAACCCCATCACCAGACTGATATGAATTGGTGAAACCGTTGTTAAGAGGATTAACCGCCTTAACTTGCTTGGTATACGCCATAGCACGGGCAAGAGCTTTGGTATAACGTGCAGACAATGAGTCATACAAATTATCTTCCATCGCTTCTTCCGTAATTGCGAATCCCATAGCAATAGTCTCGTGGTTGTATCGTGCAGTAAAAGACTCTTGCGCTGAATCATAAGAGATTGCAGAACCTTCGTTTTTTACAGGAGCAGCACCAAAGCCGCTCAACTTTACTTCCTCTTCAAAACTACGCTCGGAGCTTTCAGTCTCATAAATGAGATCATGCTCGTCTTCGTACTTTTCATACTCCAAACCAAAAAGGGCATTAAGTCCCGGCAGGAGTTCCTTAAGCATTTGCGCTCTTGAAATAGCCATTCTTTAATCTCCTTTAAACGCCTAGCGCGGTTTCGTATGCATGACTTAGTGGCAAATATGTCACTAAAACGTCTGTATAGGTGTCACCAACTGTGCTGGATGGGCCATCAACAAACTCAACAATACGCATAGGCAAGCTGTTAGTAGTAGCAATCGTAGAAGCATCTACTGCATTTTTGCTGCGACCTATAGAGGTCGAGCCAGCGGTACTGACTAATGAAACATTGTTTCCTAGTCCAGTCTGTGCAATAGAGCCATCACCTTGCATCCTGAAAACAAGATCAGGGTCGTCAACAACATATGCCATAATGTCAGATGCTGCTGTAGAAGCAGGGAATTGCTGGTTAAAAGTAAGCTGGTTAGAAGTTGGATCAGTGTAAGAACATCCTACAAAAATTCCAACGGTGCCTGCGACGACAGCCGTTGTAATTGCAGATTTCTCTACCGTTCCGGCAGCAACTAACTTAACAAAATCGCCATAAAAAATGGCTGTGCCGTAACCACTAGCAATGCTCATGTGCCTGACTTTTCCGGTGAAAGAGCCGCTCGCACTAAGAGTATCAGTAGGTTCAGCACCCATTGGGGTTGCGCTGGTAGCCATAAATGACCTCCTTTAATTATAGAAGCAACCCAGCAACAAAGGGTTAACTTCTACCAAAAGTTGTTCTCGTATTCCTTTCAGGTTTCATCATGGGCATACGAGGGTCGTTTTCACGCAAGTAATTATTATCAACAGATTCCATTTGAGTGCTTGCCACTTCTTGGTAGTGCCTAGTTCTTGCTTTCATTTTCTCCTCAGGAGCTTTACATAAAAGCAGGCCACCAAAATGTACATTACCTTCAAACCTTGAGCCTATATCAGACATAATCTGTAGCTCAGGATGGTCGTCAACTTTACAAGGTTGCCAGCCTTCCCTGAAGGATCTGGATACATTTGTATTATCTGACTGTCCAAGAATATCTGTTCTTATCCATCTAAATGTCCAACCAGGTTGGGGATTTGGACTAGGCAAAATAGATGCCGGAACCCAATCATCAGATGGATGATAAGAATCATTTTCTCGCGTTTCACTTTCTCTAGGGGTGCGCTCTTCTGCCATTATTGACTCCTCATTTTATCATTTCAGCGTGTCTGGCATACTGTTCATTGGTTAACCCAAGCCGCTTAGCGAGTGCTACTTGAGTGGCGGTCATCCGTACTTTGCGCGGTTTAGCACCATTATTCCTTGCGGAAGGTGCTACCACCGTCGAAGGCTGATTGGTCGTCACGGTTGCGTCACCGCCATCTGTGTCGCCATTATCCGGCCAATCAAAATCTGGGTGTGTTTTTCTCATTCCTTGATCTATGTAATCAAAATATTCTTTTGTATTTACACCGATCCCAAGATCTACAGCTTCTTCATGAAAACCGTAGGCGGTTGCAGTCATTACTTTCTTATCTGGAGCCATGAACCAAGTATTCTGATCACCCCACTCTTTAGCTTCTGCGGTTAACTGAATTTGTGGTTCCTGTGCGGCAGCATTCTGAGCAGCTTGCAAAGCCACATCCTGTCTGTATTGCTGCGGCTGCTGTTGAAAGTTTTGCTGCGGAGGCTGTTGTTGAGCTAAATTATTTTCATATCTATTGATGTCATTTAACTCAGTCTGAGCCTTAAGCATTTGACTCTGAGTCTCGACAACAGCATCTGTGTCGCCTTCCTCATAAGCTTTCCTGTAATCATTCTTTGACTTATCCAGTGAAGCTTGCGCTCTTTGCTTTATCTGCTCAACCAAAGCCGTTTCGCCGCGAGATATTAAGGAATCCTGTTCTTGAACTCTACCTGACAATTGCTGAGCAATTTTAATTGCCTCGTCACGAGTTCTTTGAGCTTCCTCTTTTCTCCGGCGCTCTTCGTGGAAATCAAACCGTAAACCCTTTAGTCTTTTTTGGACGTTGCCATCATAATTATCAAGCTCTTCGTCACTTAACTCTTTGGGCTGATCCTTTCTTGGAGGTCTTCTGTCGCTCTTGGGTCTGTCATCAATGACTTCAAATTCATATTCTGAAGACTCAGGCTCTGATTCCACCTTTTGCTTTTTTTCAAAAGTTGTTTTAACACCAAAAAATTTATCTTCGGCGCTAGGAGAATCCCCAACCTCTTCGGTTTCTGCGATTAATTGATTTTCACTCATGCTTTTACAATCCCCCTAGGGTCTTCTACAACAGCTTCAACACTATCATCGTTGATAAACCGAAACTCTTGATTGTGAACCTTGAACCTTGTTCCAGAGTAAGATCTCATGATGATCCAATCTCCTTCCTTGCAGTAAGGCCCACTGGGGAATCGTTGAGGATCTTTATAACAGTCAGGCCCTATCTTAAGAACCATTCCGATTATCGATCCTACCTCTTCATCCTGTAATGTTTTATTTGCCTTCAGGATGCCGCCTTCAAATTCCTTATCAGGCTCTGGCAATGCAATCAATATTTTATATCCTGTTGGATCTGGGAGTTGATTGGCAGTTCGAGTCTCATCAGACTCGGTTTCTATTTGAGCAACTTTGCTCATACCTTCTCCTTGCATTGGGTAAACGCCCAAAGTCGTCGCACCAGAATAGCGTCTGGAGTCGCTGCACTAGGAAAACGCCTAGGTCGTTATTGGGCCTGCTCGTAGCGGGCCTTAGCATCCAGGATTTCACGATCAGCTTCGCGTAAGCCCTGTATGATTCCACAACATTTAGAGTAGTCTGCAAAGTCCTTGCATGAGCCTGCACTTAAGTGATCGGCTACACTCTCTATCTGCTCTTTAATATTTGATCTTAAATAATCAAATATGTCCAGTTCTTTTATTTGTCATCTCCCATCGTCTGCTTGGCTATTTCAATACCAAGCTTAACGCCTTCAATCTGTTCTTCAGAGGCAATCTTTGCGGATTCTAACTCTTCTTTGCTATTGGTTTCAGCTATTTTTGCACCAATTTCCGCTGTTTTTATCTTTCTATCCTGCTCAAGTTTCTGCATATCTAGCTGTATTTTAGCCATATCAGCCTGAGCTTTTCTTTGAACGTCCTGTTCTTTGATCTTAAGCTCTTGCATCTGCATCTGAATAACAGGATCTTTTAACTGCTCCTCTGCCTGCTTCATTTGCTGTTCTTTCTGAGATTTGCCAGACAACTGCGCTGCCGCTGGGGCAACGAGTCTTGATATTCTAAACTCAATGTCCTCAGGGAGGCTTTCTTCTGGGGTTGGAAGCTCAACACCAAGCTCTTTTTCTATCTCAAGCCTGTACTGGAACGCCAAATGCTCTTGAACGTGTGCGGCCATCTCTGCGATTGCCTTTTTTGCGTTAGGACTTTTGCCCATAATCTCCATAACTTGGGGATCTTGGCTTAATGCCATGTGAGTTTGTATGTGGGCCTCGTGATCTTGGTAGATAAACGCCTTAACTGGCTTACCATTGATGATATCCATGTTTTCGCTAACCGGATCGGTAGGCTTCATGTCTTTTTCGGTAGGCACTATCTGATCTGCGTCCTGAATGCCCAAAACATCCAGCATTTGACGGTGTAATAGCGGCATATCGTACATTTCTGGGGCCTGCGCGGCCAACTGAAGGGCCGCTTGGTACTGCATAATGCGCTGAGACATAGTTCCAGCGTTAGGATCACTAACTGGGATGATATCTACACGATCATCAAAGTCTTCAGAGACAATTGGGTCTTTATCTTCCAGATATGGGTACTGTTTTGGCCCAAAGTCCCTTACACAGTGGCTTAAAAGGCGTAATTCTATCCTCATAGAGGCGTGTAAACGGGCCTGAATGGCGCTCATTACCTTCATAGAGCGTTCTAGTATCGCCAAAGTCGTACCAACTGGCGCTTCGGCGTTCATATCTGCCGCTTTTACGTCAGCAGCGGAAGCAAATCTGCGTCCTTCTTCTACGATATCGCCTAACAACTGGTATAAAACATTGCTTGGCTCTTTGTAGGGAAGAAAACTAATGTTATCCCTGATCGCGCCACTGGGAACGTCCACATCTCTGAACTCCCCAGGCATAATCGGGGTGTCATCGCCCTTGATTCTTAACCCTCTGGCCTTTAATCCACCAGGTAAATTGGATAATGTGCCTGCGTCAACCAACTGACGAAGCAGTGAGGTCGCTGATTTGGCCAGACCACCTATCATATGGATCAAACCAAACCCATAAAACCCTAATCCAGGGATATACTGGTAGTGAACGAAGTGTTCTCTCTTGGCTTTTAAGGAATCACCCTCGTACCAGTTACGTCTAATGGATAAAATCTCACGAGAACCTTGATCAATAGAGACTACATAAGGTAATTGAATGCCTGTAGGCTCGCCTTTGTCTGTATCCTCAAAACCAACAAGATCCAAGTTAACGTGCATTTCAAGGATCGTGTGCCTTGAGTCGTACTCATAGCTGGTATTGTCGCCAGTCAGGGTATTGTATTTCTCTTCTACCCGATCAATATCAGGTGAAGCTGCCTGTATTTCTATGTCTTTGTAAAAACCCGACACCTGAAGCTTCCTAACATCGTTAGGGCTGCGCTTCATAATGTGGGTGGATCTTTCACAGGTACTAAGATCAGAGGCCCCATAGCTCACTACAAAGTCCTCTGAAGGCACAAACATACTACAAGGTCTTTCCATGTTTGGATCGTAGTAGACTTTTCTAAAGGCGCTTCCTGCCAAAGGCAAAGAAAACAGCATCTTCTCTGTCTCTGATCGATATTCGGTCATCTGTTCTGTTAACAGATAATTCAGGTAGTCCTGAACCCTGTGTGCCTGTTTTTCCTTTTCATCGGTCATCTTGCCGACTATAGATGTCTTTACAGGGCCTCCCGCTGGGAATATCTCCTGTATTGCCTGAGACTGAAACTTGATTACCGACTCAGAAAGAAGGGGGTGAAATACGCCACAAGCGCCGTCCCAAGGGGTTGTCCTGTCTTCATGCTTTAAACCAAGCAAGTCAAGGCCATCTACATAGGATCTTTCCCAATCCGATCTACTTTCCTTGTCTGACTGAAATAACCCAATTAGCTCTGAGGCAATCGAATGTAGTTCGTTATCATCAATAACCTCTGCCAGATTCGCATCATGGGGAAGTCTCCCAAGCTCATAGAGCGTAGAAGCGTCTGGATCAAAGTCAAGGATTACCCCTCCGTCTTCGGTCTCAATAGATACCGACTCAGGGTTCTCGATCTCTATCTCCAAGGCATCTTCTTCCTGATTCAGGTAGCCTAGGGGATTTCCTGTTATTGATTTATCTACAGCCATTTAGCCATTCTTCCTAAAAGGTTGGGGTCTAGCTGCGCCACTACCTCTGGCAACTCCTCCGCCAGCGGTGCCTTTGGATTTCATCTTGCCGCCAGCAGCCATGCCTTTTGTCTTTCCACCTTTAAAATAACCCTTTGTAGAGGGAACAGATCCGCCAGCAGACATCTTGCCTTTGCCATCGGCAGCAAAGAAAGGAACTTGCTTTCCATCTTTTTCAACCATCTTAAGCTTTCCACCAGCGGCCATGCCTTTTGTCTTGCCGCCTCTCATATAACCTTTACTCTTCTTCATCTAAATCCTCTGCGTATAAGTTATCAAAAACCTTGTTTACATCCAGCGTGTAGTCCAGATCTGACTTACTGTAATGAATGTGTTGTGATGGCCTGAAGTCCGGTGCGCCTTCGCCTGTCTCAAACCATGCGGGATGTGTCACCCTCACCCGATTGTTGGGTAATGCCACAATATTCCCTGTCCATTTGCCAGCATCCAACAGCTCCATGACATGAGACTGCTTGTGCTGCGCTGGGTCATCCGCTATCTCAGAGTCTGTGTAGTCCACTGTAAAATAGTATTTTGCCGGATATAAATTATTATCAATCTTTGCAAGCCAAGGACACGGGGTTGCCCTGTCCAAGACATAGACACTGTGTGTCCTCGACGAGCAATCCCAAGGCTGTGCGGCCCATACAGGCATTGGCTCAGGCCATTCCTCAAATGGGGTATCTGCCACTAAAGCTGTAATTGGCATCCTGGCCCACATCGCACCACCATGAATATTCGGTTCATCGGTGTCGTAGGTCTCCGCTCCAGTAAATATCAACTGGAAACTCAGGCACCTAGTCGGCATCGAGGTAACCGCAATCGCCATCGCATGGATAAACTCACCATGATACTTCTGGTGGTTGTGGGTGTATTCTTTCCTAACCCAGCATTTAAAATGCGGGATATTGCTTTGCAGGAAAGCCATCAGGCTCCTTATCTGGGTTTTGCTGTACCGTCCATTCTGACTCTGCCGCCAGCTTTTAATTTTGTTTTAGGGGGTCTCTCGACCTCGGTATACGCTGGCCTAGCCTTTTCTACCTTGGCTGTCCCACGTCTACTCTGTTTTGTTCTCCCAGCGGCCTTTCTTCCTGACGCTGTTAAAGACTTGGGATCTAATGACTTAGAGGAATCACCCCTCTCACGATCCAGTTTTGTGCCTTTTAAACCGCTTGTAGGCTTGCCTCTCTTTGCTTCTTTCTCTTCTCTAAGCTTCATCAGCCTGAAGTAAGCGGGTTTTTTCTTGTCAGCCATAATAATCCTAGTAATAGTTTGCTTTTCTCTGGTAAAAAGGCTCGTCCTCTTCATCGGAGTTTAGCTTTAAAAAGCCTCCCTGCCTGAATCTAAGCAACGCCTGTGTGGATGAATCCACCAGATCGTCATGCTCTCCAGCAGGAAATGCCGCAAATTCCTCGATCACTTCCTCTGCATACCGCAGTTTGGGTGCCCATACGATCCCTGATGCAAAGAGATCTGCAACGGCATTCACACGGGCTATTTTGTCGTTCCCCCTCGAAGGCGTGTATTCGCTTACAGGAATACCCATCGCCCTTAATTCAAATATCAACGGTGTCCCAGCAGCTTTAGCTTCCACTACAAAAGCATCAGGTTGCCACTCAGACCAGTATTCATAGGCTTTTTTCTTAAGTTCAGGGAACTCAAGACGTTCCTTAAATGAATCCATTAGTATGATATTAGGCTGTTGAAGGCCCTCATCATCTGTCTTATAGAATACACCCCACGTTGTGCAGGCTGAGTAGTCTGAACGCTGGGTCTTTAAAAATGCTGTATCCCAGGACTGTATAATGAACTCACAAGGGGGTGGCCGATCCTCCTCCCATTCACGCCACCATTCCCTTTTAACCAGCGCACCCTCTTCTGAGGTAGGATTTTGCTGGTATTGGGCGTTCCATTTAGGGGAAGGCAATTCGTTTCTTAACGACTCCAACTCCTCTTTTGGCCAGAACTCAGGCCACAAAGGGTTCCCTGACGGCATAATTGCCGGAAACTCGATCAGTTCCCATTCATCTGTGCCGGATCTTTGTAATGATGATTTAAGTATCTGTCCCGTCAAATCACGCTTATGCCATCGCGTCATTACCACAACGATAGCTCCCCCAGGTTGCAAACGCTGCCTAGGGCCGGATGTGTACCATTCATAGACCTTGTCAAAAACTGACGGATCTGCGCTCTGACCTTCCTGCTCACTATGAGGGTCGTCGATGATTAGGAGATCAGCGCCCTTTCCTGTTACCGCACCACCAACACCAATAGCGAAGTATTCACCACCTTCGTTGGTACTCCATCGGCCTGCGGCCTTGGAGTCGGCCCTTAAGGCAACTTTAGAAAATACCTTCTTGAAATCATCACTATCTACTAGGTTACGAACCTTTCTGCCAAATCCAACAGAGAGTTCTGCGGTATGGGCGGTCTGTATGATCTTCTTTTCTGGGAATCTGCCCAAAAACCATGCTGGCAATAAGTAAGATGCAAACTCTGATTTAGTATGCCTTGGCGGCATATTAACGATTAAACGCTTCAATTCACCTGATGCAACACGATCAAAGGCGCTACCCATGATCTTGTGGTGCCTGCCTTCAATAAATGCAGGCCACGCATACTTCACAAAGTTCATAAAAGAGTCTTGGGCGGCTTCTTTCTTCTCAGCCTCCTCCAGCTCTTCTATTAACTTAAGAAGTTCCTCCTGATCCGATACAGGAAGGTTTTCTACATTTTTTAAAAGGTTTGGATCTATACGGTCTTTTAAGGGCATAGGTTCCCCTAAGTAGCCTACTAAGCTAAGTGATCACTAGGTTATGTTCACTTAACTATATGCCCGTCAGGGCATTAATTGTTCTACTAAGACTAAGTTATGACTGAGCTAAGTAGACTACTAAGTCATAACTTGAAACTAACAGTTTAGCATATTAAGGGTATTGACAAGGAAAGCAACAGAATAACTCGAAAATTTTAAAAAAAATTTTTGGGCATATGGGACTCCTGGGGTGTTTTCTGAGAAAAAAAGGGGAGAGCTTAAGTAAACCCAGGTGTAATTTTAGAAAAAGTTGTAATTATTTGAGTGGATTACTATGTATATGTATATGTGTGCGCGTATGCGTTCAGGGGGGTGGCCCCCCAGGTGAAAATCCTCTTGGATTTTCATCCTGGTTTACGCCTCAGTGGACATTCGCTTGGTCGCCTTCCTCTTCTTCTATCGCGTGATCCTTTTCCCCGCCATCGATCTCCCCAGATCCCAGCAACCCAGCCAGCTTTTCTTGGATCTCGGAAGCTACTTGGGAGGAGTCTCTCTCTTGAGTAGTCACGTTGACTTCTGTACTGAATAGACCAGAGGCTTTACCTAGCAACTCAGCAGCCCTTAGCCTTAGTTGATCAGTCTCGCCCCCTGCTAAGGCTTCCCTAAGATGGTCTGTGACTTTCTCTCTGTCAGTGACCGCCTTATCTGCCACTGCCCGCTCTCTAGCCTTAATCAGCACATCAACCCTTGACCTAATCTCAACCTCTGCCATTAGCCTCGATGCCAGTGTATGAATACTTGCAGCAGTAGTTGAGTCAGCAGGCTCGAATGCCTCTCTGTAACTATCTGCATAGGTCATACCACTTGCCACGCACCTCGTGAAATGAAGACGTTTCGGGCTGAGTTGTTTAGATCCCATTACCATTCTCCGATCAATAGTTAACCAGCTTAGATTCTACGATCTTAGGAT
>Ga0163179_10003254_pt1 | contig 11064 bp, 8 predicted proteins | sample AtlANTMetagenome_FD_109643 | JGI IMG/M metagenome (GOLD analysis project Ga0163179, IMG submission 109643) | Marine eukaryotic phytoplankton communities from the Atlantic Ocean - Atlantic ANT 2 Metagenome | ecosystem: Environmental > Aquatic > Marine > Oceanic | place: North Atlantic Ocean... | reverse complement strand
TGGTTTTGATTCGCTTTTGGTCGTCTCGACTTCAGCTGTTTTCTGTTCAGGCGTCTTACTCTCGGAAGTCAGCTCTGTCGTATCTATCTTAGCCTCTCCCGAGGGAGTCACTGCAACTACAGGTGCAACAACGTTTTTCTGATAACTAGCAGTTAACTCCATCCAGCCTTCAAGTTTGTAACGATTCTTGTCGGGACGAACTCGCATCTCACTGACTCTAACTAATGAATCACTTTCACCCAATTTCCAAAGGAAATCAACGATCTGATTTTCCTTACCACTAAAATCAATTCTCATAGACTTTTCTATAAAAAAATTATTTGTCTCGGTATTGACTCTACCTTGCCGTGAAACATTTATTCCACTAGAAGCCTCCAGTTTATTAATAGTCCTACTCATATCAACCTCCTGTTCCTCCTGAACAACTGCTGAGCTCATGCCTTCAAGCTCATTAATTTGTTTATTGTATGAATCAACCTTAAATCGTTCTATTTTCCAACTTTTTAAATCACGGTTAATTTTGTTAATTTTAACATTGGTTTGCTCAGGTTTTGGGATCATGTCAAACGCCATCCAAGCCAAAACACCAATCAAAACGACAGCAACAAACATTACCACACGGCGCTCACCTGCGCTCATATTGTACTTATCAAATATGCTCTCTCTATTCGCCATCGAAATTACAAGTTAACGCCCAGTTGAGTTGTTTCTTACGAGTATCCTCACGTGTCCCATCTGAGCTAACATCTGAAAATAAGGTATTACCATCGTTAGCCTCCATTCTTGTAAGGGCCTCTTGATAGTTAAATATTAAATTTTTTGTACCAGTATCAGCGGACCCTCTAATGCGTAATTGACGGCTTGTCTTTCCGCTTAATGTTCGGTCCGATGTAAAGGTCAACTCAGAGAACTTTAACTCTTGAGGAAGCTCAACCGAAACCTTATACCAAGCCTCAAGGGCTGCAAATTTTAGAGCCTTTCTTTTTTCAAGTGTTTCAACACGCGCCTTTAGCGAAAGTGCATTAGTATACTGGTTACCCTCTCGCTTTGCTTGCAAAACCAAATTGTCCAGCTTGCTCTGAAGGTAATTCCCATATCCGAAATAAGCGACCAATCCTAATAATAAAATCGCTACAGCCCCTTTAATGCCTTCCATCCATAAACTATCCTGAAACCGTTGCCGATATCGCTTAGCATAATCCTCAACCATGAGCCCTGGTGAAGCGGACGTGGCAGCGTACTTGACCGTCTCGGTCGCCAAGTCAACTTCACTCATAGGTACTGCCTCTCGAATACGATCACTAAAACATCGGGCCAAGACTGCCTGCCAATCAACAGAAACATCACCTCGTTTTGCCAAGTAGCAAGTCACCTCAGAAGGCATCCAACCAGCCATCTCGCCAGCCCAAGTCACGCGGTTTATCTTTTCAACCAGATCTTCTCGGCTTTCATCTTTGTCGGGCAAATTAAAAGAGTTAACATCGAACAATTGTCCATCAAACCACCAAGATATAAGAGCCAAAACCGAATCCACACCCTGAATCAGCTGAACATGAGCCCCATCATCCTTTGCCTCATCGGGAAAAAATTCACGCAATGTTGGAGCTTCAACACGATCAGCATAAAAACCTAGTGATTCTAATTCCGTTAAACGGCTCTCGACAGAATCACGCGAGGCAATCATCACTAAAACAGTTTGATTGCCATGTTTATTCGCAACTCCAGAAATTTTTTCAGCAGACCAAACCACTTGAGCCAAAGGTAGCGGCGAAAGCTCCTCAATCTGGAACTCCAGCATTGGAAGCAACTCTTCCCTCTCACATTCCGGCAAATTAACAACACGCAAAAAAACTTTTTCTGTAGGAATAGTCGCAATGTTCATCTTCCTGCTGAAGATATCAGTCCAAGTTTTGGAAACTATTTTTGCCGGTGGAGAGTCATTCTCTGGCACTCTTAAATCACCAGTGAGACGAACCTTTTTTGATGAAGAAGAAAACTGCCACAACCGACTACCTTCAATAGCTGGTTCGAACAGATTACAACTACTCCAATTATTTTTTTTAACAGCCAAGTTATTATTCTTTCAAATGCTCGTCAGACATTGTCACTCGTAAGATTTCCTCAATAGTAGTCTGCCCATCCAAAACCTTTTGCCAGCCATCATCCCGTAAAGTACGCATACCTTCGTTCACTGCGACTTGGCCAATGATTGAAGAAGCTTCTCGGTTAAGGATCAGAGGACGAATTCCCTCACTCATAACTAGTAACTCATAAATAGCCAAACGCCCCTTATAACCTTGCTGGCGACATTCTTCGCAGCCCGCACCGTGATAAAACTTACCTGCTTCGATAACATGTTCAGGACAGTTAATCTGGCGCAAGTAATCAGGATCAACTTTTTGTTCCTCTTTGCAATTTGAACAAATTGTCCGAACTAACCGCTGCCCCATGACAGCCTCCACTGATGAAGCAACAAGAAACGGCTCGATACCCATGTCTATTAAACGAGTAAAAGCCCCCGCAGCGTCATTAGTATGAAGTGTGCTAAACACCAAATGTCCGGTCAGGGCTGCACGAATAGCTATATCTGCTGTCTCACCATCTCGAATCTCACCCACCATCACTACATTTGGATCCTGACGCAGAATGTGTCGGAGTCCGGTAGCAAATGTCAGCCCTATGTCTGAACGCACTGCAATCTGATTAATTCCCTTCAGCTCATACTCAACTGGTTCCTCAATAGTAATAATGCGTTGATGAACAGAATTAATCGTACTTAGAAATGCATAAAGAGATGTTGATTTACCCGAACCTGTTGGACCTGTGACCAAAATTATACCATGTGGCTTTACAATCAACTCACGCAATACCTTTTCGTCTCTTGAGGCAAAACCCAGTTTGTCCAAGCTTAGGAAAATATTCCCGCGGGTGAGTAATCGAAGGGATACACTTTCTCCATATACTGTTGGAACTGTAGAAACACGAATGTCGAGTTCCTCTCCCTTAATACGAACGTTGATTCGACCATCCTGAGGCAACCTTTTTTCAGCAATATCCATCCCTGACATCACCTTAATTCGGGAAATCAAGGAAGACTGATATCGTTTCAACTGAGGAGGCATCGGTGTCTGGTGAAGTATTCCATCTACACGATATCTAATTCGAAACTCATCTTCCGCCGGTTCAAAATGAATATCTGTCGCGCGATCCTTGAACGCTTCCCAAATCACCTGATTAACAAACTTAATAACACTTGCATCTTGATCCCCCTCAGTAATTTCTTTGTCTCCATCAAATATAATTTCAAGCGTTTCTTCATCTTCATCCTCTAACTCCTCGAGCGTTTCTGCTCCTACACCATAATATTTTTTAAGAGCCTTCTCGATCTCAGCACGAGTCGCGAGAGCAAATTTTATAGATCCTCCAGCCGTATACTGAACAGCGTTGATCATAGCTGAGTTAAAGGGGTCGCAAACTGCAACCTCAAGTGTCCCATTTTCTGCCTGTATAGGCAGGACAAAGTGCTGAAAAGCTACTTTCGTCGTCACTTTCTTACGCGCCTCGCTCGAAGGAGTAAGTTCCGATGGTTCCACAAAACGAAGCTTCATAGCTTTGGCTAATCGCTCAAGGAAAACTTCTTCAGTTATTCCTTTTTCTTTAGCAAAAAACCCCAACAACGGCTCTTCAGAGCCATTTTCAGTAGCAACTCTCCAATCCTTGGTCCACTCCGAGAATTGCCCCGAAGAAGCCAAGTCAGCTTCAGCTAAAATCTGTTTAATAGACGTAAGTAACATTCCGCAAGTTGCAGATGAATTTTAATAAACAGCGGTTTCTAGAAAAAGTTGCATAAAAACCACTTAATCTCTTAAAGATTACTCAATTACAGAGCTCAAAAAAAGAAATCAACCTATTCATACTGTTTGTTTTCAACTAGAGTAAACTAAAATTTGTGTCAAATATAAAGGTATAACAAAAAAAGGTCTAAATCTTCGCTAAGTGTTGACCAGAAACGGTATACCCCTCTTTAATCACCCGCCCGATAACAACTAGATCCAGAATGTATCACGTCACTCAGCTGCCAAATGGACTTCGCCTCGCTACAGTTGAAATGCCTCACATGGCAAGTGTCAGCCTTGGAATTTGGTCCGCAGTAGGCAGTAGATGTGAACGTAAAACCGAAAGTGGCATCAGCCATTTTATTGAACATATGCTTTTTAAGGGTACATCGCGACGCACAGCTATACAAATTTCTCAAGAAATTGAAGGAATTGGAGGCTACATTAACGCATGTACTAGTGAAGAGCACACTTGCTATCATGCCCGAGCTCACGCCAAGCATGCATTTCGACTGATGGACGTACTCGGGGATATGTACCTAAACCCAGTATTTGATAGACGAGAAATCGGCCGTGAACGAAATGTCATAAAGGAAGAAATCGCAATGACATTCGATCAACCATCACAACATGTACTAGAATTATCTGACAACACCTTGTGGCCAAATCAACCTCTCGGACAATCCATTGCCGGAAACGAACAAAGCCTCAATGCCATAAAAGGGAGACACTTAACTAATTTCCACTCTAAGCATTACGTAAGCGGGTCAACCGTTGTTGTAGCTGCTGGTAATATCCGCCACACTGAACTAATACATTTAGCCAAAAAGTTAGCTAAGCGAATACCTAAAGGATGTATTTCTAAATGGTTTCCTGCTGCACAGAACAACACAGATCCAGAAATTTGCCTGTTCACGCGAAACATTGAACAAACTCAACTTGCTTTTGGAATCCGAACCTGTTCACGGCATGACCCTCGCAGATTCGCGCTGAGATTATTAAATACCTTACTCGGGGAAAATATGAGCTCGCGACTATTTAGAACTATCAGAGAGGAGCATGGATTAGCATACAGTATATATTCTACCCCTAATTTTTATCATGATACAGGAAGTTTAACTATAACAGCTGGACTCGATACATCCAATACTGAGAAAGCACTAAAACTTAGCGTAGAAGAACTGAGACAATTACGAAATAAAATCCCATCTTCTGGCGAATTAAACAGAGCTCGCGACTATCTGATTGGACAGCTTGAACTTTCCCTTGAGAGTACTGATAATCAAATGAATTGGGTAGCTGAACAATTATTAGGTTTCGAAAAAATAATCCCTCCCGATCAAATCAAGGACCACTTGCATAAAGTTCGTCCAAGCGACATTCGTCGTGCAGCAATTGATTTCTTTCGACCGGAAAATTTTTGCCTGTCAATGGTAAGCCCATTAAAAAGTAAAAGAAAAATTAGTAAGTGCCTCGAAATTGATTAATATGCTCAATTCGCTAATTCAGGAAATTGAAACTCAGCAAACACCAGAAACTCTGACGTCAAAGCTAAGTGATATACCTGGGACGATTTTACTACGCTCTGGCACAATGGAACACTCTGACCGCTTTAGTTTAGTTGTTACCCACCCCTTCTTGAGTTTTAAATCTTTTGGTTCAAGATGTATTATTCAATCATCCATTGGGGAACGCACTCTTTTTGGCAACCCATGGAAACTACTTGAGAGTTTATCCAATCGCTATGAATTATTAGAAGAAATAGATCTTCCCTTTCCACTTGGTGGCTGCTTTGGCTATTTCGGATATGAAATGAAACAATTTTCTGAACCTCAATTGCCACTGACAACACTCAACGATCTAGAATTACCTGAATGTAATGTTGGATTTTATGACAGTGTAGTGGTGTTTGATCATCATCTTAGTAAGACATGGCTGATCTCAACTGGAATGAACGAAGAAGGAAACCGTTGTTCAGAAAGAGCTCAAGGAGCTGTTAAATTTTGGCTAAAGCACCTCACTTCGACTAAACAAACAGATATAAACATCCCTTCCAGCGATAAAACGGAAACGTCTAATGTGACTTCTACCTTAGATCAAAAGCAATACTGCAATAAGGTAAAACAAATAATCAACTATATTAAGCAAGGAGACATTTATCAGGCCAACCTTACACATCGATTAAGAGCAAAAGTCAATTTTGACGGCTGGTCCCTTTTTCGACGTCTCACCACAGCATCGCCAGCCCCTTTCTCTGCTTTTATGCAATGCGGCAACTACCAACTAGCAAGCTCGTCTCCGGAACAATTTTTGCAATTAAGTGGTGATCAAGTAATAACACGACCCATCAAGGGAACACGACCTCGCGGCACGTCTCCTGATCTCGATGTACGGCTTGGATATGAACTACAAAGCAGCGAGAAAGAGAGATCAGAACTAGTAATGATCACAGATTTACTACGAAACGACCTAGGACGATTTTGTGAATACGGCTCTGTTAACGTACCCATTTTAGCAAAGCTAGAAAGATTTGCTCAAGTTCAGCATCTCATATCAACTATTACCGGACGGCTTAGAAAGGGAGTCACTCATCTAGAAGCTCTGGCGTATAGCTTCCCAGGAGGCAGCATAACAGGAGCCCCAAAAATAAGAGCAATGGAAATAATCGACAAACTTGAACCAGTTGTTAGAGGACCATATACAGGTTGTCTCGGTTATCTAGGCTTCAACCGTGAAAGCCAACTAAACATTCTGATTCGAACCGCAATCTGCAAGCGAGGTTTCGCATGGTTTCATGTAGGTGCTGGTATCGTGGCAGACTCAGATCCTAGTGACGAATACGAAGAAACACTAAACAAAGCCGCTGGTTGGATAAACGCACTAAACCTTTCAGAATCAAAATTTAGCTCAGCTTTGAAGCTGGACTCGCCCAACCTCAAAAAATGACAGGCTTAGGCACAATTTTAAATACTACATGTATACTATTCGGAGGCCTTGCTGGATTATTCATTTTTCGAAGTATTTCAATAAACATACAAAAATCCCTCAAATCATTACTAGCACTTGTATCTTTGATTATAGGATTCATGATGATTTGGGATGGAGTCGCAGGTAGTTTCCCCCTTCATATTCATTGGAGCGAACTAAAGACTAGTGGTAAAGGATTCCGAAATGGTGATATTCTCGAACCAGTTGGAGGGAAAGCTGCTCGCTCCGCTCGACTTCAGGTCACTTCCGTCTCGACAGAAGGTGTTATTAAAGGAATAAAAATAAATGTGCCAGGAGATTACTCTGAAGAGCCAAATCAACCTGTAAAATTAAATTATCCTAATAATATAATTGGAGCAGGCCGAAACGCTTCAGTAAATTTAGCTTTCACAGAAGAAACTAGGGGCTGGGCACAGTGCATATATTTATTTTTTCTGATAATATTATCCTTAGGAATTGGCAACTGGATTGGCTCAAAAATTGGAATCCAAAAACGACTCAATAAACTTGGATTAAATGCTCAAAAGAAATTCAATAAAATAGCACAAAAAAATGAAGAAAAGCATCCTCCCAATGAAGGATTCATAACGTGCACTCTTTTATTTTGCATTGGTCCAATGTCCTTGCTTGGCCCAATTCAAGACGGACTAAACGGCGACATTCAGATACTTGTTATTAAATCCGTCATGGACGGCATTTCAACCATGACATTTGCAACGACATTTGGCTGGAGCGTCATTCTCTCGGCCATTCCAGTTCTAGTTTATCAAGGTTCGCTAACAATTTTAGCCAGCACAGTGAAACAGTGGCTTGATGACCTTCCTGAAGCTGCACTGCTGTTAGATTCAATAACTGCCTCAGGGGGATTCATTATAATATGCATTCCTTTTTTACTTCTAAATATTCGAAGCATTCAGATTGCTAACTACCTTCCGGCGCTATTAATTGCTCCATGCATAGTTTGGTTATTATTCAGTTAAAAGAATTATTTGGATTGCAATAACACTTTAAAAGTCTGACCCATTTGGGCTGGGTGAGTCAGTGTTTTTAATTGGGATAAATCAATCGCTTTTCCAATCTGAGGAGATATCTGAAGAAGGTCCGCAAAAGACCTATTCAAAAAGCGCTCCTGAGAAGTGAACTGCTCTGTTTTCAATCCCACTGCTTCTCCTGCTTTTTTAACCAATTGAAAATTTGCATGAGCTGTTAAATCCTGTTCTCCTGGATTAGCCAATATATTGTTGATATGCTTATGTTTACGATAACTACGAACTGTGCCTTGAAGCTGACTTGGAGATGGCCACTCATCCATGTTATGACCATAATCAAATGCAATCAATTTACCTTCATCTAAATTGGAAGCAGCAGATTGCCACCATTCAATTGCAGCAGGAGAAAGTTCAGTGTAATACTCATCTGGTAAAACCTTTATTAACGAGTCTGGCCAAGAGGGAAGAAGCGAGCTCCAAGCTCCTTTGCCCCGTTCCATAGGCACCCAATAAAACTCTTCTCCATGCCATGACACACCCCATTCGAACCAAGAACACTTAGATTGACTCCAACAAATTCTATGCACAGGAAAAGCATCAAGTAGTTCGTTACTAAAAATAACTCCTATTGTTTTAGGCATATCGTTCATTGAATCAAACCACTCAACATGGCTAGCAAAATTTTTTAAACGACTTATCTGCCATTCCCGACGTTTTTTAGAAGGCTCAATAATCGAATATTTCAAACGTAAAAACAGCGGTTGGTTATATTTAACTAACCAAGAAAGTATGTCATGAGCCAGTGTACCATTATGCGCACCTGCCTCCACTAGTCGTACTGGACCATCGATTTTATCTAGCCATTCACTAAAACGAGAAGCTAATAGATGACCAAATGCTTCTCCGACACTAACACTGGTGATAAAATCACCTTCACGACCAATACGAGAAGCATCCATTTGGTAGTATCCGTATTCTGGATGATATAGAGCTAATTCCATAAAACGGGCAAATGAAATGGAACCAGACGCATCGATCTCAGATCGAATTTCTTTAGTTAATGAGTTCGCTGCTTGCGACACGGCAGTCATTGTGACTAAAAGGAGCGCAGGATCAAATCGTTCTAATCGATTAATGGAAGAAAAACAGCAATTCACAAAAATTACAAAGCCAACAAGAATTGATCTAGCTTTGGTTGATCGTGGCCTATGTGTAAGCCGGGAAAAAGCCAAGAGAGCTGTAATGGCTGGACAAGTATTGATAAATAGCCAAAAAGCTCTAAAAGCAAGTGATACAGTTAAGCCTAATGACAACCTAACATTAGTTGCTTCTGATAAATATGTAAGTCGAGGAGGACACAAACTTGATCATGCGCTAGATATCTTCAAGATCAGTGTTAAGGGATTAAATGCAATCGATTTGGGTGCATCAACCGGAGGGTTCACCGACTGCCTGCTTCAACGTGGTGCAGTCTCTGTAACAGCAGTAGATGTTGGAAAAGGGCAACTTGCATGGAAATTACGAAACGATTTACGCGTAACAGTGATGGAAAGAACTAACGCTAGGCATTTGACGCCATTATCTTTTTCAAAACCATTTAAGCCTTTTGATCTGGGAGTGATTGACTGCTCTTTTATTTCGCTTCGACAGATACTTCCCGCAGCCGTAGATTTGTTGCAGACAGAGGGGCAATTAATCGCATTGTTAAAACCGCAGTTTGAAGCTGGAAAAGCGGAAGTGGATAAGGGTCAAGGAGTTATTCGGGACCCAGCAATTCACAAAAGAGTTTTGGATGAGTTACGATTGTTCATTAATGATGAGTCACCACTTAAGTGGTTAGCTGAGACGGAATCGCCACTAATAGGGCCAGCTGGAAATAAAGAATTTCTTGTGCAGTTAAAAAAGTGAAAAATAAGGTTAAGAAAATTGCGATAGTAGCTAAAGCCGAGACATCTGCAGCAAAACGAATCGTACAACAAGCTATCAAGCTAGCTAAAGCTGCGGGATTACAACCAGTTACAGATGAGAGCACAGCAAGTTTAGCAAAACTAAAACTACCTATCCGAAAAGACCCAATAGCAATCAGCCGCTTTGCAGACCTTATCATGGTCATTGGTGGTGATGGAACTATGCTGCATTGGGCTCGTACTACTGCCGGTTCAGGCACTCCAATATTTGGAGTAAACGTAGGTGGCTTAGGGTTTCTCACTGCCTCCTCATGGAAAGACTTGCCTAAAGCAATGAACGCTGTTGTCGCCGGAAAGTTTAGTATCGAATCACGTACTTTGCTATCTGCCATTGGGCAAAGCTGCCTAGATAAATTTAAACTTAAGGCAATGAATGATTTTGTAATTAGTCGAGGCTCAATTCCAAGAATGATTCGTCTGGAAGTTAAAGTAGACGGCGAAGTATTAACGACCTATCGCTGCGATGGATTAGTAATAAGCACATCTACAGGATCAACGGCATACTCACTCGCAGCTGGAGGAGCAATCATAGCGCCAGAGGCTAAAGTAATTTCTATCACGCCCATCTGCCCACACACGCTTTCAAACCGAGCAGTAATTATTAATCAGCAATCAACAATAGAAGTTCGAATGCTTGATACTAAACGAGAAGCAAACCTTTCTGCAGATGGCTGGGATTGCCTTGAACTAGAAACAAAAACTCCTGTCATAATTCGGCGTAATCCCCAGTCAGTAAAACTGGCCCGACTCACAGATAGCTCTTTTTTCAAGACTTTGAGGCACAAACTACAATGGATGGGCTCACATTCCTAAATATGATTCGATTGAAAGACATAGCCCGGGAAGCAGGAGTCTCAGTAATGACCGTCTCAAAGGCTTTAAGAAATGCACCTGACATTGCGGCTAGAACTAAACTACGTATAGGTGAGTTAGCCAAACGCATGGGATATACGCCGAATCTTGGTGCTCGAAGCCTACGTAACCAAGAAACCAAGCTTCTTGGCCTAGTTATACCAGCTACAACAGATCCAATTTTTGCTCGTATAGTTATGGCTATCGAACAATGCGCACTCGATCATGGCTACGAGCTTATTCTTCATCATTCATGGAATGAGACCAAACGGGAAGAGATTATTTTACAGAACCTTATTTCTCGACGAGTAGACGGAATTTTTCTCTCACCTGTTTATAGAGTGGGGTCAGAAGTAGCGGCCTACAGCGAACTAAAAAAACGCAAAATACCAACAGTAATAATGGGACCACTTGCCGATTTTTGTAAGGATT
>Ga0163179_10003253_pt1 | contig 11065 bp, 8 predicted proteins | sample AtlANTMetagenome_FD_109643 | JGI IMG/M metagenome (GOLD analysis project Ga0163179, IMG submission 109643) | Marine eukaryotic phytoplankton communities from the Atlantic Ocean - Atlantic ANT 2 Metagenome | ecosystem: Environmental > Aquatic > Marine > Oceanic | place: North Atlantic Ocean... | reverse complement strand
AACGGACTTTATGGCAGGCGCTGACATCCTTGTCGAAGCTCTGATTCGTAACGGCGCCGAAGTCGTCTTTGCCTACCCTGGTGGGTGTAGTATGCCTTTACATCAGGCATTGTTACGCAACGAAGACAAAATTCGTACAATTCTTCCCCGCCACGAACAAGGTGGTGGTTTCGCGGCTCAAGGTGTTTCACGTACGACCGGTGTTCCCGGAGTCTGTATTGCCACCAGTGGTCCCGGTGCTACGAATCTTGTGACTGCAATTGCTGACGCCAAATTGGATAGTATTCCAATGATTGCGATTACTGCTCAGGTTCCGACACCAGTTATCGGCTCCGACGCTTTCCAGGAAACCCCGATGGTGGAAGTCTGCCGTGGTATCACGAAGCATCACTATTTGGTAACCGATGCGAACGATTTGGTTCGTGTCGTTAAAGAAGCATTTCACATTGCAACAACAGGTCGTCCTGGTCCTGTTCTGATCGATATTCCGAAAGACATCCAGTTGTCACAATGTACTGTGGACTGGGATGCGGACATGAATCTGCCGGGTTATCGTTTTGGTGTGATTGATGAGCCACCAGCCGAGCAACTGAATCAGGTGGCCGCCGCCATCAAGCATGCTAAACGTCCATTGATCTATGCGGGTGGTGGTATTATTACCGGCGAAGCGACTAATGAGCTGCGTGAACTGATTGCCAAAACTGAAATTCCAACCACGTTAACAGTGATGGGCTTAGGTGCCTTTCCGGCAACAGATCCACTTTGCATGGATATGCTGGGAATGCATGGATCGATTTATGCGAACTGGGCTGTACGAGATTGTGACTTACTGATTGGCCTTGGTGTTCGTTTTGATGATCGCGTAACCGGTAAGCTAGAGAAATTTGCCCGGAATGCAAAGATTGTTCACATTGATATCGATCCATCTGAACTCAATAAAAACAAACCGGCTCATATTCCAATTGTGAGTGATGTCAAGATTGCTCTACAGCGTCTACTCCCTCTGGTAGAGCACAAAGACGACATTGATGAATGGCGAGCTCAGTGCCGTACCTGGAAGCAGGAGAACTCGCTGACTTACGATCATTCATTTGACGGCATCCTACAACAGCATGCGATCGCTGAATTGTCACGTATCACACAGGAACGCGATACGGTGATCACCGTAGGTGTAGGGCAGCATCAAATGTGGGCCGCTCAGTTTTATAAGTTCAATAAACCTCGTACTTGGTTGTCCAGTTCCGGACTGGGAACCATGGGCTTTGGTTTGCCGGCGGCGATGGGAGTTCAGGCTGCTCATCCGGATAAGCTCGTTATCGATATCGATGGCGACGGAAGTTTCCAAATGAATATTCAGGAACTTGCCACTTGTAAATGTGAAAATCTCCCCGTGAAAGTCTTGTTGTTAAACAATCAACACCTCGGTATGGTTGTGCAGTGGGAAGATCGTTTCATGGATGGGCGTCGAGCTCATACCTATCTAGGTCCAATCGATGATGATGAAGCGCGTGGTAAAGGTAAGAGTGCCTATGCGGTTGAACGTTATCCCGACTTTGTTCAGATCGCCAAAGGCTACGGATGTGGAGCAGCCTCAGTTTCACGTAAAGAAGATCTGGAAGCGGCGTTGTTGGAAATGATCGAGTACGATGGTCCCTTTGTACTTGATGTTGAAGTTCCCTATCAGGAACACGTTTTGCCAATGATTCCCTCCGGCGGTAGCGTGGATGATATGATTACTGAATAGTCAGTGATCAAATTGAAATCAAAACCCGGTCCTGGTGGCCGGGTTTTTTTATCGGGTAACTAGAAATGAACGAACCACAAAAAACGAAACTTGCACTTCACTGGCAGATTCTTCTCGGTATGGTTGCGGGTGGCTTGCTAGGTGTGCTTCTGAATCTTAACGCTCGTGAGCATTCTATCACTCTTGAAGGAGATGCGGCGGGCTCGTTTACTCGCGTGGAGCTGCAGGACATCAGCTCGATGGCTTTGCTTACGACTTATACCGGAACTGAAAAGACGAAATATTTTGTCATCGGAAAATCACCAGCTTATTCTGATATTTCACACTCGGATATGGACTCCTTTCGTAAAGATGAGCCCGAACTATATCGGATGTTTCAGGAACACGGACGAAGTTGGGCACGTTGGGTGAGTGATTGGACGGATCGGTTAGGTGACCTTTTTCTGCGGATGTTAAAGATGGTGGCGATTCCTTTGATCGTGTGCTCCCTGACGACGGGTGTGCTCGGATTGGGGAAAGCGGAACGTATTGGTAGGATGTTTAGTCGTACGATGTCCTATTATCTGTGCACCAGTTTCCTGGCCATCATCACGGGGCTTCTGTTTGTTAATGTTATTCAGCCAGGCGAACGCTCCGAAGCGATTATTACGGTGGCGACTGATACTGTTGTCAAGTCAGCCGAGCCAGTTCCAGTCATGTTGTTTTCGCAACTTGAAAAAATGGTCCCCACCAATCCGTTGCAGGCCCTGGCTGAAGGCGACTTTTTGTCCATCATCAGTTTCACGCTCCTGTTTGCCCTGTGTGCATTGCTCGTGGGCGGTAAGACGCTTACGACGATTCGCGACGTAGCGGAAGCAGGCTTTGAAGTCATGATGAAGATGACGATGGCCGTAATTGCATTGGCACCATTCGGTGTCGCCTTTCTGATGCTCAATGCCACGGCACTAAATGGTACGGATGTATTTGTCCCCTTGGCCTGGTACATGTTAACCGTATTGCTGGCATTGCTATTTCATGCTTGTGTGACTTTACCTGTCATCTTAAAGTTTGTGGGTAAGCGAGATCCTTTAAAATTTGCCCGCGCAATGAGTCCGGCACTGCTGACGGCGTTTAGTTCGGCATCGAGCAATGGTACTTTACCTTTGACAATGGCCAGTGTTGAAAAACGGGCGCAGGTGAGCAATCAAACCAGTTCGTTCGTGTTGCCATTAGGAGCAACGATTAATATGGATGGCACGGCCCTTTATGAAGCAGTCGCCGTATTATTTATTGCTCAGCATACGATGACTGAACCTCTTTCATTAGGCCTCCAAATCACGGTGGCATTAACGGCACTGTTGGTCAGTATTGGGGCAGCGGGAATTCCACATGCCGGACTGGTCATGATGGTGATTGTGTTACAGGCAGTGGGACTACCGCTGGAGATGCAGGGGTTGATTCTAGCTGTCGACCGAGTGCTTGATATGTTCCGCACTAGTGTGAATGTATGGAGTGACTCGTGTGGCTGTGCGATTATTGATCGTTTTACTGAATCGGGGTCTGAACCTGTCGAGGCTTAGAACTTCACCATAAATGCTCGACGCGAGCGAACACGTGGCCGGACTTCGCCACAGACAATCACAGGTTGACCGTGCCAATGTGTAATGTTGGTGACTACGGGAGGCCAGATGCCTCCATGAGGATTGCCTGCGGGATCCTCCCCGACGTCTTTGGGGAAATCATTTGCTTTGCTCCAGGAGTCCGTTTGTGGATTGTACGCGAGGACACCTGCAGGAAATCCCGGGTGCTTGTCTTTAAGTAGTTCTGTTTGGGAGGCGAACTCTCCGTGGTCGCCTGAAACCACAAGCAGGGCGTTATTCGTCGTAATGGCCGGTGTGGGTGCTGCAACAGCGGGTCGCGGTAGAGTCGCAGTTTTTCTCCATTGTTTCGTTTGGAGGTCATAAGCGAAACCATCTTTCAGGTATTTCCGGCTCATTGATCCATCTTGGTTCTTTACTAAGTCTGTGCCTGAGAAAAGGCAGATGGTATTGTTGATAACCCCGGCGACGGCAAGCATTCTCGGATTACCTGGCCAGGGTGACAGCTCTTCCCATTGGCATTCATTAGAGGTATTAGTCAGGTCCAGTTTCCAAAAGATCTGAGCTGGACGATCTGAGGTCGGTGAGTGCAAACCGCCAAGTACGTAAACAACTCCTTCATGAAGGACTCCCGTCGTATTTGCCAATGGGGCTGGAAGCGAAGGTAACTTTGAAATTCGCATCCCATTTTTTGTAAGTGTCAGAATAAAACAGTCAGCGATATGCTCTTTGCTGTCTCCACCACCGATACAAAGGACACCATGCGGAATGCTTAAAGCAAGGGACCGGTCACTTTTTGAGAGGTTAAAGGAGAGACCATATGCCAGAGGCCGAGGTAATTTGCTCTTTGACTTCCGCCATTCACCATTGGGGGTATCTAAGATGAAAATGGAGTCATACCAAACCTTACCTGTTTGCCATCGGGGCTTGTCAGGAAAGTTAGCTCCGCCCGCGACAATTAGACTACTACCGGAAACACCGACATAGGGAGCAGCAAATCCTTCGGCATCGGCGATCGGAGGAAGTTCATGGAATGTCTGAGCTGTTGCCAAACCTGGGACACAAAGGCAAATGAGGGCATGAAGAACGAATGCAATTCGTTGCGAGTTCTGATTTGAGTGGTTCATAATGGTTTTTCCTTTTGACGGGAATGCCGCGGGCAAATTTACGGGGTTGTTGGTTTAAGTTAGGAGAGCCGTCTAAACGTTGGGTTCAGGTAATTGGTTTATGAGTGAAGGCTGACTCTCCGTCTGTTCCTGAGGCCGTACGTAAAAAGCTCCTTCACCACCTGACGGTCATGAAGGAGCTTTGAATTGAAGGGGATGGTAAATCTAATTCTTTTTGAATTTAAAGATCTCACCACCTCGCAACTGAGTGGTAAAGTAAACTTCACCATCCTGATCTTCACCAAAGGTGATGATGGGAATATTCTCACCCGCGGCAGATTTATTTGGAATTTCATGATTTGCAATGACTTTACCAGTCTTGTAATCATGCTCTAAAGCCCAAATGCGTCCTGAAACATAGTCGGCATAGACGTACATTCCATGAAGTTGCGGGGCAGCTAAACCCCGGTATATCACACCACCGGTGATGGACTTGCCGGTTTCGTGATCGTATTCGAAGATAGGATCGATCAGGTCATCACGAGGACCAGAGCCTTTTTCACCAGATTCAGTAACGTATGGATGATTACCTTCGCGAAGATTCCAACCGTAATTCCCACCTCGTTTTACGATGTTGATTTCTTCCCATAGTTTTTGGCCAACATCGGCGGCATAGAATGTACCTGTGAGTCGGTCAAATGATAGTCGCCATACGTTCCGAAAACCGTAAGCATAAATTTCTGGCTTAGCATCTTTGGTTTTTACGAAAGGATTGGACTTAGGCACGGCATAGTTTTTACCTTCGTCTTTGTGATCCACGTCGATCCGCAGGATACTTCCATTGAGCGTGCTCAGATTTTGACCATTCTTCATGGGGTCACCACCTTTGCCGCCATCGCCTAACGCGATGTACAGGTATCCATCAGGCCCGAAAGCCAGGGTTCCACCATTGTGGTTCCAGAATGGCTGAGGGATACGAATTAGTTCTTCTTCGTAAGTTGGGTCCGCTTTGTTGGGATCGTCTTTGGAGACGCGGAAGCGGCTTACCACAGATGTATGCTCTGCATCAGCGGTAGTATAGAAAAGGAAGAATTCACCAGTTTCCTTGTAATTGGGATGCATGGCGAAGCCTAGTAGGCCTTCTTCGTTCTCTTTGTCTTTATAAGTAACCAACTCTTCGTGATCGAAGAAAACAGCTGATTCTTCCACTTCTGAGTTCTTTTCGAAAATATGAACCGAGCCCAGTTGGGAAGCGACAAAGATTCGATTACTGCCATCACCAGCGTGAGTAATCACGATGGGGCGTGCAATTCGAAGATTAGGAAATGCAGATTCAATCGACACTCCCAGTTCAGCAGCGCTGACGGCAATCGTGGAAAAAATCATGGCCACGACAGCTAGAGATTTCATAGTAAAACTACGCATTGAAGTATGTCCTTGTTAATAAAGGCGACTAGTCGTCAACTTTGATCAATTCAATTTTGAAAATCAGAGTGGAGTTAGGACCAATGTCAGCACCCGCTCCTCGCTCACCGTAAGCTAGTTTAGATGGAATGTACAATTCCCACTGGTCGCCTTCTTTCATCAGTTGAAGAGCTTCTGTCCATCCGGGAATCACTTGATTTACGCCAAATGTAGCAGGAGCGCCACGCTTGTAAGAACTGTCGAAGACAGTACCGTTGATCAGCTTCCCTTCATAGTGAGTCGTGACCTTCGAGGTCGGCTTGGGAGTGGCTCCTTCACCAGCCTTGATTACTTTGTATTGAAGACCGCTTTCGGTTACTTTTACCCCTTCTTTTTTAGCATTGGCAACGAGAAATACTTCGCCTTCTTTCTTGTTGTTGTCACCAGCTTTCGAAGCCTTTTCGGCAGCCATTGTTTGTAGGGCCTGCTGGAATGCAAGGAAAGCGGCTTGAAGTTCCTGCTCGCTTTTTTCGACTTTATCGGAAGACGCGTCAGTGACACCCTGAAGGAAAGCTTCGAGATTAAGATTAACCCCCTGAGATTTCATATTGTTCATGAAGTTGACGCCAAATGCGTAGCTACCGTCTTTGACAACATCCGCGATGGGTGCTGGCTTTTCTTCGTCTTGTGCAAACGTTGTAAGACTGAAAACGCTTAGCAACAGGCACGAAGTGATCATTTTGTTAAACATGAAATTGTCCTTTCTGTGTCGATTCAAAATCATTCGACAAATTGTTTCGCCTACGAAACCTTGAGTTGTTATTTATATGCAATTAGACCGAAGACCGGGATAATGCATTGATTCGTCTGGATTTACCTGCTGTCATCCAACGCATTCAAAGCAGGTGCAAACCTGTATTCTAAGGGAGGTTGGGAACAAATGCCATTGGCTCGTGAACCTAATATTCCTCTCTTAGGCCCCTGTTTTTTGACGATGATATTGGTAACCGGGAACAAAAAAGCAGATAGCTGATACGACTCCGAAGAGGAACAGACTATGTTTAGGAAAGATTGCCATTCCAACCGCGGTAGCAAACAAGGCAATTGCCTGAGCGTAAAATTTACCGGTCAGAATACCTGCTTTTACCATAAAGACCATCCCACTGATGAGTCCGATGACCGGGGCGGCCTCAAGCACTTCTAATCCCATTAAATATTCGATAGGGAATAGTAAGCCAATGGCGACTAAACTTGCAGCCCAGGCATGAGCGATTTGCCGTTCAACAAAAAGCACGGGGCCAAGTTTTTGACGTAACTTCCAGAAGACAGCAGCCCAGGCGCCGAGACCGAATGTCCACATTCCGGAATAGTATAGTCGGTTGTCGATATCAGCGAGAAACATCACATTGGTCAGGACGCAGGCCAGCAGCAAGACGAGGCTATGCCACATCCAGAGGAGGCCCCAGTTTTGTAGGACTGCAGCGTGATGAGTTTCCCCAAGCCAACGAGCGATAATGTGACTAAAGCGACCTGAACTTGCTTTAATGGGTTGGTGATTGATGTAGGCTTCAAGATCGTCTGCTAATTCACGCGCGGAAGCATATCTCAAATCGGCAGGTTTTTGCAGACACTTCAGAATGATCATTTCCAGATTGCGATCGATAGCCGGATTGATGATTCGTGGAGCGACCGGCTCCTGCTCCAGTACCAGCATGATCGTATCCATCGCAGAAGCTGCCTGAAACGGTGGCCTCCCGGTCACCATGTAGTACAGAATGGCACCTAAAGAGTAAATATCTGAGTGGATCCCGACATCTCCCCGTGACCCAGCTGCTTGTTCAGGTGCTATATAGGACGGGGTCCCCAGAATAACTCCAGTCTGTGTTAAGCCGGAGTCACTTGTAGATTGTTTGGCAAGTCCGAAGTCCGTGATGTGTGGCCTGCCGTCATGATCGATCATAAGATTAGAAGGCTTGAGGTCACGGTGAAGTACACCCTGATTATGCGAATAATGAACGGCTCGGGAGATTGCCAAACCAATCTCAGCAGCATCCCGGGAACTATAGAGTTCATTTTGCACAAGATCTTTCATGGTTTGTCCATGAATCAACTTCATTGAAAAGTAGGGACAGTCTTCAAGCTCACCGACTTCGTATACCGGAACAATTCCATTGTGATCGAGTTTAGCTGCGGCTTCTGCTTCGTATTGAAATCTTTCCCGTTGTTCCTGACTAGCAAACCGACCTGGCAAAATCATCTTCAGAGCGACCTCTCTGTTTAGACTCTGTTGATTTGCCCGATATACAATACCCATCCCCCCGCGTCCCAGTTCTTCCAGGAGTTCAAAGTCTCCCAGCCGGCAAGGGGTTGTGCGTGCGGGGGCGGTATCCAAAGTTCCTTCTTCACATTCGACTAAGCGAAAGTAGCCACCGGCGACATCTGCTACCAGCATGACTGGTAATAACTCTCGAAGCTCCTGCTCGAATTGAGGGAATTGCTGATAAATGGTTTCCGGCTGAATCGGCTGACCGGCAATGATCTTTTTCTGCAACTCCTCGAGCACATTTACAATATTCTCGTCATATTCCTTCGAATCATCCGAGTCGTTATCTGAAGGTGAGTTCGCAGTGGTCATGAAGTGGTTGTTTGAGAATCGACTTGTTGAGGGAGCAGTTGATTTCTAAGTTTACGAAGTGCCCGAAGATATCGCATACTGGCGGCGGCAGGTTTTAGGTTGAGCGTCTTAGAGACTTCATCGTTAGATAATTGTTCATAGTGCCGCATGATAATGATGTCACGGTCTAAATCGTTTAGTTTCATTAACGCATCTTCCATGCGGTTGGCCATTTCACGGCGGGTAGCCTGAGCGGCGGGCGTCAAATCGTTGTCACGAAGTTGATTCCCCAGATTGATTGTGCTTTGGTTTACTCCGCCTTGTACAAGGCGGAGTTCCCGATCAACACTTCGCTTCGCCGTAGCTCGGTGGCGTCGATGAGCATCAATAATACGATCCTTCGCGATTTGCCGCAGCCAGAGATGAAAGTCAATTCCGGGGTCTTGGAGATAACGATCGATACGTCGATTAGCTTCAATCATCACGTCCTGCACTACATCACTCACTCCAACTCGCTGTCGTATGCGATTGTCTAAACGCATGTTGACAAGGCGTTGAACAGCAGAACGATGACGTTGAAGCAACGCATTCCAGGCGGTCTGATCCCCGTCTTTACGTCGTGCTAGCAAATTTTGAGTTTGTTCGTTTTCAGGCCACATGTGATGTTCTTTCGCAGTGAATCTATAGCTCGTTGAATACGATGCTCAGCAAACAGATCTCTAGCAACCGATATGATACACGTTATTTTAATGGGCGGTTAACAGATTCCATTACATTTGGTTGAAATTGCCTGAGCAGCCATTCTTCGGAACCGTTTTTGTTGGTAGAGCATATATGGCTTTCCAACCCAGGCTAGGAGTGAGCCAGGGCGGGAGAATACGGTAATGCGAAAGTTAACTTCGTCTGTTTCCAGATTCCAGTCGACGTGAAACAGTTCTTCCCCAATAGCAATGTGTCCCATAGTCGTCCCGTAGGCGAATCCCGCTTGTTTAATCTTCCCCTGCTGTCGGGAGTTTTCGATTTCGTAAATGATGCGAGCCGGATTAACCGTCCATAGTCCCATCATCCCAAAAACAACGACGACAGTATTCCCGCTTTTAATTTCAGGATTGAGATAATTGAGCTCAGACATCGGATGATTAAACATTTCCCATTGGCTAATGGCCTTCGTTACCGCATTGAATACTTTTTGGCCGTGACCGACGGGATACAAGAAACGATCGAGTCGGAATCCTCTAGGCGCATCACCTTCATCAATCAGATCTCTTGTTTGTCCAACATAGGGATAGTTGAAATCTAGGTTTTGACAGTGCCTGATATACGGCTTGATGGTAGAGGTGGAAGGTTTCGTGCCAAAACGTATCATGAGCTGCTCTTTATTTAGATCTGAATCATCTCATCAGCTAACCGTATAAATCCGGAAGCATTAACAAACGGATTAGGAAGAATTCTAAATCGGGGCTGGCAGGTCACGTTTACAGAAGACGTAGTTTCCGATCAGGTAGCAGAGCAACCCAAAACCAAACAGAATACAATGACAGCCTAATGCACTCAATCGGATTGATTCTTCACGCTCATACTGCCAAAACTGCCAGAATTGCTCAGGGTCTTCCGTTAAGACATTTACCAGGCCTTCCGGATCAAACGGATTGAAAAAGGTAAAGTTAAGCAAGTAGTTATATTCTGGTTTGGAGACCGCCAGAATACGAATGGACTGTTGAAAGATCACAAAGCCCACTGCAATGCCAACAGCGCGCCAGCGATAGCGATCAAAACTGGAAATCATGGTGGCAAATCCAGCGACAAAGAATCCCATCGCAAAGATGATGGTTAACGCTGGCATGAAATCCCAGATGTTGATGTATTCAGACATCGGTGTTTGAATCGTGGTAACTTCGGCGGTAGAGAGTGGGATCTCCAGTTGAGTGTATGGAATGGAGAAAGAAGGAGGTTTGATAACTTCTTCCACCATATTTAGATGAACGCTAACGACCATACCTAGCCATGCAAGGGTGGATAAGAGAAAAGTTCCGACGGTCGTTACAAGGAACTGTGACCAATAAACGTTAGATCGGGAGACCGGATTACCCAGCAGCATTTCCATAGTGCCCCGGTTGATTTGACCGGCCACCGTGTCGGAGCCTCTGGAAATCGTCCATGTCAGAATGACGAATAGAACAATCGGCTCATTAAACGTTCTTGCCGCGCGGCCGGTGTAGGTAACTAAAGAGGAGAATGGAACCGGTGAGAATTTCTCGAAGTTCTTGAAGTGCTTGATGATTTCACGGAATTCCTCGCTCCCTAATAGCGTGATGCTCCAGACTCGTAACATCATGAAGCCAAACATGGCTAACCCACATGCCAGAAAGACAGTACGAGCCTGAAGTGTGTAGCGAACCAGTAACGCTCTCATTGCTTTAACTCCGTGCGTTCAGGATGAATGTCCTCGTAGAGACTACGGAGTCTTGCCGGTTCAATAACAATATCGGACAGATTGCTTTGCTTTAGCCATTCCAGGCTTTTCAGGAGATCGCCTTTGACTTCCAGAGTGATCTGATTTCCTGCTTGTTTAACCAGTTGGATTTCGTCGGAAAGTGATTTAGGAATGGAAGGCAATGTT
>Ga0163179_10003250_pt1 | contig 11072 bp, 10 predicted proteins | sample AtlANTMetagenome_FD_109643 | JGI IMG/M metagenome (GOLD analysis project Ga0163179, IMG submission 109643) | Marine eukaryotic phytoplankton communities from the Atlantic Ocean - Atlantic ANT 2 Metagenome | ecosystem: Environmental > Aquatic > Marine > Oceanic | place: North Atlantic Ocean... | reverse complement strand
TGCCGGCTTCTTGCCCACACCCAAGGGCCGCTTGCTCTGGATGAAAGGCGCCCTTGTGAACGGCAATTACAGCTTTGGCGAACCCCAAGACCTCTTCATGAGTGAAGGCGAGAACACATGGTTCCATGCTGCGCTGCCGATTGACCTCGACAACGATGGTGACTTGGACGTCATCTCCACCTACCAAGACGGCACCGTCTTTGATAGCGGTGTGAGCCAACTCTCCTGGTTTGAAAACCAAACCGTCAATGGCGTTGTAGCCTTTGAGGAGCACCCCATTGCCGAGCGCGGTGGAGCACTCATCAAGCTGCATGACTTGGATCTCGATGGCGATTTGGACATCGTGTTGCCCCAATACTTTGACGGCGACTCCTTGATTTGGTTTGAGCAAGATGGCTCCAACTGGAATGAGCACCTCATCAACAACACGACCGGTCGTGGCTTTGATGTGGACTTTGCAGATGTCAATGGTGACGGTGTCGAAGACCTTGTCTACGGCAACCACAACCACCAAGGCGCCGAAAACCCAGAAGACACCGTCATGGGCATGTACTGGTTTGAGATTCCTGCACCCAGCGTGATTCACGGTCTTGAGAACTGGGACAACGAGCTCAATGTCATCCACGAGGGCTTCTACGTCGACGAGGAAGATGCCGAGCAGAATGGTGCACCTGGCGTATTCCACACCGGTGACATCGATTCGGATGGCGACATGGACATCACCGTCTCCGGCGACGGCGACTCAGGCGTGTACGTGTTCCAGAACATCGGCAATGGCGTGTTCGACAAGCTCCTGATCGACGACGGCTTGATTATGGCCGGCGACCACCGCATCACCGACTTGGATCGCGATGGCGACATGGACATCATCTGGGCGGTCTACGGACCACTGCCTGGTGATGACGGCTACAACGGCAACTGGTTGGCTGCCGACTCCTACGTCTACGCCTACCTGCAAGACTAAGTACTGTACCCTGTACAACTACTAAAACAAAGCGAGCCTCAAGACTTTGGGGCTCGCTTTGTTTTTGGCACTTAGGCGGTGCTTATTTCGCTGCCCGCAAAGACAAGGTGACCAAGCAATCATCCGATGCGAAAACCGGGCACAAGTCCTCACTACCTTGGGGATTCTGAATATTAAGCCACGCTACACCTTCAATACGACCCTTTGAGATCGGTAGAAGGTCCGCGTCCACCTGCATATCCACCGTACAATCCCCGTAGGCTGTCCCAAGAAGCACCGACTCCATCACCGCACCCCGCAACTGAAGAGTGACATCATCGTCGCTGTATAGAGAGACATCCATGCCCACAAAGGGATCTCTTAAATCAATGGCATAGCTCGTCGGCAATTCATCGTAATGGGGCAAATAAATCTTATACTCAAAGGCATGCTCATTCTCTGGCCCCTCGGGCATAAAGAGCGTCTCGAGTGCGCCATCCAAACACCCATCTTCCATGGCCACGGTGTAGAACTGATAATCTCCGGCAACCAGACTGCTCGGATCGCCTGCACTACCGCCGCACGCTAAGCCGAGAAAACAGAATGGAAATAGACGTCGCATAAAGCACCCTCTGATCTTGTCCCTCATCCATAGCTCAAACCGAGTTCAACTCGCCACCCATGACCAACGACATGACACCAAAACTCCTTAGAAACCTATTCCTTTTGGGACCATTTTTGCTCTTGATTGGCTGCACCACCACACCCTCGCGCGCCAAACAAGCTCCCTCGATGGTTGAGAACAGCACCCCCGCCCCCGCTTCTCAAGAAGCAGAACCTGACCCCATTATCGGTCATTGGACGACAGATGGGAACGATGTCTTTGTGATCAAAGAAGACGGAACCGTCGACAACAAGCAACACACAGAAACGACCAATGAACTCGTTCAAGCATGTACCAAAGACGGCTTTGATGTCAGTGAGTGCTCCATTCCGAAGATCCTATGGAAAAAGCACCCCACAGGGGCGTCGCAATACTTCATGGCGTTTCAGATGCCGCTCTATATTTCCGCAACAGAACAAGAAGCAGGCCGGTGCATCTGCATTCCGGAGCCTGGGCTACCCATGATCATCCAAATGACAGACAATCAACTCGCATTTCAGACCCTAGCTCCAAGCGGTGCAGTCATCCCGGGCAGTGGGTTTCAACTCCAACGAGTAGATTAAAGTTCTGAGAGACCCTTCTCGTAGAGAGCATAGTTTCGAATGAGCTCTGCGCCACCGCGCGCGGTGATGTGCTGTGAATTGGAATCGCTCCGCATCAACGCATGAATACCGCCACCTACAAAGCCCATCGACAGTGCGCGTTGGTGCGCCTCTGCAACAAGAGCAGATCCCACAGACGCACCCTGCGAAGCGGGATGCACTGCCAAAGATTTCACCACCACTTCCTTGCGCTCAGGTGCCAACGGCTCAGGAAAGGTCAGACAATAGCCCAAAATTTCCTTGTCCTCTGACTCCGCCAACAACAACAATTCAGCAGGTGCTGACTTCAAGAGGGGTGCATACATCGCGACGAAAAGTCCGCTGGGTATCGGCGCATAGCCCACTGCCGATGAAAACGATGCATGCGTTAGCGCATGACATCGCTCCAACTCTTCCTCGACACGGCTCAAATCAATGCTTCGAAAGCGCACCCCCCACTCCGTGGCGCGCTGCTGGTGCCGCGCGAGTTGCGCGAGTGCCTGCTCATGGTGCTGCAGTGTGGACGTATAGGTCGCCAATGTTCGATAGCCTGACAACAGCCATGGATCAGCTTCTGCGGTCGGCTCCATCGCAAAGCTCTTGCGCTCAAAAGGGCCCAAGTTCGCGCGATATGCAAACCATGAACAGCCTTCCATCGGGCCCACTACCCGCTCACATCCCCGCTCTTTCAGCCAGCGCTCCCCCACAGCTAAGCTTTCCCAACCGCCTTCTGGTGCAGACAAGGTACCCAAGCCCGGAATCGTCGGATGGATAGCAGCAAGCACAGAACTCCCCTCATGGGTGAGTTCTGTACACTCGGTAAGGCGAGACAGAAGATCGATGGATTGCGTCATGCTAGCTTGATTAACCGCTTCGTTCTGGCGCCCGGTTAGTAGAAGCTCGCTGCGAGGAGTTTGAAATGTCCGCAAACGTGATCGAGTTGATGCTACCGCACGTCAAAGCGCACCCCGAAATCGACGCGCTTCGATGGCCTGCTGGGAGCGAAAGTCCTCAAGAGGGACAGCACGAGTGTCCGCTTCAACACGAATCCATCTCATGGGCAGAACTGCTCGAGCGCGTCGAGAGAGCCTCCAGAGGTTTGAGTGAACGCGGCTTCAAGCCCGGAGATAAAGCGCTCCTTTTTATTCCCATGTCCGTCGATCTCTATGTGGCCATGTTTGCAGTGTTTCGCCTGGGTGGAGTGGCCGTTTTTGTCGACGCATTCGCTCGCCAAACTCAACTTGAGAACTGTGCCAAATTGGCAGACCCTACCGCGTTTTTTGGCAGTCCAGAGGCTCACTTCTTACGGGTTTTCCTGCCCGAGAGCTTGGGCAAAGTTCCCATTCAAGTCGTCTCCGGTGGAGAGAGCGCAGGCGCTGTCGGCTTTGATGAACTCGAGGCAGGTAGCAGCCCAATTCCCCCCATTGCTCAGGTGGAAGGCACGACCACCGCACTCGTCAGCTTCACGACGGGCTCATCCGGCATGCCCAAAGGTGCCAACCGCACCCATGCTTTTCTTCGCGCGCAGCACAAAGCACTCGCAGCAGAGCTGCCCTGGCGTGAAGGTGCTGCAGACATGCCGGCGTTTCCAATCTTCCTGCTCCACAACATTGCTTGTGGACTGACCACGGTGATTCCTGCCGTGAATTTTACCCAGCCTGCACCCACCGATGCACCGATGGCTCTCCGTCAGCTCCTGCATGGGAAAATCGACACCGCCAGTATGTCGCCCGCACTGCTCGAATCAGTAGCCAAGGCCGCTCTCAAGGCCAAGACAACGTTGAAGATACGCCGAATGATCACTGGTGGCGCACCGATCGGCCCGCAACAGGTGCGCGTCTTTCAGGAAGCCGCACCCGACTGCGAATTGCTGCTCTTGTACGGCTCGACAGAAGCCGAGCCGATTGCGCACATCACCGGTGCTGAGATGCTCCACTGGCTGGACAATGAACAGGGTTTTTCTTCCCAAGAAGGCGTCTGCGTAGGTCACATCTCCGACCAAGTGTCTCTCGCCCTACTTGAAATCCACAAAAGCCCCATCGTTCTCCAAACTGGAAGCGCTTTGAGTGACTTTCACAGCCCCAAAGGACAAGCTGGTGAAGTGGTCGTCGCAGGCGACCACGTCTGCATTGACTACTACCAAAACCCCGAGGCATTTCACGAGAACAAGATCCGAGAAGGCGATCGGATTTGGCACCGAACAGGAGATGTTGGTCGATTTGATTCCCAAGGTCGCCTGTGGCTCGTCGGTCGGGTGCACAATGCCATTTCGCGGAACGGAGAACTCCACTTTCCGGTTCGCCCAGAACAACTTCTCCGCAAGCTCGAAGCAGTGAAGATGGCAGCCTACGTCGGACTACCCGACCCAGTGCTTGGAGAAAAATCCTGTGTGGCATGGACTGGCGATCCCGACATCGGAGATCGCATCGAGGCTTGTCTCCAAGAGGCAGGCATACCCATCGACGCGCTCTTCCATGTCGATACGCTTCCTATGGACCCGCGCCACAACTCCAAAGTCAACTACAGCGCACTGCGAGACCAACTGCTCGCTACGTAATCGCCATCCAACAGATCCCTCCACCCAAGAGCGCTAAAGCGGGAGCTGCGCTCATCGAATTCAGAGATCGCGGACGATAAACCGCTAAGCCTGCCCCAATCGCAACAGTCATCAAGTAGGGCAAATACAGGCTAGCATATTGGGTATGCGCATAGAGGAGAAGCACGAGAAGGCTGGCTGCTGTGGCTGGAAGAATCAAGTCATAGTCGAGTGGTCTCGACGGATTCGAAACCACCAAGTGCAAGCCATAGAGCCCAATCAAGGGCAGCAGCCACATGGGTCCGGCGAGCGCATACGCAAAGCTAATCAAGACAAAGCTCGCTACCGCACCCGCTATCGTCAGACGTGCGCGATGATAGGTCGCAACAAGCAACACAAGCGCCGTCAGCATGCCGACCATCCAAGCGGACAGCTCGTTCAAGCCCAAGCGCAAGCTTCGCTCCAAGACCAACCACCCCACATAGGGAATCAAAATATTATCACTGCCTCGGAGACTGATCGCCTCCACTGCAGTCGTCATAATGGCGACCACCATGGCTACCAGCAAGGCATCCGGCCAATGAGAAGCCTCAGCTAGCGCAAGCCCGAGCAACACAATGGCGAAGGACAGGCCAAAAAATGCCGCAGACCCCTCCAAGGAGCGCTCCCCATCGATGACCCGATAACGGGTGGCCCCACTCTCTTTGCCCATCAGAGCCGCCCCCGTATCTGCGACGGCCATAATCACAATGGGCAGACAAAACAACACCGGGTTTCCATCCGACAAATGAAACACCAAAGCCACTGCAAGAGGGTAAAAATAGGCACCATGTGTCGTACGCTTCACACCATGAATGGACCGCAGCCTGCCAAACCGACGTCCCACGTACAAGAATCCACCCATCGCGCAGGCCAGCCCCCACACCACCCATGGCGACGAAACACACCACGGCAGCGCAAGAACCACAAAGCCACCACCCAAGTGCGAAATCTTGCGTGTGTACTCTACATCCGCACCACGTCGACCATAAATGAACTCGCACACCACAAAGATCAACACCACGCTGCTGGCCACAAAAGCCGCACCGAGAAGGTCTGATCCTAGTTCACTCTGCCAATTCATTGGTCGATTTCTCCGGCCTTCTTGGCCTGAAGAGTTGCTAGTTGCTAAAGCTTACTCTAATTATGCGCCTTAGACGCGGTGAGCAAGATGACTCGACATTTGATTCTAGTTTCGTTGGTAATGGGCTGTAGTGGCGATGGCGAACAACCTGACGCACCACCTGTTGAACAAATCGAACAACTCCCTGTACTGCAAATCACAAACCCGGCACGCGCAGCCTTCTTGCCCCCTGGAGAAGTCCAAGTGCAAGGCCAGGTCATCGCCGGGGACGCAGATATCGATACGCTCGTCAGCAAAGGTATCGAAATCAATCCAGAGCCCACCGGGGAATTCTCTCAGACCCTCCCACTCGATGTAGGTCTGAATATCCTGGGCACCCGCGTAGAAGATGTTGCTGGCAAACGAGCCGTCGACGGCCGAGGTTTCTACTGGGGCCCATCCTACTCCCCAGGTGAATACGTAAAGAAAGGCCTACGCATCCGAATCGGTCCCGAACTACTTGACGACAACGACCCGGACTTGGACGACATCGCAAGCCTTGCGGAGTTGTTGGCAACCGATTCATCCATCTACGATTTGATCATCGGTGAGACCATCGAAGATGATCAATTCGATTTGATCATCACTGGACTCACGGTCAACTCCGCAGAAGTCGACATCACCCCCAAAGATGCATTTATCGATCTGAAGATTCGACTCAATGACTTCTGGATGAGTTTTGATATCGAGAACATTCTCGGTCAGAGCTATCTCAACACCCAAGGCTCCACCTGGTCGGATGGCATCGATCTCACGCTTCAAGTCGCCCTATCGATGGCCGGTGGAAGTATCGAAACCAGTTCGGCCCAAGCCGAAACCAGCCTGGATGGATTCGGTATCACAGTGGATTCATTCCCCGACTTTCTCGAGGGGTATTTGGCAGATTGGGTGGAGGACTACCTCAAAGAAGCCGCGGCCGAAGCTGTCAACGATGAGGTGGCCGAACTCTTGGCCGAACTCATCGAAGGTCTCACAGCAGATGCCGACTTTGGCGAAGTCCAACTTTTCACCAGCCTCAATGAAGTGGAAATCAAAGAAACCGGCATCCGACTTACTGCCGATATGGCCGCCGAGGGAGCCGATCTCAGCACCCTGCCGGATGGCGCGGGTTCACCTAAAACCGAGTCCGACGCACCGGATTGGTCCGACATCCCAGAGGGCCCTATCTCCGTTGCGGTCGATGACGACATGGTCAACCAGTTCATCTTCGCGCTCTGGGGCAGCGGCGAGCTCAGTGGATTCGAGTTCTCAGGAACCGAGTTGGCTCTTTTGGCGGGAGCGCCGATTGAAGCCCCGCTTGGCCCTGTCTCCAGCGCAAGCCTCGACGTGGAGCTTCCACCTATGCTGCGCAAGCCCACCGAGCCCAGCATGACCGCCGATATGGGTATGGGTGAAATGCGGCTCAGAGTCTACCGAGAAGACGGCCAGATTCATGATTTCAGCATCAACACCTGGTTAGGCGCTACGGTATCCCTGACTGAAACCGGCAACATCACACTCGATTTCGATAGCCGGCCCAAGTACATCCCTATGGAAATTGGTGTACTGGCATGGGATCCAGCACTGGATCCAGGCGACTTGGCGGCACTCACACGACTGATGATGCCGCCTCTGTTCGGACGCGCCGCGACATTAGCGCCCAGCTTTGAGACCCCGACACTGCCGCTCGGTGAAACGCTCGGAATCGAGGGCTTAGAAGACGTCCAGCTTCGACTAAAAGAAGCCGATTTTGCCTTCAACGAAAACAACTGGTTGATACTGAATGCAAGCCTCGAAGGCGTTCAGTAGAGCATCAAATAAATCACCACACCGGTGATCGACACATACAGCCAAATCGGAAAGGTAATCCGAGCGATTTTGGTGTGCTTATCCAGCTGCCCACGCCACCCCCGATAAAGGGTGATCAACGCCATGGGTAAGATGGCCGCCGCAAGCAAGATGTGGCTGATCAAAATGAAGAAATAGAGCAACTCATGGTCGCCCTGGTACTTGGTCGGCGCTGGCTTGAACCAGTGGTAGATCACATAGGTGACCAAGAAGGCCGCCGAACAGGCAAAAGCGCTCAGCATGACTTTCTTGTGGGCTTCTAAACGCCTCTTCTTGACCAGAACAAGCCCCACAACCAACAACACCGTGGTGAGACTATTGATGCTTGCATTGACCCTGGGCAAACCGGAAACATCCAGTTTTCCTTGAAGCGTCTCCGGACGCGGACCAAGAATCAAGAAGGCCACCGCACCACAAAGAACGGCCGAAAGAATGTATATGATGTTGAGCCAAAAACGATCTTTGGCTTCATCTACGGATTCTACGCTCATATCCGACTCCCGCGCCCTTTTAGCGAGATTCCACCCGCTTGGCGAACCTTAGGAGTCTCGACCCTCTGTTTGGTGGGGGTTATGCCCCAAGCCAGAATGACGAGAATACTCCTTACCGCCATGCTTTTTTTAGGAAGCAGTCTAAGCCATGCTGCATCGCCTCCAAGTACCGGAGAAGCATGGCTGCAGGCCATCGACAAAGCGAACTCTCCGTTTGAAGACACCCAACTCCAAATGGAAGTCACCGTAGAGAAAGCAAACAAAAAAAGCGTTCAACGAACCTTAGAAGTCTGGCAAAGAGGGCAAAAAGAACGCTTGGTCGTCCTGAAAAAACCTGCGCGACTCGCTGGCGTGGCACTCCTTGTGGTCGAAGATGGAAGTATTTACTCCTATCTGCCAGCCTACCGAAGAAGTCGACGCGTCGTGGGTGAACAGCGTGGTGATGCCTTTATGGGCACCGACTTCTCGATGGAAGACCTATCGCGAATGGGATTTTCTGAGGAGTTTGACGCGACAATCATCAGAAGTGGAGCGACGAGTACAGAGCTCCTACTCCAGGCCAAAAACCCAGAAGCTCATCGCTTTCCAGCCCTCAAGATCTGGGCTGACCACCAAAACCTACTTCCCCTACGTATTGAACACATCGATGCAGAAGGTGTGGTTCGTCGGCGACTCAGCCTCAACGATATCAAAACAATCGATAACCAACCCTTTGCACATCGAATTGAACTGGAAGATTTGGAACGGGACCGTAAATGCACGGCCGTGGTCAAGAAGATTCAGGTCAATCAAAATCTCGGGTCCCACCTTTTTCTCGCCAGCAACCTCGGTCGCTGACAACACTCAGGATCATCCAGAATGAACGTCTTTTCCCACGTCGCCCTCGGAGCCATACTTTTCACTGCCTGCAGTAAAGATACCGGCGTTGATACCGCTAACTTCTCGATCTCAGACTTCTCCGGAGGTACTTTTCAGGTCACCACAATCGCTGTAGCCGATGGATGCATGGATGGTGCCTTTGACTTGATCTTCATGCCTGAAGGGTCGGAAACTCCATCCGACTGGTCCACCACCACCGAATTCCCTGCCTTTGAAAATCTGCCCTCCACCTATGAGATTGCGCTCCAAGAACCCTTCTCCTCCATGGAAGTCACCGTCAGCGAATCCGCTACGGGACTACGTGTTGGCGATGCTGCTCAGAGTGGCGTCGAGCTCGATGAAGAGACTTGGCCAGGCTGCATGGTCGATATGTCGATTGAAGCCGACCTCATGGTGCAATCCGATACCCAAATGATGGGAAGTGCGACTCTGACCACGAGCAGCTTCGACGAGGACAACTGCCCTGCAATCAGCTCCGAGCCCTGCGAAATCGTCTTGGATCTCACCATCAGCCGCATCGAGTAGGCGCCTGTGTTTGGACTCTCGGCTCTCCTTTTCGGTAGTGCGCTCGCCACCGAGACCGGTGGTCACATCGAGACGCATTATCGCGTGGGACTCAACGCGTGTGATCCAATGCCCAGCGGCTGCGAACTTCTCGACTTTCGAGATACGGCTGTCGTCGGTACATGGCTCGACACCCACTTTGAAGGGGTTTCGGCCCGATTCGCCGCAGACCTGCGCCTTCACCTACCCGCAGATATCGCTGTACTCGAAGACACCCAAGAGATCGAAAACCTACAGCCCGTCTCCCTTCGCATGAAGGATGCTTGGGTCGATCTTCCCATCTCACAGGGAAACAACCCGACCCGACTCCGACTGGGACTCCAGACCATCTCTTGGGGTGTAGCTGACGGACTCCACGTCAACGATCCCATCAACCCACTCAATCTGGAAAACCCATTAGCCTTAGATTCAAAGCTCTCCGTACCGGCTGTCCATGTGCAGCTCGGAGGAGGGGTATGGTCCGTCGAAGCGGTTGCAGTCCCCTTCTACACAGGCTCTCTACTGACCCCATCGGGGTTCTCCATTGCTCCAAACTCCGACGAACTTCTTGAAGTGGATGCTTTCGAGGGCAACGAAGTAGGACAAATCGAGGCAAGGCTCAACACACCTCGCACCAGCCTGCAAAATGCGTCAACTGGACTGCGCGCGGAATTCCGTTCCTCCCAAGCCGATTTTGCACTGACTGCCTACACCGGTCGTGATTCGATACCCCAAGCAAACGGCGCATTGATGATCACCGGTTTCCAAACAGATGCGGACAGGGTCGACTTTGCCGTACCGCTCATCTACCCTCACATTCAAACGCTCGGTGTGGATACACGGGCCGAGCTTTTCTGGGACATGAGCGCGTGGGTAGAGTGGGCTGCCATCTTTCCACAACAAACCCAGCTTACGGTTTCTGAAGTTCAAATGCAGGCATTGGCCCAACTCGGAAGTATCGAAGAAGTTCCCAACCCACTGCCCAGCTACTCCACACAAGACGGGGAGAGGTATTCGCGCTGGATTGCCGGGATTGATCGCAGCTTTGGTCCCCTTCACCTTAGTCTTCAGTGGATGCATGGCTTCCCGCTCGAGCGGCAAAAAGAAGACTTGAGAGACTATGGAATCGTTTTTGCGCGTTTTCCAGTCACAGACACCCTACTCCTCGAAGCCCAAGCTATCAGCGATCTACAAGCCTCACTCTCTCAGACAAAGGTCGTCGCCTTGGTGGATGACGCCGCTGAGCTTTCCCTGGAATTCACCTGGGTCACCGCTCCTGAGGGACATAGCCTAGAAGCATTTACGGGTCTTAGTCATCTCGGACTAGGCGCAAAGGTGGAGTTCTAAGGGGAAGAACTACTTGGCAAAGAGCACATAGCTATGCCCACGTCTTGGCGTATTGCTGCCAGCGTCCGGTGCGCCCACCGCCAAGTCCATCATCCCATC
>Ga0163179_10003249_pt1 | contig 11073 bp, 22 predicted proteins | sample AtlANTMetagenome_FD_109643 | JGI IMG/M metagenome (GOLD analysis project Ga0163179, IMG submission 109643) | Marine eukaryotic phytoplankton communities from the Atlantic Ocean - Atlantic ANT 2 Metagenome | ecosystem: Environmental > Aquatic > Marine > Oceanic | place: North Atlantic Ocean... | reverse complement strand
GCTACGAAGCTGGATTCACTATATAGAACTACGTGGAGCTCATGGCACTCAATTAGAACATATCAAAATTGCACTAGAATGCGGTCAAATTATTGATCAAATCTTCACTCCTTTATAACAAAACGATCTAAAAAAAGTGAAAATAAATGCAAAAAGTCCTTTACTTTTGTAAAAGACTGTGTTATAATATCTATATTAAATAATTAAATAAGGAGTTAATTTAATGGAAAAGCAAATACAAATACTAAAAGACGCAATCATAGCAGATTACGCTAGGTTCACTAAAAGGTTTAGTGATCCTGAAACACAAGTTTCAAACTTTGCAGATAATATAACCTTTCAAGAAGGCTCTAAATATATTAAAGTCTTAACAGAAGGTTCTGTTTGGGGATTCATCAATAAAGGAAATAAAAAGTTTCAAGTTGGTGATCTTCTTAAAGCAGCTGGAAGGAATGCTCCAGCTACTAATAAGGCTAGAGGAAACATCTTTAAGACCTACAGTGTAGCTTGGACTGGTCCTCACTACTTAGCAGATCATTCTGGTGGTCTTGCTACTGGAGTATCAGCTGTAATTAATGGAGGTGTTGAATGACACATTACGAAATACTAGCAGAAGCTAGCGGGGGTAAACTTACTCCCACTGAGGTTTACAATCTCGAAACATACGGTGTAAAACATCCAAGAGAATTTGCACCGGATCCAGAAGATAATACAATTTGCTTATGTGGAAAGCTTATTGATGAATGCGATGAAGCATATGAACATATTACTAGCGGATGCTAAGGAATACAAAATGACACAAACACAATTTCAATTATTTAAGTTTCAGAAGCCTGAATTCGAAAGGCCTTCTCAATCTGCTATATTAGTTGATATGGATGGTACATTGGCTCTTAGAGAAGGTCATAGTACTAGAGATCCATATGACTGGTCAAGAGCTGGAGAAGATGGAATTTGTCCAATTGTTGCTGACATTGTCGATAGATTTTCACCAGACCATACAATCATTATCTTTACTGCAAGACCAGAGTCTTCAAAGTTAATTTGTACTAATTGGTTGAAAAAACATAACGTACCATTTGATCATATCTTTACCAGAAAAGATAAAGACAATAGAGAAGATTCTATTGTTAAATGGGAAATGTTTGAAGAGTATGTTAAACCTTTTTGGACTGTTGAATTTATCTTAGATGATAGGCAAAGAGTTGTTGACATGTGGAGAGCAAAAGGCTTTAAAGTATTACAGGTAGCATCCGGTGATTTTTAAAGTTATTGCTAAGAAAAAACAACATATCGTAGCGGAATATCTATATGAATTAGAAGAAACCGCTACGATATTTGCTAATCGAATGAGAGAAAAGGGTTTTACAGTTATCGTTGAAAAGATTGCTAGTCATGACTGAATTACTTATTTTATTTTTTATAATTTCTAGTATGGTATTAGCATATAAATCGTATCAAGATGGTGTAAAATTTGGAGCTGAAAAGGCTTTAAATATACTTCATGAACAAAAAATTATCTGTTTTGACAATAAAGGGAATATAAAACCTAATCCATTCTTTGATCACGATTCATGGGTTAATGTAGAAGAAGAACTTTAATGTATAAATAGATATAACAACTTAGGGATATCTATGCTATCGTTTAAAACTTTTAATCCAACTACAATACAGGAAGCAGTAAAGCTAACTCCTGGAGAATTGAATAAACCTAATTCGACCACCGGTGAAAATCGTTTAGATATTTTAATTAGATTAATTAAAAATAGTGATCCATTAGAATTAGCTAAAGGTGGTACATTTACTGTTACTGAGATAGAAGATGCTTTATCTCAGATTGAAATATTTAAAAAATTAAACAAACCATTTCCTTTACATGGTGATGGTAAAACAATTAGTTCTTCTGACTTAGGAAAAAGTTCTGTTTTTGGTGGAGGAGGCGGTTCTGGTGGTGGATCACTCAATACTAAAATTACAGAATCACACCAATGTGTACTATGTCAAGCTATGCTAGATCATGGTATACAATCAGAAGAATTCTTCATGAATCATGATATCTTAAAAGCAGCTTATAAACAAGTTGAAGTTGATGCAACATTAGATGAAATTTTATCTGTAGAAGATGGGTGGTTTCATTCTTCATATGAGTCAGCGGTTATTCTTATAAAACAAGGATATATCAATAAATCTCATAAATTCCATAGAAATAGTAAAACTATGAATGACATATATGCTCTTAAAAATTTAGCATATAAAAATTCAGATCAAAAAGCAGTTAAAGACGATAAATGGAATCCTGGAGATATTTGGGCAATTGATAAATCAATTAGTATTAATAAGACATTAAATCCAGAAAATATTAAAAGTTATAATAAAGCAATATTACAAAATTTTGTTGATAGAAAATTAGTTGCAATTTCTTTGAAACTAGTAAAGAAAACTGCTAAATCAAAAGAATACAATATTAAACTACCGCCTGATACTGACGATCACAAAATTAAAAATATTATATTCCAAGGTGAAACTCGTGGAACTTTTTGGGATAATAAAGGTGCTACTATTATATTTGATACTGGTAAAATGGCTTTAAGAGCTGGATCTGCTGGAGCAGCAATTAAAGGAGAGATAGTACTTAAAACAGCTAGAGGTGGTGGTGCTGGATATGGCATTATGATAGATGCTGTTAAACAAGTTTTTCGAAAAAAACTTCCTGATAATAAAGCTTTAAATAAAATAGCAAAAAATATAACTCGAAAAAAGAAAAGAGATCTTAATATATTTTATAAATTATACAATCATTTTTATAAAAATGAAACTTATGAAAATTTTGAAAAAGAAATTTTGAAAAAAGATGTATATTGGATTGGTTCTAAATTAGCATGTTTGTATGTACTATACTATGCTGATATTAATTCTGGAACTAAAGCAAATAGATGGATCACAAAAATAGTTAACTATGCTGGATCAAAATCAGAAGATTCTAGCGCATATGTAAAGGTATATCAATAATGGAATATAAAACATTAGAATCTAAGATTGTAGAAACAACAAAAAATATTGATGAAGCACCATTAGTTATGGATGATATAGCTATGCTTAAAACATTTTTTAAGGAAATTGAAAATACAGTATCAAAACTAAAAAGAAAAAAACAAGAAGAAAAAGCCTTCCCTATTTTACAACAATTAGCTAGTATGGCTGGATATGGGATTACTAAATCTGGTCAATCAAAGGGTCGTAGTTTTAGATACGATTTAAAGAAAAAATAATGGAATCATTTAAAAAATTTATATCAGAAAAGGGACCAGGTCTTTGGGCTAATATTCGAGCTAAAAAAGCACGTGGTGAAAAAATGAGAAAAAAAGGAGAAAAAGGCGCTCCTACAGATGATGCTATAAGGCAGGCACAAGAAGGTGAAGGTAAATATAAAGGTGAAACTTGGGAACAGGGTTATAAACGTAGAGTTGTAAAAACCACAGATCCTGAACATAAAGATAAAGGTTATGATTGGAGAATTAAAGGTAAAGAAAGAGATGAAATCTCAATAAAACTTTATAAAAGTAAACCAGACTTCGCTGAATATAAAAAACAAATGAAGCGAGTTGCTGGGCATGAATTCGGAGGGTAACATGCAAAAATTAAATAGAGACGCAGTCGTAGAATCATTCAATAGCAAATGGAAATATAGATATGACAAAGACCAATATGGCATGGCCGATGCTTGGAAAATCATATATTCTGAAGATGCTGAAGGTAAATTTGTAGGAGATTGCGAAGACTATGCTCTTTCTATATTATATCGATTATGTGGTGGAAGTCATATTAGAATGTGGTGGATGTTAATCACTCACCAAGCGGGTATTTGTTTGGTAGGTCCAAGTAAATGGAAAACATCTCATGCTGTACTAAGATATAAAGGTGAATGGGTAGATAACTGGACTAAAAAGTTTGGTCCTAAATCTGAAATAGAAAAAAATCATACCTTCCATATCTTTTATGGATATGGTTGGGCTTATATGACAGCTTTAAAAATGATTTTATCTAAAGTTATAAGAACAATAAAAGGTACCTAATGAAAAGTTTTGTAGAATTTGATCGAACATTTGGTATATATGAAGGTAAACATATACCTTTAGAAATGCCTATGATAGAAGATAAACAACCCGAACTAAATAAACCCAAGAGATCTAGTGGCCCTAGAAAATATGTTGTATATGTAAAAGATCCATCAACTGGGAATATTAAAAAAATTAATTTTGGAGACTCAAAAGGCGGGCTTACAGCCAAAATTAATGATAGGGATGCAGCTAGATCATTTGCTGCAAGACACAAATGTGATACAAAAACAGATAAACTATCTGCAGGCTATTGGGCTTGTAGATTACCTAGGTATGCTAAAGAACTAGGATTAAAAGGAGGTGGTAGCTATTTCTGGTAAGCCTTACATAGATGAAGGCAATATAAGAACCTTCTATTCTAATAAACCAAATAATGAATTTGTTTGGCATAGAGATCATGAAGATCGAGAAATAGAAATATTGGAAGGTGAAGGTTGGTGTTTACAATTTGAAAATACTCTACCATATAACTTAAATGAAACTAAAAAAGTTTTCATACCAAAAAATGTTTACCATAGACTAATAAAAGGTTATAATGATCTTAAGGTTAAAATAAATGTTAAGCTTTAAAAAACAACTCATGACAGAGGCCGCAAGCAAGAATACTCATATGACGCACATTGAGGATCTTGTATTAGACGGTGGAGTTAAGGGGGCCCGCCAGGCTATCCTAGCATTACGAGCACTTAGGGATATGCTTTCCGGTAACGCAAAGGTACCAGTAGACGTTACGGTCAAGTGGGACGGGGCCCCCGCTATATTTGCTGGAATTGATCCAAATGATGGTCAATTTTTTGTTGCTAAAAAAGGTATATTCAACGCAAATCCAAAAATTTATAAATCACATGAAGACATTAAAGCAGATACGTCAGGTGATTTATCAAAAAAATTAATTATAGCATATGATAATTTAAAAGATTTAGGTATAACTGGTGTTATACAGGGTGACTTTATGTTTGAAAAAAGTGATCTTAAAACGGAGAAAATCAATGGAATATCTCATATTACATTTCATCCTAATACCATTGTTTATGCTATCCCTTCTAACACTCCACTTGCTAAAGAGATTGGAAAAGCTAAAGTAGGAATTGTATGGCATACTAGATATGAAGGAGGTTCTTTTGAAACAATGAGAGCTGAATTTGGAAAAGAAATAGTACCAAAATTAAAAAAATCATCTAAGGTTTGGATGCAAGATGCTACTCTTCCAGACTTATCTGGAACTGCAACTATGACTGCTAAAGAAACTGAAGCAGTAACTAAACAATTATCAAATGCAGGTAAAATATTTAAAAAAATAGCAGCATCAACATTAAAAGAAATAGAATCAGATAAAGAATTGAATTTATTAATCAATACATATAATAATACTAAGGTAAGAAAAAACGAGCGTATAACAAATACTTCAGCTCATGTTACTGGAATGATTGATTGGGTTAATGATAGATATAATAAGCAAGCTGATAAATTATCATCAGTTAAAGGAAAGGCAGGTGTAGAAGCTAAAAGAGAGCGAGTTCTTAAGTTTTTTAGTAAATCTAATCAAAAAAAATTGAAATTAGTGTTTGATTTGCAAAATTTTATTGTAGATAGCAAATTAATTATTATAAATAAACTTAATAGTCTTAATAAAATAGGGACTTTTGTAAAAACAAAATCCGGATTTAAGGTGACCAACCCAGAAGGTTTTGTCGCTATAGATCGTATGGAAGGTGGAGCAGTTAAACTTGTTGATAGATTAGAATTTTCTACCAACAACTTTAGCAAAGATATAATAAAAGGTTGGGATAATCCTAACTAATTTAATGGGATAACCGAGGATACATGAAAACTTTTAAAGAGTTTACAGCACAAGACGAAGCCATGTCTATGGCTACTCGTATGAAAATGAAAGCTGCGTTCAAAAAGAATAAAGCTAAAATTAAGCTTGGTCGTAAAAAAGCGGCTAAAAAACTCGCATCTCCAGAAAAATTAAAAGCTAGAGCTAATAAACAAGCTCGTGAGCTTATTATTAAAAAAATTCTTAAAGGCAAATCTAAAGGTGATTTAGGATTTGCCGCTAGATCAGATTTAGAAAAGAAGGTAAATAAGAAAAAAGCAGCTATAGCAAAAATAGCTAAAAAATTATTACCTGCAGTTAAAAAGGCTGATAAGCTAAAACTAAAAGCGAAAAAGCCACAAACGAAATAATTATTATGAAAGTGAATTCATTTAAAGCATATTTAAAAGAAGATAGTGGTGAAATAGTATTTGCATTTGGTAGATTTAATCCACCAACAATTGGCCATGAAAAATTAATGGATGCAATTAAAAAGTTATCAAGGGGTAGTCAATATAGAATATATCCCTCACAAAGTCAGGATCCAAAAAAGAATCCGTTAGACTTTAGATTAAAAGTAAAGTTTTTAAGGAAGATGTTTCCTAAGCACGCCAGAAGTATTATGGCAGATAAAGGTATAAGACATGCCTTTGATGTAGTTGTTAAACTATATGATCAAGGTTATACCAAAGTAACTATGGTTGCTGGAGAAGATAGAGTAATAGAATTTGAAAAACTTTTAAATAAATACAATGGTATAAAAGGTAGACATGGGTTTTATCAATTTGAAAATGGTATCAATGTAAAGAGTGCTGGTGCTAGAGATCCAGATGCAGAAGGTGCTACAGGTATGTCAGCATCTAAATTAAGAGCTGCAGCTAATGATAATGATTTAAAAACCTTTGCTAAAGGAATGCCAAAAGGTTATAAAGAAGTTGAAGATTTATTTAATGCAGTAAGAGCTGGAATGGGTTTATCTGAAACTAAAAATTTTAGAAAGCATGTTCAATTAGAAAAAGTTTCTGATAGAAGAGAAGAATATGTTGAAGGTAATTTATTTAAAATCGACGATGAAGTAGTTATTAAAGAAACTAATGAAGTCGGTAATATAAAAGTCTTAGGTACAAATTATGTAATTGTACAACTAGGAGAAAATAAAAAGCGTGTTTGGTTAGATGGTGTTGAAAAAATTGATGAACAACAATATGAATATGGAACTAAAGCGGGTGCTGATTCTTATAAAAGAATGACACCTGGAGAATCATATGATAAAATGACTGCTAAACAAAAAGCTGCTCATGATAAACCAAGGCCTAATGCACCTGAAAGCCAACATACAAAAAATTATAGGAAAAAGTTTGGAGAAATGAAAAGTTTTAAACAATCAATTGAAGAGGCTGATGCTAAAGCAGCTTTAAAGAAAAAGGCAGACAAAACTGGAATGCCTTATGGTATACTAAAGAAAGTGTTTGATAGAGGATATGCTGCTTGGAAAACAAGTCATAGACCGGGTACTAATCCAACACAATGGGGATTGGCTAGAGTTAATTCATTTGTAACGAAATCTAAAGGAACATGGGGTGGAGCTGATAAAGATCTAGCCGCTAAAGTAAGAGGGTAATATGATATCATTTAAAGAACTAAGAGAAAATATTAACGAAAAAGTTAAAAAATTAATACCAAGTAAATTTGATGATGATTTACTTTTAAAAGCATTTAAAATTGCTCTTGATATGGGTGGTAATATGACTGGCGCTTATAAAAAAATAGAAAAAATGAAGCGTGGACTTGGAGATGACAAATATGTTAAGTATGCTTTACGATTAGCTAATGAATCAGTAGACGAAAAAATGTCTGATAAGGATAAGAAAAAACGCTTAGATTTAATTAAAAAAGCAGTTGAACGACTTCAGAAAAAAAATGATGATGCAGCTAAAAAAGATGCAATGAAGATGATGAAACAATCAGGAATGTTCGATGAATAAGTCAGTAACATCTTTTAAAAATATCCTATCTGAAGCATGGTCAAAAAATTATGAAGGATTATGTATGGCTATGAAGCTTAATCCAATTCAATCAGAAATTTTAAAAGACTATTTAGATAATGGTCAAATCAAATCTCAATATGTAGGAAAGGCTGCAGGTGATGTTAAAGCTAGCAGAATCTATGCAGCTAAAAAACCATATAAAGGTAGTACTACAAATCGTAAAGAAGCTTTATATAATGCTATGAAGCTTAATCTCAAACAACAAAAAATACTAGACAAATATATTTCTTCAGGTAAAGTAACTGGTAAATATACTGGTTCAATGGCTGGTAGTACAAAAGAAACTCAAAAATATGCTGGTATGAAAAAGTTTAAAGATCATTATGAGGATAGAAATGGTTAGAGAAACGCAATCTGATAGACTAGATAGGATTGAAAATAAACTAGACAAATTGTCTGAAGCTATAATTTCACTAGCACGAGCTGAAGAAAAAATTAGTCAAATGGAAAAGTTTATGCATCAACAAATGGATATGTTGGTTGATAATCAAAGAAGATTAGATCAGATAGAAAAACAAGTAATGGGTAATGCTACTACTATTAATATAATCAATAAAATATTCTGGATAGTAATGGCTGCAGCAGCAACTGCAGTTACTGGAATGATCATACTGCAATAAAGGAGGAAACTATGAAATTGCAAGATAAAGAAACTCTCAACGTTGCAGACACAGTCAAAGACGTTCTAGAGGGTAAAAAACCGGTTAAAGAAATGGACCCTAAGAAACACGTTTCTAAAAAAGATGACAAATATGTTGTTGTTAATAGCAAAGGTGATGTGGTAAAATCATTTGATAGTGAAGATGAAGCAAATAAGTATGCTACTGATAATCATGATGATCTTATGAAAGAATATGAAGAGCCAAAAGCTAAAGGTGAAAAAGACTTTAAAGATAAGCATGTAGCTAAAAAATCTGGTATGAAAGATGATGGGACTAATGTAAAAGAACATCATAATAAAGATGAAGAGCACGAAGAGGAAGTAGAAGAAGCTTATCATAGTAAAAAGAAAAAGAAAGAAGAAGGTAATGCCTTTGGTAAAGCAGTTATGGCTGCTAAGAAAAAAGGCGATACTGAATTTGTTTTTTCTGGTAAAACATATAAAGTTGAAGATTATGATAAAGATGATGAAGAAGAAAAAGAAGTTGATGAAATGTCTGATAAGCAAAAAAAATATCAAGCATTTTTTAATAAAGCTTTAAAGAAGTTTGGTGTTAAATCCCCAGCTGAATTAGAAGGCGATAAGAAGAAAGAATTCTATGATTATGTTGACGCTAACTATGAAGCTGATAACGAGGCAGACTAATGAAAGATTTAATTAACGATATCAGAGAAGATCTAAACGAAGCTACTGATGTTTATGATAAAGAAGGTATACAAATTACTCGATACTCAATGGGTAAAGGTAAGGGTGTAGGATATCAATTAAACTACGGTGGTAAGTATATTCAAATACCAATGAATCAAATGAAAGCAGTAATGAAAGGTTTAAATGTTGCGAGTAAATCAAGATGAAAAATTTTAGCCAAATCAGAACTCCTAATCTTGAAGAAGCAAAGTATACTAATGTACACAATAAGATTAAAAACATTAAAAATCTTTCAAGAAAAGAAGCAGAGTTTATTGCAAATATAGACCCAGCAGTAATGGGTCAAGTAGTTAAAGTACTTATGCCTATGTTTGAAGAGGTACAATATGTATCAGAAGAACAAGCTCAGCAAAGGTTTGTTTTTGATACTTCTATGCAAATGAAAAAAGGTGAAAAACTTGCTAAGAAATTTGATTTAAAATCGGATACTGAAAAACAAATGGGAATGTTTTTTATTCTTATATCTGGTGATATAAAAAATATTACCAAATGGATAAAGGCAATGGGATAATGAAATCATTTAAAGCTATACGAGAAACTCATCTACTTTCAGAAGCTAATATGGTTATTGTAGTACCTATTGACTATGATCCATTTAATAAAAAGGGTCAATCAATGGCTATGAAACTTTTAGATATGGAAACATTTCCTATGGATTATTCTAAGGATCGTAGAATGGCATTAGCTGGTGAACCTAAAAAATTAGAAAAGGCTTTAAAAACTTTAGGTAAAAGTAGTGAAGAAATTAAAGCTTTAATGAAATCCGCTGTTAAACATACAGGGAATGAAAAGTTTGTAAGGGGCAAAACTTTTAAAAATTAATTCTCCTTATATATAATATTATGAAGCAAAATGATAACTTTGAAAAGTTAACGCGCAAAAACTTTGAGCTTTTTGCAGCTAAACATTATAATAATCCAGAATGTATGGATGTTGAAGAATTTAAAGATGATTTAAGTCGCTTTAAATATATTAAAAGATTATTAAGAAGATATGCAGATCATGGTGATTTACAAGAAAGATTGATACTAAATCACCTTATCGTAATATATAATGTATTTGGAATCGAAGCAGCTAATAGAATGATATGGTTCAAAGTTGAAAATGAACATTATCATTTTATCAAACCATTCCTAATATTTTTACATTATTTACCTAATAGTGAAAAGGTTGAAATAGGAATGGATGAAGGTATAGTACAGGTATTAAGAAATCTATGACAAACAAACAACTACAAATAGATGAAGGCTTACTGTCTAGAGCGGCAGATATGGCATATGCTTTTCGTTTTTTAAAATTACTCGTTACACCATGGAATAAAATGAAAGCCTTTGAATTAGGTATTATTGATGGTAAAGGTAAAAAAATTAAAAAAGCTGAACTTCCAACAGAAAAATCTGCATACACAATTTTTCATAGATTAGTATTTAATATAAAAAGATTATTGAATGCTGCAGGTCAAGGAGTGGCTGGTAAAATAGCAACATATGCATCAGCATTATTTTTAATTAAAGATCATACTGAAATGTCTGAAGATCAAATTAAATTTGTGCTTAGTAAAATAGATACTATAGATTGGAATCAGTTACCGGTGAATGAATCCAAATGGTTTCAAAATGAAGACAATCAGCTAAATCCTGGAGAATATATTCTAACCAGAGACATTGCATCTCCAATTACAGGTGAGTATATTGGATTTGCTAAATCAAAAGTGGTTGT
>Ga0163179_10003248_pt1 | contig 11074 bp, 10 predicted proteins | sample AtlANTMetagenome_FD_109643 | JGI IMG/M metagenome (GOLD analysis project Ga0163179, IMG submission 109643) | Marine eukaryotic phytoplankton communities from the Atlantic Ocean - Atlantic ANT 2 Metagenome | ecosystem: Environmental > Aquatic > Marine > Oceanic | place: North Atlantic Ocean... | reverse complement strand
CATGCCGAATCTTGAGAACCTCATTGGGCAAACCAACTAGTCGCTTGATGTAATTCTGCTTGGCGTTCCCGGGATATTTGAAGACGATCACATCCCATCGTTCAGGCTCACCCAAAGGTGCTTCATAAGCGAATTTATTGACGAGGATCCGATCTCCCGTATGGGAAAAATCCGAGCGATCATCCGGTTGCAGTTCATGGGTGTAAAAGCACATCGGACAGGTGGTCGCAACAACCGGCCCTTCACGAATCTCGGCGTCGATACTCGCACCGGCTCGATACTGGTATGAGCATTCAGGACAAACGACATCTTTATGTCGTCCTTGCAGCGTCGGTGCCATCGATCCTGTGGGGATCACAAACGCTTCGGCTTCGAAGGCACGAAAGAGAAAGGCAAGCACGACAGCAATGACAATCGATTCGATCGCCTCGCGATATCCCGCAGAACTATTAGACGGAGTCTTGGAAGTTTTTTTGGATTCTTTTTTATCGGGGGCCATATTCAGGGCCATCGCGGATACCGGAAGGAATGGAAGGCGAACCGCTGTCAGCAGCAGTTTTGCCGAAGATGATCGCTGCAAATAATAGCCGAAATCAGCAAGGCTCGATACTTTGGTTCGAAAGTACGAGCCCGAATCTCTGCAATTCGGCCAAGTCGCGGACAAATTGGGTCCAAAAATGCTTTCATAGCTAGCTCATTAGGGTGCCACCGCTCTATTTACGAGACAACAGCAGTGCTGGTTCAGCGTTCCTGGCGGACGAATCAGTCGGCTGCCCAACGAGTGACGGTACCGAGCACATGATCTTGTCGTATCGGTCCAAGTTCCGGGTCACGACTATCAACCGAGATTGGACTATTGTCTCCCAACAAAAAGTACTCGTCGGCGGCCAGCCTTTGCGGAGCCTGCTCTGGAAGTCGGCGGAGATAGAAGATGTCACGATTGACGGACAAGCGACTAAGGCTGGCTGAGCCGTGCCGGATGCCGATGCGAGGCACGGGCGTGGCCTTCGGTACAACAACATCCATTGGGACAGTCATCCCTGACTGATCATTGATTCCTGTCAGCAGTTGGCCATCACAAATAGCGAACTCAACTCGGCGCACACCCACTGGCGGCAAGGATTTTTCTTTTAAACGAGTCCCGTTCTGTTCGATCCAATACCTCTGTTGGCTTGGCGATAGCACGAGACGATAAACCAATTCAACCTGGCTAAATTCGAGGCAGAGTTCCGCCTTCAGATCTGCTTGAAGTTCGCACGTCACCAATAATTCGCTGACAACATTGAGTCGTCTGGAGACATCCTGGTTGTAGCCATAGTTATCCAAAATCTTCAGTCGTTCATCGGAAGCCTTCTTCGGGTGGAATTGCAACCACTCCCATTCCGATTTTGGCAAGCTACTGGCCTCGCACGTCCAACCACTTGTTCCCAAAACCCATCGACCGTCATCGCCATTCTGAGTTCTCCATGACGACTCTCGTGATTTGTCCGAATATTGTTCATCGTCCACCTTGACGGAAAATCCTCTCAACTGCTCGAGCGATTTTGAGACGAGCTGTCGATCGACAAAGACGTTTCCATGGTGGATCATGATCTCTTCACCAGGCAATCCAACAATTCGTTTGACAATGAAACGAGATGGCTTCCGTGGATCTTTGGCCGCGATCATCTGCCAACGTTCAATCGGAGCAATCCAGGCGTTCCAGCGGTGGATGAGCACGCGATCCCCTTGCTGGAGTCGCAAGCTATTTTCCCGCGCAATAAACCGGGTCTCACAGTTCGGACAAACAAAAGTCTGGTCAGAGGGAACCGAAAGATCAGCTTGGAAGCTTGCCGCACATTGGTGGCACTTCAACAGGAAATGTTCGCCGGCCAAGGTGGGCGCCATCGATCCTTCGGCAACGCGAACCGGAAACACGAAGCCTCGCACACCCATTTGCTGAAAGGCCAAGAAGGCGAGCAACATCAGAACGGTAGCGACCGCGATCCAGCCTTCACGTTTTCTCGATCGAGGATCGTGACGCGGACTTTCGTCGGCCATGAGAGCGACCTATTTTTTTTCCTCGCCGGTATCGAGCACGGCCATGAAGGCTTTCTGAGGAATATCGACCTGACCGATCGACTTCATCCGTTTTTTGCCTTCGCGTTGTTTGGCCCACAATTTTCGTTTGCGGGAGATATCACCGCCATAGCATTTAGCCGTGACGTTCTTCCTCAAGGCGGGCACTGTTTCACGAGCAATCACGCGTGATCCGATCGCCGCTTGCACAGCAACTTCAAACATATGCCGATCAATTTCGCCCTTCAGTTTTTTGACAACAGCACGACCACGGCGGTCTGCGTCTCGTTTGTCACAAATGACTGACAACGCATCGACCCGATTGCCATTCACCAGGATATCCAAACGCACGAGATCGGCCGGTTGGTAACCCAAAAATTCATAATCCATCGTACCGTATCCGCGCGTCGCACTCTTCAGCTTGTCATGCAGATCATAAATCACATCAGCCAGAGGAAGATCGTAGGTCAGCATAGTTCGTGTCGGCGAGAGATACTCGGTTTTGATCTGGATACCGCGGCGATCCTGGCAAAGACACATCACCGGTCCAATGAACTCGGTCGGTTGCACCAGGTTCACGCGCACGATGGGTTGCCGAAATTCAGCGATTTCCCCTGAATCGGGTACTTCCTGGGGCCGATGAATTTCCAGTGTCTCACCTGTCGCATTGGTCACGATTTCATAGGTGACATTAGGTGCGGTCTGGACCAGGTCGATATCGGATTCTTGTTCGAGTCGTTGCTGAACAATTTCCATATGGAGCAATCCGAGAAATCCGCAGCGAAATCCGAATCCAAGGGCTTCACTCGTCTCCGGCTCAAATTCAAAACTGGGATCATTAATCGCCAACCGATTCAGCGCGTCCCGCAACTCCTCAAAATCTTGTCCGTCGGAGGGAAACAGACCGCAATAAACCATTCGCTTGGGTTCTTGATACCCAGGCAGCGCTTCGACTGTTGCTTCGTTCGCATGACAGACGGTGTCCCCGATATGCACGGCATCGATCGATTTAATATTACAGATCAGGTAGCCAACCTGCCCGGCACGAAGCACATCACAAGCTTTCCTTTGAGGGGTAAATTGTCCTATTTCAATCACTTCGTGGGTCGTGCCAGCCCGCATGAACTTGATCTTCTCACCTTTTTGAATGGAGCCGTTGATGATCCGCACGTAGGTAATGGCACCGCGAAAGCGATCATAGTGCGAATCGAAGACCATCGCTTGTAGACCGGCTGCTGGATCTCCATCGGGTGGCGGAATACGGTCAACGATGACATCCAAAAGTTCGCGAATACCGATACCACTCTTGGCACTCGCGAGCATCACTTCATCGGGCTCCACAGCCAAGGATTGCTCCATCTCCTCGATGACTTCATCGGTCCGAGCGTGGGAGAGATCGATTTTGTTGATCACCGGGACGATTTGGAGATCATGCTCCATCGCGGCGTACGCATTAGCCACCGTCTGCGCCTCGACACCCTGAAATGCATCCACGAGCAACAGAGCACCTTCGCAGCAAGTTAGCGACCGTGAGACTTCATAATGAAAGTCGACGTGCCCGGGAGTATCAATGAGGTTCATTTCAAAGACTTCTTTGCCACGGTGATACAACATCGAAACGGCACGCGCCTTAATCGTAATGCCACGTGCTCGTTCCAATTCCATGTCATCGAGCAATTGCTCTTTCATTTCGCGTTGCTCGACCGTACCGGTCGATTCGAGCAGACGATCGGCGAGCGTGCTCTTTCCGTGGTCAATGTGCGCCACGATGCAGAAGTTGCGAATATGTTGACAGTTCGGTCGAGTCATAGATAGACCAATGCAGGTTCCAACGCTTCTCGTTCCTGAATGAATCTGGTTGCAGAGCAGGTCCTAAGGGCTTCCGTTTGCCTGCTGCAAACCAACGCGGGCCATCCCTGCTGCGCCGATGAAGCCCGCGTCACCGCCGAGTGACGCAAAGTCGACATGGGTGCGTTCAGCAAGCACGGGAAAAGCTCGCTGGCGAATCTCTTCGCGAATACGATTAAGAAACTCCATACCGAGCTGACTATTGGCTCCGCCAAAGTCCATCGCCCCACCAAAAATCACGGCGCCGGGGTCAATGGTGTGCATCACATTAACGGCCCCAATACCCAAATAGCGAGCGGTATCAAAGACGATTTTCCGAGCCAATTCGTCACCGCGATCAGCCTCTTCAGCAACCATCAAGGGCGTCAACTCACCTGCTTGATCCAAACGTTCGCGAAGTCGACTGTGGACTCCACTCTCTAATGCTTCTAAAGTTCGTTGGACAACGGCTTTGCCACTGGAGTAAGCCTCTAAACACCCTCGTTTTCCGCATCCACACAAGCGTCCCGATTCTGTGAAATCGATAATCGTATGTCCTAATTCGCTACCCGCACTATGCTCACCATCAATTGAAAGCGTTCCGATGATGATTCCACCGCCGACCCCCGTACCAAGCGTGAAAAACACAATGCTGTGGTGATCGATTCCACGACCGACCCAGAATTCTCCGTAGGCGGCAACACTTGCATCGTTTCCAAACCAGACGGGATAACCGCAAGCATTTTGGAGACAATCACGAATCGGGAATTCCCACCAGGCCGGCAAATTGTGGGGATGCAGTAGCATACCGGTTTTCAAATCCATCGTTCCCGGCGTGGCGAGACCAACTGCGGCAATATCTTCTCTCCGGATTTCAAGTTGCGCCACCATGGATTCCAATTGGTCAGCGGTGCGCTGCATTGCGTCTGTAGGACCGCGTTCCTGTTCGGTGGGAACCTTATGTTGCAGCAAAGTCCGACCTTGGTTGTCAACGATCCCAAGTTTGATGTTGGTGCCACCCACATCAACTCCGGCGAATAACGGATATTCGGCATCCTTCAATACTGTGGACCCAAGATCAGACATGCAAAAGGTTTATGGCTTTGTGGAGAAACGACTGCGACCTATCACCGCGAGAAACTGGAGGAATTCGGCAAGTATAGAGTTTGACCTGCGGTAGGGCAATGGAAACTGATCAGGGCCAACGAAGCCTGGATGGCCCGGCCAAAGGGGCCTCCGAAGCCCTTTCTACCCCTTTTGAGCGCGGATTTCCGTCGAGGAGATATCCACCCGAAACTGTTCTGCCGAGATGGCTTGGCAACGATCGGCCAATCCTACTGGCAACGAAAGATCCGCAGCCGTTTGAAATCCGGCGGAAGTCACCCGTCCAAAGACGAGAAAACGACAGTCTCGATGACAGATCTCCTCCAAGGCCTTCTCCCGGCCCTTTTCTCCCTGGCGATAGTAGCCCACATCCAGAATGCGCTGCAAAGTATCCACGCCCACAATAAAGGTGGCGGCAGGAAATTGTCGAGCTTTATCGCGAAAGGTCGCGGTCCGCGTCACCCAGACAACCTCATTCTTTTCAAATTGTTGAATTCGTTGACCGACTTCCTCAGAGCTGAGCGGTGGCTTGTCAACGTTCGTTACGGAAAGTTCGAATTCGACGGGTCGCTTGCAGTGTTGGCTGGCGATATCGGCCATGATCCGGTGGCCTTCGTGAATCGGGTTGAAGGCGCCCGGGAAGACAAGTTGACCTTTGAACTCCTCAATCCCCTGGGGTACTTGCCCCAAACGCACAGCACGTGCCATCCCTTCAAGAATGCGCTGCCAGGGAGCGTTCTTCGAATCGGAATTCATTGTGCGTCCACCAAACGAGATCGAGACGCCCACAAACCGAGTGCAGGATTGCGAACGAAATAGATTCTTTTTCCGTCCACTTCGTTCCAACCATCCTGAAGTCGATCGGGATCAAAGCGTTGCATCATGGTCGGCAGATCAGCATAGTTGTAGCCGACTCCTTCGATTTCCTCTTGCGACAGATGGCCAGGGCAATAGGTGATTTTGAATCGGTCATCGGACGATCCGTGCATCAAGTGAGCTGCTGCCGAAAGGTTTTGCTGCAGATCCTCATTTTCATCAACAAGCTTCAGAACTTCCGCATTCGACTGATAACCATATTTTCGAATCAGCTCGTCAATGCGTTGATCCTCCCCAAACGTTTTCACACCGGGAGCCAAAACGATGAGTTCACCTTGGTCGGCGATCAGCAGACAAGTCCGGTAAATCGCTTTGTTGCCTAGCCAGGTGCTAGAAAATTCTTCAGGGTCAAGGAGAGCGACAATGGTTTCAGGCTGTTCATCCAGGACGGTGAAATTAACCTGTAACGATAACTCGCTGGCTCGCTCAAAACACTCCGGATCATCTCCGATGAACAAACCACGGACAACCAACTCGCCATCATCGTTTTCACCGATGACTGTCAACACATAAACCAGCGGTAAGTCTTGACAGAAGAGATGCTCAGCTTGACTGAGAATACGGCGTAAAGGCGTATCTGCTCGTCCAATCATCCTTTCCATCCCGTAGGCAGATCCGATGAAATGGCTTTCGTTGATCCCAAGACTCCCCCCGGTCCCAACGAAGATATTTTTGTTGTAGTTGGCCATCCCAATGACTTCGTGAGGGACAACCTGACCGATCGACATGATCAGGTCGTGTCCGCCTTCCCAAAGCAGACGATTAAGCTGAGCAGGCCAAGATCGCGTCCACAGCCCATCCGTCGCGTCCGACACAAATTCAGCAGGCACCTCACCAATGGTGACCACGTCATCCCGCCAATTGTGAACGCGAATCTTTGCCGCAGGAATGTTGGGATACATCCGTTCTAGCTGCCAATCCGCCATAGGATCATGCGTGCCGAGAGCGGGCATGACATCCTGAACCGCGTCACCCAGAATGTCATGGACCATACACGTAATTTTGCCGGCCTGGCTGTGGAGCCGCGTGAAGTCGGGGGGTATCAGCAGCGCGCGTTCGCGTTTCCCGGCTTGTTCCAGGCAACTCGCCAAGGCTTCACGTAAATCCTGATCGGTCAACTCGGTCGTGGGCGATCCGGCAGCAAAATAGAGACTCATTATTATCGTCGTTTCGTAGCTGAAGAAAATGCGCCAGACACCCCTGACGCTAGATCAGCAGCATCCTACACTATCCCCAGACATCGCGATAACTCGTTAACCCGAAGAAGGCTGAAAGATGAACGATTCGACCAGGCTCCCCCATGAAGTGTTGGCCGAGACGAAGTTCCTTCGCTTGGTGCAGGCCGGACATTGGACCTTCGCTCAACGGCCCAACACGATCGGAGCCGTAGGAATTGTAGCCATTACCGATGAACGACAAATCATTCTGGTTGAGCAATACCGCATCCCACTCGGCGCTTACACGATCGAATTGCCTGCGGGACTTGTTGGTGATGAGTCGGAACACGCCGACGAAACGATCGAGTCAGCGGCTTTCCGCGAATTGCTTGAGGAAACCGGTTTCGAAGCTCAGCAGCTGAAATCCCTTGCGATGGGAGCCTCGTCCGGCGGCCTTACCGACGAATGCGTCACCTTGGTGCAGGCCAAAGGGCTGGTTCGCCGCCACGCCGGAGGCGGGAATCCGGAGGAATCCATCACGGTCCACCTCGTCGAACTTGCAGACATTGACGGTTGGCTACAGCAACAACAGCAACGTGGATGCGTTGTCGATTTCAAAATCTATGCAGGCCTCTATTTGGCCTGGAAAGCTTAAGCGGGTTGCGAACACCGGGATCTACTCAGTTTGTTGTAAAAAGCGAACGTTGGTTGGATTCACGCCACATCGAAATCGGTCGCTTTGGCGGAGGCCGTGTCGAAAGGCTTCGAATTCCAGGGGTTTTCGCGGAAGCATGCGATTGGCACGGGGCTTGCTTCTTGATTCCATTCCCCTCACTCGAAGTTTTCTTCGACCCCTCCTGGCCGCCTTCCGATGCGGCCAATTTTTTCCATTCGAGAGCCGCTGACAGCTGTCCTCCGACTGTCAGCGGCTCTTTTTTTATGCGATCACGTCAAGCCGGAATCGCAGATCGTTCGTTCACGTTACAATGGCGGATCCGCATCCTTCCATGGAAGCTCACGGTCATGGCCAAAGTCTACTTCTACTACTCATCGATGAATGCCGGCAAGTCGACGATCTTGTTGCAATCAAGCTACAATTACCGTGAGCGCGGCATGAACACGTTAGTCTTGACGCCAGAAATCGACACGCGATTTGGTTCTGACAAGGTCACGTCGCGAATTGGCCTATCAGCGGAGGCCTCTTCATTTTCGATCGTGGACAATCTTTTCGAACGATGTCAAAGTCACGAGCAGGAACTCCATTGTGTGCTCGTCGATGAAGCTCAGTTCCTGACCAAAAAGCAAGTCCATCAATTGACAGAGGTCGCCGACCAGCTGAATATCCCCGTTTTGGCCTACGGCTTGCGGACCGATTTCCAGGGCAACTTATTTGACGGCAGCATGCACTTGCTGGCGTGGGCAGACTCCTTGATCGAAATCAAGACGATCTGCCACTGTGGTCGCAAGGCCACCATGGTGCTTCGCCTTAACGAAGCGGGAAAGCCTGTAAAGGACGGCGACCAGGTCAAAATCGGTGGCAACGAGCGTTATATCTCCGTTTGTCGTCGCCACTTCAAAGAAGGAATTGCGAGTCGTGACACCCAGCCCCTGCCCTTCGTCGACTGAGTCAACACGAAACGTCTCATTCGTTGAACGCCCAGGGGGAAGCACCTGCAAAAATCTGCTGGGGGCGTTAAAATCAAACGCCCACATGAAGCCTATCCTCGAGAACAAAAAATAGGAGCCCCTGCCATGAATCGTTTGATGCTCGTTGCCCCCGTAATCGCCGCCATGCTGGCTGCCAACGTTTTCGCCGATGACCAAGCCGGCTGGATTTCCATGTTTAACGGCAAAGATCTTGCCGGTTGGAAAGCGAATGAGAAGCCCGGTTCCTTCAAGGTCGAAGACGGAGCCATTGTCGTGAACGGCCCTCGTTCGCATGCGTTCTATGTGGGTGACGAAGGCAAGGCGGAGTTCAAGGATTTCCATTTGAAGGCAGACGTGATGACGATGCCGAATTCCAACTCGGGCATCTACTTCCACACACGTTTCCTCGACGAGGGTTGGCCTGATCGCGGATATGAAGCTCAGGTCAACAACACTTACAAGAAAGACCCGAAAAAAACCGCCGGTCTGTATAACGTCAAAGACAACTTCAAGGCACCTGTCGGTGACAACGAATGGTTTCTGTACGAAATCATCGTCGAAGGCAAACGGATCGTTGTGAAGATCAACGGTGAAACGGTCACGGACTACACCGAGCCGGACGCTCTCGTTCGCCCCGAGCGTCAGCTGTCTCAAGGCCGCATTGCTCTCCAAGCTCACGACCCGGGAAGCAAGGTGCTCTTCAAGAACCTGAAGATTAAGTCACTCGACTAAGGCGTTATTGGGAGCCATCCCTCGATATACGGCTCCCCAACGAAGGGCTGGACGATGACAACCGCCCCGAAAAATCAACTCGGCAGTCCAAATCGACTGCCGAGTTTCGCATCCCACGATGGTTGTCTCTCGTGAGATTTCTGAAAAGAGACAGCGTTCTTTCAAAGAAGTCAGTCGAGATCTTTTGGCGAAATCAGCTCGACAAGATCCCAGGCTCCGAAGGACCGCAAGGCCTCATGCCACGATGCACCTTGCCCTTCCAGCAAGGCTGCATTGGCCGTCTTCATCGCCACATCCTGGCCGCTTAAACGAGCAACGATCTCCTGCCATCCAGGATTGTGTCCTAACACCATCAGCGTCTCGATCTCATCTGCCACACACGGCAACTCATCGAGAACGGCCCCAAGGCCGGCGAGATAAAAGGAGGAGAGAAACTGGACGGAAATTTCGCCTGGAAACGAAACAGCCATCCCGTCATAGGTTTCGCGAGTTCGTTGGGCGTCACTACTCAGGATTAGATCGGGCAGCCAATTCGCATCCACCAGGGCAGTCGCAACACGTGGTGCATCACGGCGTCCCCGATCATTTAACGGTCGTTGATGGTCACTCTGAGCGCCGCTCGACCAGGAACTCTTCGCATGACGCATCACGATCAGTCGCCGTGGTCGAGACATTACTCTGCTCCCCCTGCTTGATTTCCGGCTGCATTATCAGGTGTTTGAGGACAGTGCCAATGCTGCGTAAGACAGTTCGATTTAGAGGGACCGACGCCCGAACATCCTCACCAGGAAACTCCATGGGTGTTTCTATCTCGAGTCTGTTTTGATAGCTCGTTATTACCGTCTGGTGAAACAGTCTGACGAGACGATTGCCAGAAGAATGTCGCGCAGTCGGAAGTCGACATCAGCGGACTGCCGGTAGAGCAGGTCAAGGTTCTCCCGATCGCGAAAGGTGAGCTGACGCGCCATCGCATAGGAAAGCATGTTCTCCACAAATGCTCGCGAAAACCTGTCTTTATCTTCGAGCAGGATTGTCTTCAGGCCTTGTGGCCCCTCAAAGGCACGGCCGTCCATATGAACGGTTCTCGCATCCACTGGGAAGCGTGCCGTTTCATCACCGTCGCTCTGCCCCGTAGTAGTGTAGTTACTAACGTCAGAGTACTGGTCCCGCCAGCGTCCGATTACGTCAAAGTTTTCCAAAGCGATGCCGAGGGGATCCATCTTCTTGTGGCAGCTATTACAGCTGACGCTCTCTCGATGCGCATCGATCGTCTGTTTAATCGTCTCCGTTTTCGTCGGTGGGCTGAGTGCTGCGATATCCAGATCGACCGGTGTCTCCAGATGATCACCATAGAAGCTCTTCAATACCCATGCGCCACGGTAAAACGGATTGGTGTATTCCCCGTTGTTTGTCGTCATCAACATGAAACCGGCCTGCGTGAGGAGGCCACCGCGATATTGATCGTTCTCGCCCAGTATCACCCTGGAGAATTCCGAAGTAATTTCTTTGGGACTGTAATCGACCGGTGATATTTTAGTTGACCCAGGTCTGTCGGTCGGCTGAGCAACCGGATGTCCTTCGATCTGATAAATGTAGTTGAGCTCCGGCGTGATCATTACAAAATCGGAGTCGATAAAGTTCAGCAGGCTCAGGTTGCTTGACAGCACTTCCTT
>Ga0163179_10003247_pt1 | contig 11075 bp, 7 predicted proteins | sample AtlANTMetagenome_FD_109643 | JGI IMG/M metagenome (GOLD analysis project Ga0163179, IMG submission 109643) | Marine eukaryotic phytoplankton communities from the Atlantic Ocean - Atlantic ANT 2 Metagenome | ecosystem: Environmental > Aquatic > Marine > Oceanic | place: North Atlantic Ocean... | reverse complement strand
TGTCAATTCAGGAGGGTTTTGATTCACATCAATCTCAATAATGGTGTTGGGAGACTTCCCGAATATATTCATACTGGTAAGAAGACGGATGGTTTCCTCTGGCATATTCGGCAATGCTTCGGTTTTTGATCCAGAGACCAGAATATTTCCATTGGGTAATACAATTGGCCACCTGGGCGAATCCAGTCCAGCCACAAGTGTCTTTACCTCAAAACCTTCTGCGACCCTAAGCTCTATTTTCTCATTATCAATAAAGACAGGAAGCCTCATGACACTCGGTCCTGGCTCTGGAATTTCTGCAGCCAGTAAATTGCCATGCAACAATGGAATAAGCATCAGAAGTGCTTTGGTGTATTTAAAATGTATCCTCATAAACAATAATGGGCAGTATTTGAACTGCCCATTATTATAACCAAGCTTGGCTAAATAGCCGATGATTTACATGTATTGTTCTCGATACCAATCATTCATGTCATCTCCGGTTGAGAGAATCACATCATCATGACTAGCAATGTATTCAAATGCTCTTTTCAGATGTTTGAATTTATTTGGTTGACCCACATGGAATGTATGCAAACATATTGGCATACACCTCGCATTGGTTGCTCCTTCCTCATAGAGGACATCAAATTGATCAACAATCATGTCTCCAAAAGCTTCCGATGAAACACCAACGCCTGAATGCCCTAAGAATGCAGGAATATCATTGAGCTCAACAGTGTATGGAACAGCAATGAGATTATTTTGTGGTGTATTAAACTTAAATGGATGATCATCCGCAGTATAGTCGCAAAGATACTCCACACCATTCTCTTCCAAAATTCTTGGTGTATTGTCCGTGTGAGTAAGAAATGGACTCAACCAACCTTTTGTTTTCTTGCCTAATGCTTCTTCCATTGTTTGGCAAACGGTACTGATGATTTCTCTTTCTTTCTCCTCAGGAAGAGGCGTATGACCCCCTTCACCGTCCGGTGGATTTCCAATGAAATTGGCAGGTGCATTATTGATCCCATGCCCAATGAATGCCCAATCCCTTGCTAGAGACTCTTCAATAATTCTAGGATATTCTCTGATGATTTCAGCATTCAGACAAACCGTTCCTCTCATGCCTAATTTATCCATCAGTTCCATCATTCTCCACAAACCTACTCGGTTTCCGTAGTCTCGCCATCCATAATTTAATGGATCCGGAGAGAAGGCAGCAGTCCCAGGGATCAATGATGTTCCTGGTATTGCAGCAGGAAAATGTTCAATGTTAATGTACGGTAACACTGCAACTCTTGCGCCATCTGGCAGCTTAAAAGGTTCTCGGTCAATAATTGGCACGTAATCATAGTGCCTACATTGTGTTAATTCACTCATAGTCTTTCCTCAAAAATAATTTATAAAGTATTTAGATAATTCATTGTCATTTCTTTGCTGATTACATCGCCATATTTGGCATTGATATCAAAAAGATTGGCTTCGTGTGGGCCTTCCGCCCTATCGCCTATGCATTCTCTTACACAGATCGGTCTAAACCCATGCTGAACTGTATCAACAGCTGTTGCTCGGATGCATCCAGAAGTAGTGCAACCAGTGATAATCAAAGTATCCACTCCGAGTCCATTTAATGTTGATACCAATGAAGTCCCAAAAAAAGCACTGGCATATTGTTTAACAATAACCACCTCGCCCTCTTGAGGCTCTACTCCCTCACAAAACTCTGCATAGGGATGCCCTTCAACTAAATCAAGCAATACTGGAGCTTTCTTAATCCAAACACCTCCATCCTCATAATTGGGTTTCGTATAAAGAACTCTTGTGTGAATGATGGGTACATTCTTATCTCTTGCCAATGCAAGTAATTCTGGCATTTCTTTCACGCACTCAATTACTCCTGGTGCATAAAGTGCAGACCCTTCAGTGGTGTAGCCCTGAAGTAAATCGATTACGATCAATGCTGATTTTTCACCAAAACCTAACCCGTTATCCCAAACTCCAGCGTAATTGTCTTCTGTTGATTGATCCACCATAAAAAACTCCCTAAAAATTGTCATTTTGCCCTGTAATTATTCTTACAAAGCGACCTTTTATACTAACTTATGTTTTAGGATTTTGTGAATTCTTTATTGAAGTTCGCCTTGGCAACGTAAAGGCATGAAAAAGCCAAAACCATTGAAATGAGATTCACCGAGGTGATGGATTGACCCAATGCCATTTCATCTCCAAACCAGTAATCAGTAATAAAACCAATACCTGTGGTTGCAAGGAGAGCGGTGATTAGATTTAAAAATAACATATACACTGCTGAGACTTGGGCTCTCAGTTGGTTAGGCGTAACAATTTGTAACACAGTCGCTGATATGGCAAGCGGCATACTCGCAACAAAAACAAACAGGTGCAACCACCAAAGAGTATTATCCAAGCTCTGATCATTCATTACAAAATAAACGATTGGCACTGTTACGACGCAAATTGATAAAGCAACTTTAAAATAGCCATCTTTGTAGCCTTTCTTCTTGAAAAAATCAATCAGCCAACCACTGAACAAAACCCCAGTTGTTGACAAAAAGAAAATAATTACACCCAGTGTTTGCCCACTGTCTGCAATACTCATTTGATGGATTCTTTGAAGGTACACAGGAATCCATGTCAAGGCTGTGCTAATAGGAGTCGCCATGAATGCAAAGCCCAAGAAAATAAATAAATATATTCTCCAACGTTCACGCATGTATCTGATGGCATCTGAGATAGAGACTTTAGCTTCAAGAGAGTCTTCAATACCCGTTCTTTGGGGCTCTCTAACAGTTAACATCAAAAGCCCAATTAAAACTCCTGGAAGCCCAACAATTATAAAAGCCATCTGCCACGGCTTCATTTCACCTAAGAGTGGAAGAATAATTGACTCTGAATTTACAACATATCCAACCACTGCTCCGCCAATAATAAAGGCCAGACCGCCTCCAACCATAGCGCCTGATTTATATGCTCCCATGGCTCTTCCCAGTTTATCTTCACTAAAATAGTCTGCGATCATAGAGTATGCTGCTGGAGTCAATGCAGCTTCTCCAACCCCGACCCCAACTCGAGCAAGGAAAAGCTGGAAAAAACTTTTTGCGAGGCCGCAGACTGCAGTCATGATGCTCCATAAAAATATACCAGTGGCTATAATCAATCGCCTGCTTTTCACATCAGAGTATTTGGCAATTGGTATACCAGCGATGGTATAGAATATTGCAAATGCAAAACCCATCAACAATCCCATTTGGGCATCTGTGGTGCCTAAATCCTCTTTAATGGGAGTAACCAAAAGGCTGAGAATTATTCTGTCGACAAATGAAAGCACATAAGCCAAAAGCAAAACAAAAACGGCATACCAAGCAACCAAAGAATCTTGATCCTTTGTTTTAATTAGATCATTCATTCCCTTCCTTTATAAAAATTGCAATTTCATCTAATTCTGAAGTTTCTAACCAGTTAAACCCAGGCATAACTCCTCCTGAAATTGAATCTTCAGAGTTAGGCATTCGGCCAATTTTAAGGAATTCCACAATAGCATCTGTACTCATATCTTTAAGAAACATAGAGTCTTTTAAGGTGACGCCCAAACCATCGATCCCATTGAGATCAGCGCCATGACAAAATCCACATCTTGCATTATATTTTTCATTGAAAGATGTCGATTGATCAACAATTGGAAGGGAATAAAAACCACTGTCATCCTGGATATCATAGCTTCTTGATGACATTCCGAATGCTTGAACTTCAACTACAGGCGTTTCAATTATTGTTAAATTCTCACTATCGATCACTCCGGGTGCATTCAAACTATAAGATCCCATAGAGATTATGGAAACAATAGAGGCCGTAAGAACCAAAGTCATCTGCTTGGAAAACATCAGTTTTAACTTTGGAATAGAGTTCACGAATGTAATGATCAAAATACTTGAGCAAAGCAAAATCCCTATATGCAGAATAAAAACCAAAACCTCAGGAGAATTTTGACTCCCCTGATCGTAAATTTTTGTAAGTGTATTTGCTGACTCAATGCTATTCGAACTCAAGGAATCATAGGCCCAATTCACATCAAACCAATTTTGAATTGCAGTAAATAAACTTGCCGTTATTGCAAACCCCAAAGCGTAACCAGATTGTCTATAGACTCCAAATAAGCCCGACACCATTCCTGCTCTCTCGGGAGGGGCACTAGACAGCATTAAATTATTATTAGGTGAAAAGAAGAGACCCGTTCCTCCACCAATAAAAATCATGGCAGGAATGATCTCCATTGCTCCTGAATCAACATTAACAAGGAAAAGCATCATGTATCCAAATCCTGTTAGAAAAGCACCGCTCATGCATAATTTTTCTGGGCCGATACGATCAGAAAAGTTACCAGCTACTGGACTTATGACCAATGTCGCCAACGCAGCAGCACCCAGTGCCAAACCAGCGTCCCAAGCTTTTAACTCAAGACCATTGATCATAATGATTGGTAAAATAAATAAGTAGACAGGAAAGCTTGCAAAGACAGAAGTAAATGCAATGGATGCTTTTGTGAATTCATTATTTTTAGAAAAGAGCGACAAATCAATCAATGGATCATCATGTTTCTTCTCCTGCCTTAAAAACAAACCAAAGAATAAGAATCCCAGAAAGAAGATAATCCAAACCATTGGCTCTAAATGATTGTCTTCAACAGGCAATTTATTGCAACCGTAGAGTATCCCGTACAACGCAAATGTTAAGAAAACTGCTCCAGAATAATCATATGATTTTTGACGTTCAGAAAATTTAAATGGCTGTTTAAAACCAAGCGCAAAGAATGCCAAAAGAATGGCAAGAATTGCAAAAGGTATTCTTGACCAAAAGATTGCCGTCCAATCATATGCATCAAGCAACCAACCGGCAAATATTGGACCCATGACAAAACCAACCGCATTTGCTGCTTGAAGAATTCCAAGAGCACTTCCTCTTTTTTTAGGACCGTACATTGCAGTCGCTATTGCAAATGTTGTGGGAAGAAAAAGCGCCATACCAAATCCTTGAACGAATCTGATTGCAATGAGTGTATTGGCATCAGGAGCCCATGCACAAGCAATCATGGCCAATGAATAAATTAATGTTCCAATTTGGAAAAAGCGAGCATGGCCAATGCCATCTGCCATTTTGGCTGCCAATAACATTGGTCCACTTGCTGCAATTAAATATCCTAGAGCAACCCAAACAATTTCACTGGTGCTTGAATCCAGTTTATCGATCATGTCAGGTATGGCAATTGGGGTAAAACTTGAATCCAAGCTGGCCATAACGGAGGACAGCACAAGTGACGTCATGATTAGAAAAATGCGACTGTTTGATAATTGCATCTTTTATTGCCTTACTTGTTATGAATCAATAGATCTTGACGTCAGGGATACTAAACAAAGATTTCCATTCTTTTGCAATAAGGATATCCATCAAACGCGACTCTTTGCCTTCTTGCTTTTTCTCCATCTCAAACTGCATTGTAATAAGGGCCTCATCTACAGCATCGCCAAATATACTTCTAAGATATTCTGTAGGCACCCTTGGCTCTTCTGAAAAATCACCATTTTCATCAAAGTTAGGTGGCAACATTGGAGGAACATAAAAAACATTTGGATCAGTTCCATACTCTGGATGCAATGGCAGTGCAACTTTCCATTGGTAAACCAGTTCATGAATGGGTCCATCTTCATCCTCTAAAAAGCCTACAAATCTTAATCTACCAGGACACTGTCTGGCACAAGCAGGTGCGACTCCTTCTTCAAGTCTGGGAAAACAAAATATACACTTTTGTGATTTTCCAGTGATGTAATTGAAATAAATTTTGTCATAAGGGCAGGCCTTATTGCATTCTCTAATTCCTTGGCACTTATCCTGGTCGATGAGAACAACACCGTCCTCTTCCCGTTTGTATATTGCTCTTACTGGACAAGCTTCTAAGCAAGCTGGTTTGGTGCAATGATTGCACATTCTGGGCAGATAAAAGTGATAGTTATTTGGATAATCACCCGAACTTGTATCTTCATCCCAGTTAGAGCCTTTGGTCATTGGTTTTTCTTGTTGAAGACGAACCTCAACACCCTTAAAGTAAACTTCATCGTGATTCAGAGGGATCTCTTCGCCATGATCCTCTTTGGCAGGCATTACACCGTCTCGCTTAAGTTCACCTTGCTCATCAAAGCCTCCGCCTCCTTCTTCCCAATATCTTGGATAACCAGGTCCAGGTTTTGTTTCGACATTATTCCAAAGCATGTATTCCTGCCCTGGCTCATCGGTCCATAATGACTTGCAAGCGGTTGTACATGTTTGACAACCGATACACTTATTTAGATCTATCACCATTGCAACCTGACCCATTTTTAACCTCCAGCTACATCTACTTGTGAAATGGTTTCCTTTTGCCAACCGAAGTCATCCAATAGGAATCTACTTAATTCTATAACAATTTTAGTATAGATATCACTCTCATCTAAAATGCTTAACTTCTTCGAAAGTTGAGGCACCCAATTATTAAGATGTTTTTCAGTAAAATCATGCTGCCCCAATTGAAAAGAGAGTTTGTCTTTGTCTGCTTTGAGTTCACCAACAGCAAGAAAGTGGATAAACTCCAATTCAATTGAGAGATGATCCATTTGCCATTGAAACTCTTCATTCAACTCATACCCAAAAAATTCATAAAAGCGAACAAGGTCCTCTCTTAACTTTGCCGGTTGGGCCAAGAATAAATCTTCTCGGATTGGTGCGGGTGGTCCCTCATCTCCAACTTCAAATAAGACACTATATTTTTGCCTGAGTTGATTTTCATCGGTTGCCAAATATTCACCCAAGATATCCTTCATTTCAAAATCATAGGGCAACCCATCAAATGAAATTTCAGGAATCAGGCTTAATGATTTTATATCATGCGGAGAGCTTAGTAACTGTGAAAAAAGGGAGTATGCATTGGCTCGAGGCAAAGCAGTGGAATCGCTGTCTCTCTTGCCCTCAATAGAAGATCTTTCCACAGAAGATGTCCTATGCAGTTTTTTCAAAATCACAAGTAAAGTCCTTGTAAGTTTGATTGGGTGCGAACGCCAAAGGCTGATAACCAAGATGACCATAATCACCCGCCATAGATGTTGGTTTTATTAAACCCCCTGTGGGGATGACTTCACTGAAATTTTTTCCATCTTTAAACATCTTAGGATCCCAGCCATGATACATAAACAACATTCCAGGCTGAATGCCTGAACTGACATGTGCCATAGCAGAAAATTCACCTGCAGAGTTATAGATCCTAATCATATCGCCATCAGAAACTCCTCTTTTAGATGCATCATCTGGATTCACATAAATGTCTGGCTCACCTCGTTGCAGACTCAATAAAAATGAATCGTCTCTCCAAGTGCTATGAATTCCATGTCTTGCATGGCCCATCATCATTCTCATTGGGTAGCCTTCAATCTCGAGTGGCTCTTTAAAAGTTGGAAGGGTTTCTCCAAATTCTATAAACCATTCATGATCAATGTAAAATTGTTGTCGGCCGGTAAATGTCTCATAGGGCAGTTTCTTCTGAACACTCTTTACGATTTCATTGTGATAGGGAGACTCATCTTTATCCCACATGGTGTTATCAACACCCTCAACTTTGACAATGCCCTTTTGCGATAACTCTTCAAAACTAATTTTTGGTATTCCATGGCTGGCATTGATTATGAACTGCGCCACGTCCTTAGAATCATTAACCCTTCCATCCATTGTATAAAGATCCAGTGTCTTGGTGTAATCTCTTCGGATCGTTCTTCCATCAACTGCGTCTTGAATAGGCTTGATCCCTCTTTCTTTTGCTCTTCGAGAAATTGCTTCCGCTAATCTTCTATTTGCCTCCCAGTCATCAACGGCTTCTCCCAAAGGTGAGACTGCCTCAGTAAGGACTTGAAGATATGGCACCCTGGATTGGAGCATCAGGTCATTTCTCTCATAATGATGTGCAATTGGAAGCACATAATCTGAAAACAAAGAAGTCACTCCCATATCCGGAGCCAAAGAAACAATGGTCTCCAGCTCCTCAAAAGCTGTCTTACGCCAAGTGCTTCCAGATGCTCTCCAGTTGGCACCATTATTTCCAGCAAATATTCCCATCTTCCAGCCATTCTGGCTGTAATCTGGAAACCAATCTTCCTCTATACTTTTTTTGTAATATCGGTCAAATTTTTCAGCCAACTCATTGCCATATATTTTACTATTCAGCTCCTTCATGTCTGCATGGTCATAATCCCATGTTGTTCCAGAAATCAATCGAAATGCAGGGCCAACATCTGAGAAACCAAATTGGGTCATCCCTCTGGCATTGGGTGAGTTCGCAATTTGTAATCCGCCACCCTCTTTCCCTGTACTCCCAGTTAAAGCAAGCATCAATAGCATGGCTCTTTGCAAGAGATCTCCATGCAACCACTTACACGAAGCATAGCCGGCATAAATCATGCCTGGCTGAGCATCGGCAAACACTCTTGCTGTTTGCTCAATGACTTTAGGGCTGACACCAGTAATCTCAGATGCCATTTGAGGTGTGTAGTTTTCACATTCTTCTTTTAGTAACTCAAAGACCGTGGTGACTTCTACTTCACCATCTAAGGTATTGGCAATCCAACGTCCTTCTAAGCTAGGCTTAATATCACCCAATTCAAGGGTTCCATATTTTCTTCTATCTCTACCAAAAGGCTTATCTGCTCTGCCCGTTCCTGGAGCTTGAACAATTGATTTTGTGGTTTCATCCCACATGTAATAAACATTATCTGCTACCGCCAAAAGGCCATAGAGAGAAAGATCCTCTCTTCTTAAGAATTCTTTTGTGTCAGTTCTAACAAGAAAAGGTAAATCCGTCTGTTCCTTAATATAATCTGGCTTATAGAGGTTCTCTTTCAGCATAACCTGAACCATAGACATCGCCAGTGCTGAATCTGTTCCTGGTTTCGGATTTAACCAAAGGTTCGAGTGCATCGCGGTAGGTGTAAACTCGGGAGAGACCGCAATAACTTGAGTTCCATTGTATTTTGCCTCCCAGAAAAAGTGGGCATCTGGAATTCTGGTAGCAGCTGGGTTGCTCATCCATATCATTACGCACTTTGACTTGTAAACCGATGCAAATGTATCGCCTGTATAAACTTGACCCAGTGTCATATATGAACCGGTTGGCAAATCACCCACGCCTGAGAAAAACTCGGGAACGGTTATTCCGGTAATATTTCCAAATCGAAGAAGAGAAGCATACGAAGCAAGCTTGACCGACATTTGTGTTCCGCTGCCATATGAAATGCATTCAGGACTATATTCAGTTGCGTAATCCAAAAACTTATCTGCAATTTCAGTGGTTGCCTGTTCCCAGCTTATTCTTTCCCATTTTCCTTCTCCCCTTTCACCGGTTCGTTTTAGTGGGTACAAGATTCGCTGTTTACCATACATATATTTATGGTGGCGCATTCCTTTTTGACAACCCCTCGGACCAAAGTCTGGAACATCGCCAAGTTGCTCATACTGTCCTTGTTGCTCCTCGCGCCAAACCACGCCATCTTTTACATAAACATTGAATGCACATGTTCCGGCACAATTGGTTCCATGAGTACCTCGAGCTACTCGGTCCCATGTCCACTTTTTACGATATAAATCTTCAAATCCACGATAGGGATTATCAGCACTTGCTTGACTGCTCATTGAGTATTGGAGCAGCAGACCTGTCGATGCTGAACTTTTTAAAAAGTTTCTTCTATTTATCTTCAATTTGAATGGATATTAGCTTTTACACGATTATTCTATCCTATTATTAGGAAAATTTTGTTTCTTTGAGTGACAATTAGATCTAGTATCAGACCAGTATAAAAAGCATGAAAAACTATTTAGAAGCATTAACAATAATCCAAAACGAGATCTCTGCAATTGGGACTCAACAGTTGGATACAAAATCTGCAAATGGAGTGGTTGCAGAAGATATTTTCTCACACAATCCGGTTCCATCATTTTCCAATTCAGCTATGGATGGATTCTGCTTACAAAGTGAGCTCACAAAGAATGCAACATCCGATAATCCGGTTGAGCTACAAATCAATGGAACAATTTTTGCTGGTGATCAGGCTCTGGCAGATGCAAAAAGTTCTGGATCATATGAGATTATGACCGGATCCATGATGCCTGATTGCATGGACAGCGTGCTCACAGTAGAAAAAGGGGAAGTGATTGAAAAAAATGGATGCAAAATACTTGTTTTGAGTGAACCGGTTATAAATGGAGCAAATGTAAGAAAAGCGGGTGAGGACTATCAGGAAGGTGAACTGATATTGTCAAAAGGGACATTGATCAATGACCATCATAAGATTGGGCTCATTATGAATAATCATAGAATGGTCAAGGTTTATAAAAAACCCTCTATTGGAATATTGACAACAGGAAATGAACTGGGTATCGACTCGCCGTCATCTGTTCCAAATTCAAATGGTCCATTTCTAGAATCTGCGGTTAACACTTTGGATCTTGAATGCTTAGAAAATCTCCATTCAGAAGATGAATTGAGTGTCATAAAAGAAAAAATTCAGAAGTTGAGAGATAAAAATGCCAATCTTATTTTAACCAGTGGTGGTGTCTCAGCTGGAAAGGCTGATTTCATTCCTGCCGCATTAGTAGAAATGGGCGCTGAAATACTCTTTCATAAACTCTGGATTAGACCAGGAAAAGCAATTTTAATGGCCAAATTTCCTGATGGAGCAATTGTCTTTGGTCTGCCAGGGAATCCGGTATCTGTTGCAGTGGGTTTTAGATTTCTCGCTGCACAAGCCATAAGAATTTTACAAGGCAGAACCTTAGAAAAACCGATCGCGAGTAAGAACTCAATAAATTATAAAAAATCAGAAAAGTTCTGCTTATTCGCAAAAGCCATTGCTCGTGTTGACGAGGATGGTCAAATTCATACGGAAGTGATGTCAGGACAAGAATCTTTTAAGGTGAAGCCATTTCGTGATGCAAACTGCTGGGCAATGATTCCAGAGGGCATAGAGACAATCAAAAAGGGTGAGGCGATCTCAATTTATCCTCTTTCG
>Ga0163179_10003246_pt1 | contig 11079 bp, 14 predicted proteins | sample AtlANTMetagenome_FD_109643 | JGI IMG/M metagenome (GOLD analysis project Ga0163179, IMG submission 109643) | Marine eukaryotic phytoplankton communities from the Atlantic Ocean - Atlantic ANT 2 Metagenome | ecosystem: Environmental > Aquatic > Marine > Oceanic | place: North Atlantic Ocean... | reverse complement strand
TTGCGGGATTGCCTTGAAGTAATCAGAAACCTCTTCTCGGACCATCACGTCATCATCGTCTTGCTTGACATACTCAAAGTCGTCGAGCGGGACTTCCATAAGGAGGCCTTTTATGTACTCGCGAAGGATGTTCATTAATACATCCCCTTGGTCGACTTTATTTCCAGCTCGTAATCTTTCGCCAGCTTTTTGATGTACAGCCAATCATCATCGTCGTAACCATCTTCATTACTGGTTACTATAGCAACCGGTCTCCAGTTGTCTACTAGAGCCTCGTTATTGGTTATTCCATCATCGGCACCCACTGGATTCCAGTCGGCTTTATCAAGAACAACAATGGCATTATCTCTTGCGTACCCTGAGGGTAGATAGGTTTTCTTTACGCCCTTGTTCTTACCGGAAGATGCTGTTCGTTGGGGGTCTACACCCTCGAAATCACTTACGCCACCGGTGATTATATGATCCATGTTGTTAGCCAAAAGCGAAACATGACCTTTGATCTCTAAACCAATTGCACCCATGGCACCGGTACCTGTATTCTTAAGCTCTCCGGGAAGATACGCAGATGTACTTACTTCATCTTTGTTACTTCCTTTAAGCAGCTTGTTTAGGGCACCTGCATAGTCAACCCAGTGCACTGTCGTCAGCGTATTTAGAAAAGATCTATCAGCATGCTTATGAAACGCTTTTTTCAACACTTTACCAGATGGAAACTGAAGATCCTTGTCAAACATGCTTCGGCGGTGCTTATCACCGGTCTTCATAGGCCAGCCTTCTGATGATTCTAGATCTTTCGCCAGTGCTTGACGGCGTTCAATATCCTCAACCAGCAATCCTCTTATGTATTCACGTAGTAGATTAGCCATAATATGGATTAGCTCCTGCACTATGTTGAGTTGCATCCTGGATATCTTTAATCTCTGAGAATTCTTCTTTCAGCATTAGGTCAATTGAGTACTTTAGCGTTTCGCTGGCAGCAGAGCACCCTTGGCACCCACCACCCATAATGACATAAAGAATGCCAGCCTCCTCCTCATATTCATGCACAGTTAGATGACCACCATGCATTGCTAATCCAGGGTTGATATTTTCATTGATATATTCTTGTATCTTTTCTTTTGTCATCTGTTCATCCATGCATCACGTTGCTTCATAGTATCAACAAGGCCTTCGTCCCATGGACCTTCGCCTTTCATAATACAATTGACAACAACTTCCTCTGCGTTATACTCTTTGACAACTTCAGGTTGATACATGTCATAGTACACATCCCTAGGAACACCATTAGGCTTGGTCATCTTTGTCTGATCATCAAATACTAAATCACCCATCTCAACCCATGCGTGTACGATAGGCTTCGGTGGTTTCTTCCACTGATCAGTTACTTTCCCATGGACCACCTTAAACTTATTCATGTCGTTTAGGTCTGGGTGTCTCTTTGGGGCTCTACCTTTGCGCGCAACGAAATGATCATCAAACCACTCTTCAGCTTTCTTTGTGGCAAATGGAAAGCACATTCCCATTGCAAGTACATTCGATTCATGTAGCCCATGGGCTTTTGGATATTTTAATCGAGCTATATCCAGAATTTGATCTCTAAGCTCTACCTGAAAATAATCCCTAAGATCTTGCTCATTATAATCTAGTCTGTCAGTAGCTCCGGCATCTTTAAATTTCTTAAATCTTCTGATGAATGTCTCCATTGTACTATTTATGTGATCATCAATTGCTTCAGGGTAGGTTATGCCCTTAACCTTCGCTTTCTTAAATGCACCTTTCGCATATGCTTCCATCTCAGATTGTGATGAATAGTAATTCCTAAGACCATCGAGCTTATTCCAGTCATAGCCGCGGCCGTCATGTGGCTCAGCGGTATCCTTTAACTCTTCTGATTGCCCAGTATGTTCTAGCTCATGGATGATCGTCTCTTTTAAGTCAGCAATGAAATCATTCATATCCTGCAGGGTGAAATCGCTTCTAAGATAAATTTGAACCTGTAGGTCTTTTGTTCCTTGCATCGATGTACCCGCCTTACCTGCAACTTCAAATGTATCTTGCATCACGCCTAAGTCCGGATCAACCTTGACTGTTGCCGTTAGTCGATTAAGCTGATCTTTAAGAGAAGGAGGGACATCAAACATCCGAATACCGATATTATGATACGGATGATCTCTTTTATACTTTGGTACTTCATCTTGCGGCAGGCCTTTTGCGAATATATCTTTGACCCAATTTACGACAGCACGAGATATCTGTGTGGTCTCTGCCTCGTATCGGCCCTCAAAAAGCATTGACTCTGTTAGCACACTCTCAGTGTACCGATCATCGCCTTCATAGATAAACTGATCAACCTGGTTAAAGCTTAATCCTTGAGCTGCGGCCAGGATTTCTACCTCAGCCAGACACTCATTCCTAGCCCCTCCGGCTATGTCGCTACCATTCCAACGTGGTAATACATCCTGTAGCTCCGGGACCCAAAAACCATAATCCTCAAGATCATCAAACAATAGCTCATTGACCCCAATAGCCTCGACATCTTCCTCTTCTAGTTCCCGAATATCCTGCACATCGTTGTCAATCATGTACTTAACAATCTTAATAACTGAGTTTCTGTCAAAGCATATATCAGAATCCATCACATCACGAAAGAAACCATATCCCTTGTCAAAGAACTCAGAAACTGACATTAGTTCGTCAAACGTCTCTTCATCATAGTCAAGTTTTTCAAGGTAATAATTTCTTAGGCCATTCTCATCAATCATACCGAGAGTATCGGCACCGTTGTATAGGAATAGTACCTCATCATACCCAGCAGCAGCACGTAGCATATCACCAATATCAAAAGTTGCACCTGATTCGTACTCTGGTTGAATGTCTACAACTATTAGGCTACCCTTACCAGTTGCCTGTTCAACAAGCTTTTGCCGTATGTATTTTCGTAATATACTCATGTTGACTATTCCTTACCGCTACCAGTCTTTACAGGCCCAGTATGATGCTGTGTCCCAATCTTTTTCCATATTCTTGTCAGAGCAATTGTGCCTTGCCCTAAATGACTTTTTGTTTTTTGGCTTATCCCTGTTGTTTCTCATCTTAGCATCACCAAATTTTTGAAGCTTTTCTTTATCAGAGTCTGGATCGCATGCCTTTACGACCTTTTGCTTGTTTCCGTATCCGGATTCACCTTTTTTAAGATAGCGAGGTTTATTGCAACTCATTTTATCTTTATCGATTGAATCAGCTTCATCTAGCTCGTCAGCTTCATCATACTCATCAACTTCCTGTGCTGCCTTCCAGGACTTTTCATCTGGATAATCTTTGTCGCCTTTTTTTGCCGGCTTCTCGCCACGTGCACGTTTGGCATGAACATTATCCCATAAACCTTTTTTCTTTTTCTCTATTAAAAGTTCTCTAACGTATGTTCTTAATAATTTGCTCATAACCCACTCTCTGTTTCAAGTTCCCAAGGGCCCCAATGTTCAAAGTCTACGATTAAACGGCGTGCTTCTTCCCATGTGTACTCATGTACATTACCGATATTGTCAATTTGCCCAATAGCATAGTAGATTTCCTGAGGTAATTGCAGGTTTCTGCCATTCGAAACATCAATGACTGTCCCACCATCTAAAACCCAAGCATGACCGTAGGTAACCCCACCGAGGTGACCCTGGCCTTGGACTTCACCATGCACAAGGATAAGACTACATCCACCCATCATACAGTTATCCATCATATATTTGCCTGCAGCCTCGTAGCAATCACCATTTGCATTCATTTGCATTCACCCTTACACTCAGCAGCATTCCAGCAACCGCAGCAACAACAACATCGACCTATAATAAGATCAGCTAGTTTTCTCATATATTTTTGTAACAAATTCATCTTGGATCCCATATCAATTCACGATCTGTATCATAAACCGGCACACCAAGTTCAATTGCAGTCAACATTATCCTCTTTAACATGCCGGTTGTTGCTTCTTCAACGTCTTCTTTTGTACCCTCGACATAATCCAATCCTGATAATACGTGAATCTCATCACCGCCATCAAGAATAATACCTACTGGCTTCCAGTTATCTACTAGTGCCTCATTATTAGACTTCGTCTTGCCCGGGTTCCATGTTGACTGATCTAAGATATAAGGTGTGCCGTCGATCGCCATCTTCTCCATATACTCATTACCGCGCTCGAGTTTACCGTAATTCTTATAATTCTTAGATACGGTTGGGCGCTTGTTTCTACCTGAGGATTTGTCTCTGTGGGCAACTTCCTCCTCAGTACCTTCTGAGCCTGGGCCATAGTCGCCGTAGAACCCTGAGTATAAATTGTCTTGATCATTGGCAGCTAATGTTATTCTACCCTTTACCCATAACCCGTATGCTAGCCCTGCTGCCGGGTCGAAGCTGTCTCCCGGAAGCGTCATTGTTACAGATAATTCATCTTTTCCTTTTCCTATTATATCAGCAACACCATAGAAATCACCAGTCCAGTGAACTGTGTCTAAGGTGCTGAGGAATTGATGATCTGCATTGTTATTAAAGGCGCGCTTGATTTCTCGTCCGGCTTCTTTACCTACCTGCCCGCCAAAGAATTGCTCACCAAACTTATCGGATGCAGCAAGATCGTGCACAAAGCCCATTGGGTCTTCTTTGAGTAAAGTCCGGATGTATTCTCGTAATAGTTTCATAACAAGTATAACTATTCCCCTTGCCCATATATTGACATGTATCGTTCACCACGGTCACATAGCATTGTGATTATTATACCACTGACTTTATTATTTGATAACCACTCTTCTGCAGCTACTAAATTTGCACCTGAAGATATGCCAACTAATAGGCCCGTCTCTTTAGCAAACCTCTGTGCCCTTAGCTCCGCTTCTTTGGTAGATACCACTATCACATCGTCCATGTCCTCAGGGTTGGCCAGGAAGTCCTTACCATCGCCAATGCCTTGGATACCATGTGGTGCTTCAGCGGGGACTGTCATGCATACCCTCGTATCTTCCCTAACCTCACCATATGGATCATCTAAAATAAACTGCCTAATACCTTCGATGGTTCCTCCAGTCCCAGAGCCATGAATAAATGCAGACCATTCTTTCCCAAGATTTCTAACCTGTGTAGCGATCTCCCTTGCCGTTATCATCTTATGGCACTCAATATTGATCGGATTGCTAAACTGCATAGGCGACCAAGCATTCTCTTCAACTTCTAGAAACCTGTCCCTCATTTCGATCGCACCGACAAAATCATCAGGCGGTGCATCAATTATTTGTGCCCCATATACTCTCATCATTTGCTTACGCTCTTCAGACATATTGGAAGGCATAAAAATAAAACAAGGCAGCCCAAGGTTGGCTGCCACTGCGCTTAAAGCAATCCCTGTGTTACCACTGGTCGCTTCACATAAAACTGTGCTTTCGTTGATTTCGCTATTCTGTATTGCCCTATTGACAATATAGGTAACGACCCTATCTTTTACAGAGCCGGTTGGGTTATACGTTTCAAGCTTAGCATAAATCTTTTCTGAAACTTTTATGAGTGGAGTATTTCCACTTAGAACCCCTAAGTTCATATTTGGCATTACATCCTCTTAGCATATTGCTTTGCTCGCTTGAACATATCCATCATTTCTGGCCTATCGACGTTTGACCGACTCTCTATATCTCTATATGAAGCACTCGAATCTCGTATCGTCTTATGATCTTTTGAGACTAACGCTTTTATTGCTTCATCTTTCCCTAAATCTCCAACTAGCTCGTTAGCCATTTGAAATGAAAATGTCTCTAACTCTGACGCACCACCTGGCTGGTCAAAGAAAAAATAGTCTTCACCCATTCCAGTTGGGCCGCCCTTGTCTTTGTATGTAGACATAAATTGATCCCACTTTTCATCAGATGGAGCGCCTCTACTAAACTTCAGAAATTGTTGCATGTGAAGAAGCTCGTGCATTAGCACTTCGTAGACCTTTTGTGAAGCACCTTTGATATCACTAATCAATGAACCATCATCGATACTCATTAACATCATTTCTATAAAATGTAGGCCACCATCAAAATAATATGTGGCCCCCTTGAGTACATCATCCTTCGTGGGGGTACTCATCTCTCCCATCATATCAACTTTAACAATACAAGTGATATAGCCAGGCTCGAATGTTGAATCAAAGTAATCATTTAGATCGTCTCTTAAAACCTTAGCAGCCTCTGATGACCAGTCTTCATCATCCAGGTCACCCTCTGGATCAGCATCTAAAAATGAAGAACTTGATAATGCTTGCCGAAGATCTGTAAACTTCGACTTCGACATCTGCTTAAACCTAGATTCATTAAGGAAAAATCTTATGTACTCTCGTAAAACCTGCGAGGGCATTTACCACCCCCAATGGCCATTTTCATATGAAACTGCTAGCTCTACATAGCCATCTTGCATCATTTCTTCCAATGCAAATATCAGATTATCCGGATCGTTGCCTTCCATAGGAAAACCAGAGACGTGCTCAAGTTGTTTGGGGACATCATAAATATATGTTTCCATACCGTCGACTAACACGCTGTCACCATTCGGGCTCATCATTATAACATCCTTGAATGATTCATCTCCCGTTTGGGAATATGAACCCCATGGGCGCTTTGGATCTTGTGGCACCAGCGGCCGAGACTCAACAATGGCTTCCTTGATAATTCTTCGTAGTTGCCTCTTTGTGATTTTCATTTCTTAAGCTCCTCAGCTGCAGCTTTAATTTCCTTATGAAGAGCCTGTGCTTTCTTCAATAGATCTGGGCGAGGTGAATCATCCCAAGGTCCCCATAGCGCTGATACTACTTCAGCCATGGCAACGTCAGCTGCACCGAGTGGGTCGCTGAACTTATTGGGACCCTCTTTAGGTGGCGTATTTTTACCCCAAAACTCTTCTATACGGTCATTACCCATGTCACGAATCTCATGAATCATAATTGCCCTGTCAAATAATGTCTCACGAATAATCATACGTAATTTTTGAGTTGATATTTTCATCATCTCTTTTTCCTCTTCTTTTGGCGTTTAAGGACCTTACCTTGTTCGCTACTGATATCGACATCCATCCCCTTACGAATTGTCTCAACGACATTACGGTACATTTCCATCATCATCTTTACATCCGCCAGTGCATTATGCCAATCGTCGATGTTAATTCCATAGGCCTTAGAAACTACACCCATTGATGAAGAGTGATAACCCCAATTGCCTCTTTTTATATACAGCTTGTTAAGTAGCTCTTGTGCCTCAGGATCACCCTCTTCAGCCTTAACCTGTGTTTTCAATAGGGGTATAAGGTAGTATTGCATAAGCTGCATTGTGTCAAGGACAGGGTATTTGGGCAGCTTGCCCCCTGATCTAACATTCAAAAACTTCAAATCAAAAGAAGCGTTTTGGGCTATAAACAAAGGGTTAGGAAACTGATCTGCCCAATCAAAAAATTGATCTAAGATCTCTTGCTCATCCCCATATGTCCTACCTTGCTCGCCATAACGCGTCATGGATAATATAGCTTGAGGATCTTTTAGCGGCCGGCGGGCACTTTGGTTCCCTTTTTCCCATGCCTGCCTCTCTTCTGATTCTGGATCATTGAGCAATCTTTCTGTTTCATCTGTTAACTTCATCTTTTCGTTGAATTGATCTAAAATAGTAGCTTCAGAATCCCACGTGTTTGGGTCAACTGCAATAGCACCAATCTCTGTAAGCTGGGCTGACTTAGGATGCATCCCCGTAGTCTCAGTATCAAAAAAGATCCATGTATTGGAGGCATATCCATCTAGCAAGCTAAGGACACCCTCTATCGTACGGCCTGACAACTTGTTTTCAACTAAAAGCTTTTTACGAACATACTCTCGTAATAAAGACTCTTCCACAATCTCTTGCTCTAATGCCGAAAGGATCTCTTGTTCGACAGGCATACCTTTCCTGTCAGCCTTAACAAATATTTGTGGTTCTTTTCTCACTTACTGTTCCTTAATAATCAGGGATTCAATTGCAAACCCGTATAGAATAGCAACAACAAGATATCCCTTAAGGATAATATCATACTTGTTATAGCTCGCTGTCGTAGCTTTCTTTGCTAGCCGGCGAATGGTTCTTCTCATCCCATACTCTCTGCGGTGTAAACCTTAAGGGCATCTGCATCTCCATCAAAATGCCAAAGTAATTCATCCCACTCATCTTGTTCAAATTCGTACCTAGCTGCGTCAGCAAGATCAAATGCAACATCCTGTATATCTGTACCAGGATTGTCAGCTGCATAATCTTGGAAAGCAATATGGGCCCAATCCTGCAATCGGTCAAGAAGCCTATCAGGATCTAACCTTGCTTCATCGTCTTTGAATTTCTTAATTCTTCTTCTTACTTCTCGATCAGATTGTTTACCGAGCACCTCATCATCAAGCTTTTTCCAATCCTCAGGGGAAAGATCCTCCCGGCTTAGGTCGATACCAAGGCGTTTTGCTAGATCGGGGACGGCAGCATCTGGGACACCTGATATTGAATCTTCTCCAAAGTCGATGACCTCGCCAGTTTCTCTATTGACAAAATCCATTGCCTCAAGAATTTTTGCTCGTACGTACTTACGAAGCACAACCTCTTTAACGCTTCCTCTCATGGGCAATATCTCCTCGATAGTATCTAAAATTACGTTATAGGTTTGTCGCCGAACATCACCGCGGACGTTGGCATCACCGAATTTGCGCCCGAGATATGGTACTTTTTCCCATACCCATGCGTTGGACTCCTCGATCGGTCCACCTGGCCCAAAGAAGATATAGCCCATTGATTGATCTTCCATCCCTACTTTTCCAGGCTGATCAATAACAAGCCACTTTGTGGGATTTCCCTTTACATCTTTAAACTCAATCTTTATGCCAACATATCCTGAGTCGAACATTTGGACATTTGCAATATACCCTCGGCCTGCCATCACTGTGTCGACCTCTTGTGCAAACTCAGCAAGGTGAGGATTCTTTGTATCAACATCTGCAGAAAATGCACCCCGGCTTTTCGAAACAGGCATCTCAACCAGCGTAGGGTTGGTACCTTGTGCACGAGCCTTTTGAAGAGCTGCATTAGCCAGCTTTACATTCAAGCCCTTAGGACCACGGGACCACGCCCCATCTCCCCAAATAAAATTCCTTGTAGGTTTGCCATACCGTTTGATTGTGTCAGCCTTTCCGTTTATCATACTCCTGATTGCGGAAATTAAATCTTTTCCTTTTGCACCTGCAGGGAGGGATTGCCTACCAGCAATGTAGTAATTGCTTCGGCCTTCTCCAGGCCCATGGTAATCCATACCCCCGACAGCGCCGGCTTCCTGCACTATGATTGTTACCTCATCAGTGCTAGGGTTGTGTATCACACTGAGTTGTTGGTTGTACCTATAGTCACCATCAATGTCTGCATCGATATAACCTATAACATTCCCTGTAGGAATACTGGTTTCACGAATTAGTGCCTTCAACTTTCCCTTTGTAATCTTCATTAGAAATTCACAGCTCCTATAACATTAACATCTGGATATTGCTTTTCCATCTTATCCTTCAGATGCCCAATTTCTTTTCGCATCATTTTGCCAAAATGAATCATTCCACCTGGTTTTGCATATCTCTTAAAAAACTCATCTATTAGTTTGCTAGCGGTACCCTGCCCGCCCTTGTCTCCGCGGGTTTTCATATAGTCGATATACCACCCATTTTCACCATACTCATGAAAATCTAGAAACCCGATAACACAAACGTCTGAGACACCTGGGACTATTTGGCCCTTGCGGGGCTTTTTTAATCTACGGCCACTTCGGCCATAATAATCCCATTCTTGCTTTTCATTAAAATACGCGTCTGACATCGGTCGGCCGGAAGGTGATAGATTAGGTTCCTCGACAGAGGTATCACAGAGTGCTAGCCTCTTAACACCGGTCGCTCGGTTATATCTTAGTGGAGAATCAAGTTCACGAAATTCAATACCTTCGCTCAGGACTTCGTTAATAAAACTTCTTACCTCATGTACGCCGTTATCTGGTGCCAGTTGATCTAGTGTTTTTTCTAGTGTATCCCCTGGGGCAAAGCTGTCCCCATTATTCGAGACCTGATATACTACAACTATACCGGCATCATCTGTTAGTGGCTTTACACCCGTCACCGTACCTCGGCTTTGGAAATGTTTGCAGTTAGGATTTACATTAACGACTGGGTCACCAAGGGCCGGTTCGAACGTATGACTTTGAAACGTCTCGAATAGAATTTCCCGAATATAGTTCTTTAATACTTTACTCATACCTCTATTATCCCCTAAAGTGTATATTTGTAATTATTGCGTACAATAAAAGGAAACTTTTTTAAGGACAATTTTATCCTATATCATTACCCACGAGTTAATAGCATACGGACTATATAATCCTACTTTGTTTGCAGCCATTTGTACACTAATGAAATACTTATTCAGATAGAATATCCGCTTAACAAGGAGGCATTATAATGTTTGAAGTAATTATGACATGGATATTCATTGCTGGATTGACCGTAACATCAATTGTTACATTAGTTTTGCTTAGCAAGATTAAAGAATCCCTCAATGAAATGAAAGAGAAAGATGGTATTATTGGTCCACGTGGGCCACAAGGAGAAATAGGTCCTCGAGGAGAGGCTGGGCCACAAGGCGAAGATGGATTGGATGGGCATCAAGGACCTGCTGGTGAAGCCGGACCGCAAGGTCCGGCCGGCCTACAGGGTCTAACCGGAGCGATTGGACCTTCAGGACAAGATGGATCTCAAGGTGAACAAGGCCTACAAGGTCCGGTTGGACTCGAAGGACAGCCCGGAATCCAGGGACCGACTGGTCCACAGGGTGAAGACGGCCAGCGTGGGCCTCAGGGTGAGAGAGGTCCGGAGGGCATTCAAGGACAGCAAGGACCAGCAGGAATTCAGGGACCTGCAGGTTCATCTGGCGAGATAGGCCCAGCTGGATCACAGGGTATTCAGGGCCCTCAAGGATTAAAGGGTGACATCGGGATACAGGGTCCTCAAGGCCTTACAGGGAGTACCGGGCCGGAAGG
>Ga0163179_10003245_pt1 | contig 11085 bp, 23 predicted proteins | sample AtlANTMetagenome_FD_109643 | JGI IMG/M metagenome (GOLD analysis project Ga0163179, IMG submission 109643) | Marine eukaryotic phytoplankton communities from the Atlantic Ocean - Atlantic ANT 2 Metagenome | ecosystem: Environmental > Aquatic > Marine > Oceanic | place: North Atlantic Ocean... | reverse complement strand
AATAGGTTTAAATTGTTTTATAAAATCTCTAAATGCAAGTCTTGTTCTTAATAAAGGTCCTGTCACGCTGTTTAGTTCTCTTAATACAGGATCAACAACCTTTGTGATGTACAATGCTTCTTTTTCTGAAAATCTATCCTTCTTAACAGACCCAGGCAATTCTTTTAAAAGAACATTGTATTTACCTAATAGTTCTTTTATGTTTTTGTATGGCTCACTTGCGTCAGCAATGCCATCTAGTTCGTTTGTAAAATTCTGTACAACACTAACTGCTGAATTAGATATACCCTCACGCTTAAAGAATTGTTGACCAAAACCTTCATCTTTTTGTATCTGCAAAGCATAGTTTTGTGTCGCTTCAGCAATAGAGATTACCTCTTTTTGCTTCTTTTCTTTTTGCTCTTTTAATAGACTTTTAAAATCTTGCCTGTCTGCCATTTAATTAATCTTTGTTTTTAATTTTAGTTGCTTTGCCATTAACATATATCGCAAACCACCCAGCGCCTGCCCCTACAACAACTGATACAAGCCCAGCCTGTGCATTGTTAGGTGCTTCTAGTGCCATAAACCAAGTTATAACTTCCATAAATGCCCAACCATAGGCAACCATCATAAGTCTTGGTACCATTCTATAATTTGATATTAATTCTGGTATTTCTATTTCTATGAAATGCCACAATTGTTTAACAGCATATTTGAAACCATTCCAACCACTATTTAATAAATTATTAATGTTCCACATATTGTTATCCTCTCCTTGAGCGTTCTTGCTCTCTAATTTTATCGTTCTCTTCCTTGATGTGTTGTATCAACATATCAACGTATATCTCCCTTTCCCACGGTAACATCATCTCTAACTCTGTTAATGAATATTTATGATGGTGCATTAACAAAAAGTTCACCCTATAATAATTTTCAAGGCTTTCGTGTGAAAGGGTAATTAAAAAAAATCAGATGTACCAGTTAAATTCATCTCAAATTCTTTACCTGTTTTAGGGTTCTGATATTTGATATTATGTCTAACTCGTGGCATTGTATCAAAGAAAGTCTGTACTTTAGTAAATTGAGCCTGTGTCATGTTGTTTACAAATTCTTCAAGTTCTTTATCGCTGATGTTGTTTCTGTCGTAAACCTCATCACCTTTGTAGATTGTCTGTATAGAATCTTGTACTAACTTAAATGACAAAGCAGTTGTTGATTCAGGCACGTTTTGAAACGTATTAATAGTAGGGTAATTCATAATAACACCATAACCAGGTTCAAACTCTATTTTGTTTGTGTGGTTTTTTGGCATGTCTACCTCTATCTTATCAATATTAACCTCTTGTTCAACAATTTCTTTTTCATCATCTGGACATTTTATTCTCAATTTAACCGTTTCACCGACTGACTTTGCTCTGACCTTTAAATACAAGTATTCAAAATCATAGATAGGTAATTTTGCAATATCTAAATCAGAAACTATACATGATTGCATGGTGTCTGTCACTGCTTGTCCTATCTCCTTGTCATTCTCACTCTCCATAGCCATCAACATCACCTTTTGCTCTTTTACAAGAAAAGGTCTGTATGTTATAGTTTGACCTGTTGAGGGAAGTTTACAAGTATAATTCGGTACTTCGTTTAATGGTAAAGCCATAATGTTTCACTCCTTTGTTAATTATTTAAAAAAATGGGGGAAATACTTTTCCTCCAAATATTCTTCCTATCGGGAATCTTGTCTTAACTTGTTGTATTACATCTCTTCCCGCTCTTCTTAATTCAGGTGGTAACTTACTTATAAGACCACCAAAGATACCGCCAAACTTAGGATCTTTTATAGTTCCTACGCCATCAATGTCGCCAGACTCTTGTCCCATTTCATGGTCATGTAGAGTAGCACCTGATTTCCAGTATCTGTAATTAAATGTTATTGATTGTTTAGCAAACTGATTAGCAGCACCGTATGATAGTTCTACTGAACCTATCGTTTTAGGATATACCTCTATCATCTCACAATAATATCCTGATAGTGATAATTTTGCTAATGATCCTGCGGCTGCATTTGTAGCAGGAAATTGTGTATTACTAGGCGCAGCTTCATTTCTATTTTCATGTAAAGGATAAATGAATATTCTACCAATATATTCATCATAGAAATTAGCGTTAAATGTTCTTTCGTTTATAATAAGGTTTTGCCATGCTTCAAATATTGTACGTTCTTGTAATTCTGAATCAAGCATGAATTGTAGTGTTATAGGTGCAAACTCTAAACCTCTACCTATTTTTCTTTCTGGCCCATACGTGCCACCTACATCTGCGTCTTGTATTGTACGTTCAGGTAGTTGAGCGTCTGAACAGAAAAAATATAATCTATCTTTAATCGTATTTCTAGTTGACCGTAAGAAGTCAGCATCCATATTGTATTCTGTAAATTCATTTTGTATATCAATGTCATCTCTTACTGCCTGAGGAAATTCTATAGCAACAAAGTATTTTGCTGGTCTGTACAAACCTTCAGCACCTGCAACCATACTTCTAAATCTGTTTACACTAGTTTGAGGATTTGCTTTTTGTGCCAATCTCTCTCTTGCTTTTTTAGGATCAAAACCTTTATCTCTAGGCAGACCTATTCTAATATCAAATGGTCCTGGTATTGGTAATCGTTGTCTAATTATTGCCATTAGATAAATCTCCTACTATCTGCATATACTTTACTCTCTGAAGCTTTCTTAAATCTTTGCACTGGTAAGAATATTGCTGTTGCAGCTTCGTCTGCATTTATTCTTAAAAAACCTGTCTGAGTGTATGAGTACAAATACTTTTTGATTGTAGGTTTAACTATGCCTAAGTTCTTTACATCTGAATAGGTTACATCAAACTTTGTATCTTTATCAAAATTCTTATCTGTTGCTTTCGCTTGCATACGCTCTAATAATCTCATTCTTAATAATGGTGGCAAGTAATGAAAATTCATACCTACAAACCCACCTGATATTGCTTCTAAAGGTAATACTAGTGGGAATACATCATAGTATGGTAGTGTCTTTCTCATTTTAGGATTATACCCAAATAGATTTAGTCTACCTACACTAGGTCGTCTTGTTAGTTTACCTTGTCTAAACAATTCTCTAGCAGTAGTACCACTTGCTATTCTACTAACTTGACCTCTGTACCAGTTATTAGAACGGTCAGTATCTCCTGCCTTCATTTTTATCGTGTCAAATACACTTGCCATACTACTATTTATGATGATTTAAAAGGTCTTTAGATGATCTTCGGTGAGTATTTTAAACGTCATATTATGCTTTTTACAGAAAGCAAATGCTGTTGACCATTTACGTCTGTTTGTTTCATATGTTAATAATGACTTCTTAAAATACGCTGATTTAATCTTACCTGGTTGTGGTTTTCTAGTCTGATATTTTGGTTTAATTTCTACTATAAACTTTTTGTATGTGCCGTTAGGTTGTCTGATCTTCATGTAGAAGTCAGGAAAATATCTATGTGGTTTGTTATCAACGCCTCTGTAAGGTATAAAAAGTTCTTCACTACCCCATTCTACAATCTGTCTGGTCTTATCACAATAGACCATAAATCGTTTCTCCCAACTAGACCTGTAGGTTATGTTCTTTACGTTGCCTTTGTATTTCTGTGGATTAAGTGGCTTGAATAAGCCTTTGTATGCTCGTCTATCTATGTTAGGTAATTTTTTAAACTTCATTGTGATGTGGGTAGCCCGAAGGCTACCCATTTGAGAAAGTGAGAGAGATAGATATTAGGAATTGTCTTCAGCTAATTTACTAAAATACGACAGATCATCTCCATCGTTAGACGTTTCCTCTTTCTCTACGGCACCGTTAGAAGACTTTGGTATGTCATTGCTGACAGGTGGGAGGTCAATGTCTTCTACGGACTCCGTACTTCTTGTTCCAGTAAGAACCTTATTCAGTTTCTCTTTGAGTTCATCATAAGATTTAAAATTACTTGGATCAACGAAGGCCTTTAGAGCATATTGAGATTTCCAGATTTGGTCAATCTCATCATCAGTAGGTTTCAATCTACTAACTGGCTCAAATTCAGATTTGTCATAGTTCCAATAACCATCTACTTTTCTAATTTTTAATTTAAAGTTAGCACCTTCCCAAAAATCAAATGGGTTTACTGCCTTCTCATCTTCAAAGTGAGGGTTCATCGCTTCTGATAACTTGTCAAATATTTTCTTACCATATTTGAATAAGAATATTTTGCCTTCGTTTTCAGGATGTTTAGGATCGCTGACAACATAGATGTTAGAATAGTAAGATAATTTTCTTTTTCTTTTTCTAGCAATCTCTTTGTCTGCTTCTACGCCTGTATTCCACAATCTAGTGTTTTCTTCACTAACAGGATCTTTTTTATTTAAGGTTGTTAAAGAGTTTTCAATATACCATTGACCACCTGGTCCTTGAAACGCATGATTCCAAACTCTCTGCCATGGCATATCTTCGCCTTCTACAGCAGGTAAGAATCTTAATACTGCATAACCATTGCCTGATTTATCAAGTTCTGGTTTCCATAACCTATCGTCTTGGTATGATTTTTTCTTATCTGGTTGTTCTATTGATTTCTCTAATTGTTTTGTTAAGATGTCAAAATTAGACTTTGACTTTTTTAGATTTTCTAATGCACTTGTCATTTGTATGTATCCTTTGTATGTATTGTTGTATGTATTAATTTAAATATTATAGTATTATTTATGCTTCTTTTTCCACTCATTATAACCTTTTACCCAATCTTTTGGATTAGGACACTTTTTGTTTTTGATTTTCTCTTTCAAAAACTCACATGTGGATTGTATTCTATCTAATACCTCATATATTATTTTATCAAACATAGTCTCATTATATCACCATTTACTCATCTTGTCAAGCAGTTGAGCCTGTGTCATATATGATATAACACCCTTATCTGCCCACGTTGCCCATTCTTTCATAGGTTGATTAGTAGGTAAATCGTTGTTTTCCTTGTTTACTTTGTAAAACTTGATATTCTGATTCCATGCAAATAAGTCATACCATTGCCCTACCCAATTTACATGAGGTGTGGGACCATTTTCTTTTGCAACATAATGTTTCGTACCTGCAAATAGATTATTAATTTTATCATCATCTGACACTAAGTCGTGTCCTATTAAATATACTTCAGTAGGTTTTTCTTCCTTACAAGCAATGAACCCAGCAGAAGCACCACATGCCCAACCATGGTCTTTGTATTCTGTCCAACACTCTCTAATATCTTTTGAGTAATCAGGTTCTTTAATCCATGAGACGTATAATGAGCTGTGATTAATCTTCTTCTTAATTATCTCTCTATCGCCTCTAGGTGTTTCTTTCTTTGCGTTCTTTAATATATTAACTTGACCTGCTAGATTAGCACCGTGCATAACAAACTCCTGTGACGTGCCTCTTTCATTCTCTGTTATAACATCATAATCTTTTAGTTCTTCAAGTTCTTGTTTGCCTAGCATACCTTGTACTAAAGACTCATACATTGGTGCAGGTACTTTAGTCCAGTTTCTAAACCAACAAGGTATCTTATTTGCTATGCCGTTGTGATATATTTCGTGTATTACACCATTGTCAACTGCTGTTAATACATCTATTTTGTCTAATTCATCTCTCCATATGGCATTACAACCGTACACTTTACCATACTTCTTTAATGGTGTCAAGTCAAAATCTTTTCTACTCTTACCATTACCTATTAAAAATACTTTGTTTGTCATAATCTTACCTGCTCTCGGCCACCTTTCCTCTGCTGTAGGAAATCTATCCATAATAATAATTTAATATGCCCATAGAATAGATAGCAAGTGATACAGCATTTAAAACAATTAAAGACCTGTCATGCCATAACATACCTACTACTAACCAACCTATAAAACCTATGTTAGCAATCCACATATTTATTGGGAACATATCAACTGCTGTAAACATCATGGCAATTATTAATGTTATACTACTTGCCCATTTAATATACCATGATAAATCACCTCTTGGTGTAACCTTTTTATAAACTCTGCTTGAGTTTAATTTTGCTATCTTATCATCTAATTTTTCTCTTATAGGTTCAATCGTCATCTTTTCTTCTTTTTTGTTATATGTTGATAGTCTAAGTATTGAGAACACCACTCATAAAAACTATCATTATTAGCAGGCCAACATTTAGCAAAGACTTTATCTTTTCTATGTTCTTTATATTCTGCTCTTACTTCTTCCTCTGTCAATTTCTTTTCTTCACTCACACAAATACCTCTTTCATAATAAACTTACATTTAGTCAAGTTAACCCTAACAAAAGGACTTAACTTGGCAATCTTAAATGACTTCTCAGGCCATATAATAGTCTCTTTAATTTCTTTATCCCAACGATTAACAAACGACAAGATTTTGTCAAAAATGATGACCGATTGAATTGAGACTTTCCCCGACAATAATAATCGTAGCATTCTAGGATGTTGTCCATCAACCACGCTGAAGACATCATCAAAACGAATATTATTATTGCTGATGACATTAGCAATAACATTGCAATCGCTTCTAAAATTGTACGACAAAGATTCATTATACTTTTTCCACTTATTGTAAATTGTGTCTCCATCTGCCCTTACTAAATCTCCTACCCATACTTTTGGTTTATTAGCAAAATTACTTACATAGTAATCTATTAAGTTATTACCATATTTAGTTGCTAGTTTATGAAAGAAAAATCTATCATTACGTTTTAAAAAAGCATTTAAACTACTATTTACCTTGGCATTGTGTTTAAAATAATCATAATTAGGGGTAGTAAAATGCAACTTGATAGCAAGATATAATGTATATGCTTCATAACTTGTCATAACGGAAGAGTTGCTGTACTTGACTTCTCTATCAAGTTTAACTTCTCTGCTTCTAATTGTAATTTTTCTTTTAGTGATTTATTAATTAAAGGTCCTACGCTTGCTGTGTCTATATCATTTTCTTCACAAAATTTTAAGACAGCATCCATATATGGTATTTTTTTCTCTCTTACCATTGCTTCTATGGTCATAGCAAACTTTTTACTATTCATTAACATTATAGTTTTCTAACTATGTGTTTTCTTAATGCTCTTGTTAGTTCTTCAATTTTATCTATTATTGAAATTAAACTTGGGTCTGTTATATACTGACCTTGTTCTTTTAGTTTGTCATATTCTCTTAATGGGATAGTGACCATTGATTGCTCATTCTCATAAGTCATATCGTGGTCATGCGTATCTCTGTCAATATTTTCACTCATAATTACCTCACTTTATTAATATATTATATCAGATTGTACTATAATGTCAAGCCTGGTTTTACTAAATTAGGATTTACTTGTACGTCATATGTTCTAAACAATACACATACATCGGCACTAGTTTGAGTTTCTGCAACTGCAGCCATTTGATTTTCAGCTATATACATAGTGATAGCATATACAACTCTACCATCTGCTTGACCATTTTCTTTACCAAAACTTACACTTACAGGAACAAATTTATGTTTCATAAGCCATCTAGTTACCTCAGCCCTTGGCGCACAAACCGTTGGCATTTGTGACCAGTAGAAATCAAATGTTTCTGTTTCAGGTACCTTATCGTTTTGCAAATGATTCTCAGCTGTGGCTGAAATGCTTAAGAATAAAGTAATTAGAAATGTTAACAGGAATTTTTGCATAAAACTATTTATGCAATTTGACTCAAATTTTCTTTATGTCTTTCCAAAAACTCTTGCGTGTGTTTGTAGAATAGCTCTTGGTGTTCTTTGATTTTGTCTTCGGTGTGTAACCACTCTTGTACTTCACCACTTTCACACGTTGCAAGTACAACGGTCTGTTCAATCTTCTTGTCAGGATACATTTCTTCAAACATCTTAGCGTATGCTGAGCATTGTAAGAAGTTACCATAATTGTATTCTGCGTCACGTCTTTTAGTAGAGGTCTTAAAATCTATGATAGATAGTTTACCTTTATACTCTGCGACACAATCCACCTGACCTGCAACACCTATCTCTTTTGAATATAGGTATTCTTCTAAGCAATTAATATTTTCAATTCGTGCTAAATATGGTTTGATTAGTCTGAATAGACCTAGGGCAACTACATTGGTTACACCTACGTTCTTGTCATCTTCGTTGTTAAGATGATTCTCAATTAATTTGTGGGTTGATTTACCTCTGTTTGTTGAGGTCACAGAGATGTAGTTAGCCATTTGTTCGCCAACTGCTTTACGCCATCCCAATATCTTTGCTTTTCTTTCTGGTATGTCACCAAGAATAGAAGTCACGGAAGGCATATTAACACCATCTATGGTATAGTATCTAATACCACTCTGGTTTTTACCTTTCACGCCTAGACTTTTAGGCAAAACAGATTCATTTAATTTTACATGTTTAAACATAATATACCTTCCTTATTATATAGCTCATTCTAACACAATAATAGGCATGTGTCAAGCTTTTAATTACTAGGATGACCTTCAATTCATTAATGAATCGTTGACATCTTCAGTAGTAGGGCCTTTTTCGGCACTATATTCTTTTTGATATGATGTTCGACCATCTGATCCTTTAATTGCTCTCAAATATTCTTTTCTATTTGAGTCTGCACTTTTAAAAGAACAATGGACCCAGCCGCTGTTAGGCTCTTCTGGTTTCCAGTACTCTAATATCAGTTGGTCAAAATCTAAATTGTCAGCAATATAATCTGCTAGTTCCTTATTTGACACGCCATAGATTTCAAAGTCCGCAGCCTGGCCCGAAGCGTGTTGTGAATTAACACTTGAACCTATTGCTACGCATAACTCTGGGCTTCTAAAGCCAGATGATACAGAAACAACTTTACCGTAGTGGTCTCTAATCGGTTGTAATACTTCATTACATAACCTTTGTAGATTTTCAATATTATCCTCGTTAGGATTATTATTGATACCCTTACGTTCAGCCGTTTGACTCTTTATCAGCTCAGCCAGCGTGAAGTTTTGACTTAATCGCATTTAGTTTATCCTTTGCATTTAGTTTTATTTTCTTCAAGGTCTTCATATCAAACCATAATTTACTTGATCTATCTGTTGTTCTTTTAGACTCAATTTCATTTACTGCTCTTTTTAGTTCCTTATGATGAGCTTTCGCTTCTAACATAAATTACCCCCTTGTAAGTTTTAACAATTTGTCCATCTGAGCCTTAATGATTGGTCCTCTGTTAGGCCAATGTATGTAAGGTTCATTAGACTTTGAAAGATTATATAAAAATGGTAACATAATCTTTTCAATCTCTTTAAATCTTTTTATTGTATCAGCGTCCTGTATCTCTTTGCTCACACTTTCCCGTTCAGATACAATTTGCATAACTTCGCTCATCATTGTTTTTATTGATGACACATCGCTTTTTACTTTTGATATTTCTAGGTTAGTTGTATTTAAATCTTCTTTGCCGACAGATGGTTTAGCACTCTCTTCGGCAGGTTTTGTTGATACAGGAGTAAAACCATAATCTGTATTCGTATCAAACTCACGCATAAAATCTGGCATATCACTCATTGTTTTTCTCCTTTGTATATTGGGTTTTGATTACTTGATTCATTACGGTTGTGAAAGGGTTTAGATTATAGTCCTTCATTGCACAACCAGTTAATAGTAGTCCTGCAAATAAAAAGGGCAGGACCTGACAGCAGGTTTTCCCTGCCCTTTCAAACAATGAGCGGATTGACTTACTCGACTCTGGTTTACGACCGTTGCGTTTCAGTTGCTCGCTCTGCTCTACTTTATTATTTAGATTTTGCAAGTCGTTTAGCGACATGTTTTTTTATTACCCTCTCTGTTTGTACCTCTTTAATAGTACGTTTTCTGTGTTCTTTTGCAAGAGCACTTCTTGGATGTGCCTCTGCAACTTTATTTAATACTTCTTTAAACCCTTGGTCATTCTTATGTGTTATACCTTGTATACCACCAACAATATTAACCGTGTGTATCTTTTGTTTAATATGTTTATTCTTTTTAAGATAACTTTCCATCTCTGATATTGACATCATTTCGTCATAAACTTTACCAGTTTTTTTATTTTCAAATGTATAAAAGGGCATTTATTTTAGGGTTAGATGATAGCACAATTGACTTGTAGATTCTAGCATATCTTCTAGTATGCTTTCTAAATCAATTTGACCATGTACTTTTTTATATGCTTCATTTATTCTATCTGAGGTTTTACAAACCTCGGAACACACATCAGCATTGTCAGCATAGTTTCTAATACCTGGTCTCAACTCAGCACTAAAGGATATTCTTTCGTGTGTTTTACCTTGATAAGTTTCTACGAACCTGTCATTTAATTCGTTAAACTTCGTGTAAAACTCTCCTAATGCTTCGTGTTCAGCATATGACTTAGTACCCCAATGATATGCTTGAATATCATTAAGGAAATTCATATTCTTTTGTATAAAGTCTATCATATTATTATTTATAACTTGCATAAACAACAAAAAGTAAGCATAAAACAAACCCAACAATCAATACATGATTGCCTAGATTTAATAAACTACTTCCTACCGTTTCTGGATTTTTTGGATCTATTATTTTTTTCATTCAATATTCTACCATAATTAGGCCACCCAAACTTTTCGTGTGACTCGCCTACATAACGCCATCTTATAACGCCTGTATTAGGATTTCTTTCAAATATCTTTTCTTTGTTCATGTTCATTTGCCCTCTTAAAACTTCCTTTACCTTTTTTAGGTTGTACTACTCTTGGTTTATATTTTGGTGTTCTTACATCCTTTGCTATAGGATTTGTTTTAAAAACTATTCTATGTTTTATACCCATTTTACTTATCTAGTATACCTTGTATATCTGTTTCAGGCATTAAAAAATAATCTATGTTATCAACTTTTATTTCTTTACCTGCAAAGGCAGCAAACTTAACCTCGTCACCTACTTTAACTACCATAGGCAATCTTTCACCTGTTGTCATACTTTTTCTACCATCACCTACAGCAACAACCGTGCCTTGTTGTGGTCTTTCTCGGTTGGTCATAATTATACCACCCTTAGTTTTTTCTTCATCTTT
>Ga0163179_10003244_pt1 | contig 11088 bp, 7 predicted proteins | sample AtlANTMetagenome_FD_109643 | JGI IMG/M metagenome (GOLD analysis project Ga0163179, IMG submission 109643) | Marine eukaryotic phytoplankton communities from the Atlantic Ocean - Atlantic ANT 2 Metagenome | ecosystem: Environmental > Aquatic > Marine > Oceanic | place: North Atlantic Ocean... | reverse complement strand
ATCGGGGTCATAATCGCGCTATTAGCGACGAAAAAATCAATCCTTTCGCATTCGTCCGATTTACAGTGATTTCGGTCCTCGCGTGCTAACCCTATTCATCTGCCAGCGTTGATCGTCTTTCTCTCGTTTTTAAAACTTATTCGTATTGAACTTTTCTAAGCTTTTTAAAAATTTTTCAATGATGAAAACTTGCTTTCCTAAACCTAACACTTCACATTTCTGATTGTTACTTGGGCTATCGTGAAGCGATTGGCTAGGCGAAGTAGAAATGGATGTTGATGGGTCAGCCTGTAATGCTAAAACTCTTGAGTGAAGGCTCGTGTGGTGAAGAGTTCAGGAGATAGAAACGACATGTTATAATTGTATTGATCAGTGCCCAAGACGCTTGACCCGAATTTCATCCGCCCACTACAGGAAAAAATTATCAAATCGCAAGCTATGAATCAAATAAATCAATTCTTAATACTTTTTTCCCTGGTACCTGTTTTTGCAATGTCTGCGTTTTCACAAGAAGAGGTAGATAGTCGACGTACGAAATCCGAGCAAGAAATGGAGGGTCGCAAGCGTGAACGACAAGATTATCAACAGGGGAGGTATCGTGTTGCAGACCCCGACAATTTCAAAGTAGAAGGGGGTCAAGTCTTTTCCGGCCCCCAGTCCGGCGAAAAACTGCCACAGTTTCGTGTAACTAGTCTCTTTGGGGAAAACAAAGGCGAGACGTTTAACCCTGTTTCACTGGCCGATGGAAGACCACAGATCATTTTTTTTCAAACGGACAGCGGAGTCGCTCTTCGTGGCCTTTTTGGTGTCGGTAATGTCTTGGGAAAGGTCAACGCGAATTCCGATCGCGACATACACGTTGCTTGTATCTTCCTTAATGACGATCCGACTACCTTGTTGGAACGATTGGGAGGTAAGGCTGAACGATCGGAGGGAATACTTGCCCAATTGAAAAAGCGAGGCGTCGATTTATTGGCGATTTCCCCGGAGGGTCGCAATGGGCCGGGAGCCCTTGGACTGAATCGTAACGTCGCCCAAACCGTTCTTCTTGCAAAAAATGGTCACGTGACCCGGAACTTCGTTTTCAACCAGGGCATGTTGTATCCAGATCCGCATTTTCTTGGTGGACTGGCTGAGCTGATTGGTGAAGAACGAGAAACGGTCGCTACCTGGTTAAGGGTGGAATCCCAGAAAGAGGAACGTAGTGCCATGCGGCGCCGTGATGATTCACAGGGATCGGCGAAGCGTACGTTGCGCCGAAAGCTCCGCGAGTTCGTGCAAGACGGCAAAATCTCTGGAGAGGAATCAAGAGAAATCTATCGAGCGGCCTTCCCTGAACTCTGATCTTATTGCGGAACGAGTCGTTGGGCGTATGAAGAAACTCCTAGGCATCGTATCTGCTTTGATGTTCATCCAACCTATGGTGGCAGACGGCGCTCGGGTGGATTTTAAAAACGAGATAATTCCCATATTGACCAAAGTAGGTTGCAACGCTGGTGCCTGCCACGGAGCAGCAATAGGTCGTGGAGGATTCAATTTGTCACTCTATGGGGGCAATCCCGAAGCCGACTTTGACGCAATCGTATATGATTTGGGTGGCCGACGAACCAACCTTTCAAAACCTGAGGAAAGCTTGATTGTCCTGAAGCCGACCTTTGCAATCGAACATGGGGGCAAGTACCTATTGGACGATGATGACGAGGCCACTCAGCTGTTGTTGCGCTGGATCCGTCAGGGAACCCCTAAAGAATCCTCGAGGGAACTTACGAAAGTAGAAATTGCGCCACAGAGTCACGTCGCTGAGTTGGTTGGTGAATCCATTTCGCTTCGGTCGACGGCATACTATTCGGATGGTTCCCAGCGCGATGTTACGAAATGGACGGTGTTTACTTCAGAAGATTCTTCTGCTGTCGAAATTAATGACGAATTGGCCGAGTTACGCGTCTTGCGGAGGGGGCGTCACATTGTCACGGCCCGTTACGCCACCGAAGTGTTACCGATTGAGCTCGTCGTTCCGCTGACAGATATCGATGTCAACCTGGCAGAGGAGTCACGGGGGAATTTCATTGACGACCACATTCTTAAGACATTGGAAACGCTCGGATTGCCTCTTTCAGGCAAAGCTGGTGATGCCACATTTCTGCGTCGTGCAACCCTAGATCTGACCGGACGGCTGCCAACTCCAACGAAGGTTGAATCGTTTCTACGAGATGAAGGTTCTAACAAGCGATCAATTCTAATTGAGGAGCTACTAAATTCCAATGCCTTCACTGACTACTGGACGCAACAACTCGGTGCTCTCCTGAGAATCGATGAACGGGACGAAGGAGAGGAGTCAACAAATGTGTACTACGAGTGGCTGCGGAATCAACTAGAACGGCGCACGAGTTACAAGGAACTGGCCCATACCTTGATCACGGCAATCGGGAATACGAATGAATTCGGTCCTGCCAATTTCTACCGAACAACTCGAGGGCCGCGCGACCAGGCTGAGTTCTTCAGTGAACTATTCATGGGGAGTCGACTCAGATGTGCCAATTGTCACAACCATCCGTTGGACCGTTGGACTCAGGATGATTATCACGGATTGGCCGCTATTTTTGCGAGGGTTGAATATGGAAACGTAGTGGAGAAGAAGCCTACAGGTTTTGTTGTTCACCCGGCCACCTCGGAACCGGCCAAACTTCAGGTTCCTGGCGTAGCCACGCTGATAGACGACCTGGCTCCTCTGGATCAACTCGCGGATTGGCTGACTGGAGATCAAAATCCATATTTTGCCAAAGCGATTGTTAATCGATTATGGAAGCAAATGATGAGGCGTGGTTTGGTCGAACCCGTCGATGATTTTCGGTCTACCAACCCGGCGACTCACCCAAAACTTCTCGACAGGTTGGCTGCTGATTTCATCGAGAATGGGTACCGTCTTCGGCACACGTTAAAGGTAATCGCCAGTAGTAGTTCGTACGCTCGCAGTTCGAACGCCACCAACCAGAACAAAGACGATGATCGATTCTATTCCCACGCCCTCCGACGCCCTCTCGAAGACGCCGTTCTTGAACGTGCGATCGCGGAAGTGTTGGCGGTTTCGCAAAGGCCCAAGGAGCGCTCAAACTCATCTGGCGGCTTGGCAGGAAAACTCAGCCTTCTCAATGGCCCGTCGCTCAACGCCAAGATTGCCAACAAGGAAAACCGACTCCACCGCCTTTTAAATGAGGGTCGTGAACCGCTTGAGATAGTGGATAATTTCTATCTCGTTGCGCTTGGACGCCATCCATCAGAGGCAGAGCGAAACTATTGGGGACAGCTCTTTTCAAAGTCAAATTCCCATACCCTAATTGAGGACTTCATCTGGGGGCTGTTGACTAGTCGGGAGTTCGTGACCAATCACTGATTATTTGAAGAAGGTGCATCATGATTACAAAACATTGTGACGGGATCTCACGTAGAGACTTTGTTCGAGTGGGTGGTTTGACCGCGATGGGCTTGGGTCTCGGTAATTTTTCCCAGCTACAGATTGCTGCCTCCACCAATAAAGAAGCTGAGATACATGCCCGCGCCAAGTCGTGCATTCTGGTATGGCTGGACGGCGGCCCAAGCCACATCGAAACATTTGATCCCAAGCCCGACGCGCCGGTTGAAGTTCGAGGACCTCTATCTTCCATCAAAACGAATGTGCCGGGAATCCACGTCAATGAGTGCTTGGAACGAACTGCTAAGGTGATGAACAAGCTGGCGATCATTCGGTCAATGACTTCTTCGCTGGGTGAGCACGCTTTCGGAACACACTACCTGCTGACCGGCTACAAGCCATCTTCAGCTCTGGAGTATCCGACCATAGGGGCGACTACGGCACATATTCGGAAACAGTCTGGAGTGCTTCCGCCCCATGTTTCTGCCCCGGGAGTCGTAAGCGCGGTTTCTGGAAACGGCTATCTACCGACATCAACCGCGCCGTTCACAGTCGGAAAGGACTTCAGGATTGGAAATCTGGATTTTTACCGCGGCATTGACCTTGATCGAATTGACCGGCGTCTTCAAATCGTTGGAGCATTGGATCAGTTCAGTCGCATCCAGGATGCGTCCGCTTCCGCGGAGCTAGACCCAGATCTGGAGCGTGCTTACAATTTGATCGCGTCGAAGGACGCCAAAAGGGCATTTAATCTTTCAGAAGAACCAGCGGCACTTCGAGAACGCTATGGCAATGACGGAGGAAAGGGGATCGGGCAAGGCTGTCTGCTAGCGCGGCGATTGGTTGAACGCGGCGTACCGTTTGTTACGGTTAATAGCACTGGTTGGGATACCCACAGAAACATCGCGGAGCTCAAGTCACGTTACCCGACGGACACTAAAGGACACCTTCCGTCTCTCGATCGTGCGTTAAGTGCATTGATCACGGATCTATCAGACCGGGGACTCCTCGATGAAACCCTCGTGGTTGTCATGGGTGAGTTCGGGCGAACACCCAAGATCAACCCCACAGGAGGCCGTGATCACTGGCCAAATGTCTTCAGCGTGGTAATGGCTGGAGCAGGGATCGAAGGCGGTCAAATCATTGGGAGTAGCGATTCATTGGGAGAATTACCTGCCAATAATCCAATCACTCCATCGGATTTATCGGCAACCATCTTCACGCTTCTTGGAATCAACCCTGCGATGGAGCTTCACACGTCGGACGGACGCCCTGTTAGAGTGGCACCCGACGGAGCGAGAGTAATCGAGGAACTGGTTTAGTCCACCACGTCCTGTGAACCCAAAACCTCGAAATGCAATAGGATACCTGGTGTCCGCGATTATGCGGATTTCATTCACCGTCCTGCTTTCAACGATAGAGGCCTTTTCGGCCGATCCGCCTATCACATCACTTGCGTTTACGCCTGATCAGCAATCGGTAATCGCCGGCTCGCAAGATGGCATTGCGGTGTTCTCTTGGCCGAACCTGAAGCTAGAGAGGCGTTTCGACGTTGACATGCTCAATGTGCATTCGCTGTCGTTCTCCGACAATGGAGAACATCTCGCGATCGGTGGAGGAAACCCTGCGGAGACAGGAATTGTCGAGGTGTTACACTGGACCGACCAAAAGTTGATCGGTCGACTCAGCTATCACGAGGATTCAGTTTTTGATGTGATTTGGTTGGATGGGAAAAGAGTTCTATCCGCCAGCTTGGATCGAGGTATTAGTGCCAGTGAAGTAGAGGTTGTTTATTCCAAGACCGAATTCCTAGGTCACTCGAAGGGAGTCACCGCAGTCTGCCTACTTGACGATAAACGGACTTTGGTCAGTGGTGGCGTCGACCAGTCAGTCCGCGTTTGGGATGTATACACTGGCAAACTGCTCCGAAGTCTCAACCAACACACGGGTCCAATCAACGATATCGCACGGCGACCTTTGGGAAACGGACTACCGATTGTGGCCTCTGCGGCCAGTGACCGAACGATTCGTTTCTGGCAGCCAACAATTGGTCGGATGCTACGGTATATCCGATTGGACAGTCCGCCGCAGAGCCTGGCCTGGTTGCCTGGTGGTGAGCGAATTGCTGCGGCATGTGCCGATGGTTTTGTCCGAATTATTGATGCGATCGATTTGGAGGTAATCGAATCCTTCGCATGCATTGATGGTTGGGCATATGCAATCATTTACCATCCAGACGACCGAACAATGGTTGTCGGAGGATCAAACGGTACGGTAATGAGTTTGAGAGAGGAAACGTCTGTGCCGTGACCCTCTAAGAGAATTACCGATGATTGCCTACTTCTGTTCTCCCCACCTGCGTGGGGATGGTCCGGCATGAATGATCTTGCCGAACAAATCACAAGTTTTATCCCCTCCTGTTGGCGTTGGTAAAAGCGCAGGACCAATTAGGTGTATTGTGTTGTCAGTGAAGCCTAGCTATTTCGCATAACATTCACCCGCGTATATAAAAAGGTTGCCAGTGTTAAAGTTAAAAAACCAAATTAAAATTAGGTTTTTAGTGTATTTTCGCCCTGTTCAACACACAATAGGCTATAAAAAACGATCAGATTGAGTAATTAAAGCTTCGGGATTTTTTTTTAAAAAAAAGGGGGAGCAAAAACTACTATATAGTTTTACAATATGAAACAACATTTTCAATCCATAATTTTGAAGGATCCTCGAAATCTACATCACAATCTACACGATCCAAAACCCGTGTCGCGCCTTGCTTCTCAAATGCTTCATCAAATCTTTTTCCGGCTTCACAGAAAAGCTCATAATCGGTGTCACCTAAAGCAAGTACACTATATTTGAAATTACTAAAGTCATTGTCTTGACTCTCAACCATTTCGTCCCACTGGTCCCAAACATCATCAGGTGGGTCGCCATCGCCATAAGTACTTATGCAAAGAAAAACATACTTACATTTGGAAATAAACTCTGCATTTACTTCAGAAATGCTTGAAAGTTCTGCTGTAAAACCAGCTGTTGTGAGGGAATCGCGCAGTAATTCGGCACAAGATTCCGAGTTACCAGAGAGAGTTCCATATAACACATTTATTACTTCGTTCATATAGGTGAATATTCCTTTTATTTTTTCAAACTAAAAACAAATTAGTAGATTTCGAAATATCAGCAGCAGGCATCATACAAATTACTTAATAATTTAACCCATACATGCGAGACCGAGTTATCGGTATTTTGTATTGAAAAATAATTACCATGCTCTTTATCAAAAAGCTCAAGTGACAAATATCTATCGGCATTTGCTGGGCAGTTTGCGTAAACTATCCAAGATAAATATTCGGACCTCACTTTTAATCTATTCCAACCTTTCATATCTCTTATAGCAAAATCAGATCCATTTCTAATAACTTCCAAGATATTTGTTGTCTTTCGAATGTATCCACTACCATTACAAGCCTGAATTTTAACTTTGTAACTATTTACTATAAGGTTATCCAAAAACTCGTAAAATGCTGTTGGTGAGAGTTCGAAGCAAGGCTGCGCCTTAGTTAGCTGATTAATTCTATTAATTATATTTAAGTGCAGTTTGCCCTGCGGTGGGTGACATAACTTACGGTTTTGATTTACCGAAAAAGCAGCATTTACGCCAAACATAGAAGTAATTTCTGCAATTTCATAAGGGTCCTCTATTATTGCTTGCACACCGGGCTGGCCATTAAAATCGTAAACTACTATAATGCACTGATTTTCCAAACAAATACCACGAATGCTATTATGGGAAAAATCATCATACATAATGACATCATGGGATTCACATTTATTTCCCAAAATCCCCTTAAAATCCAATGCGCCTATCCCCAACTCAATTTCAAAACCACTTTTCCGATTGCAAATCCTCCGTTGACCGCTTGAAAACTCCTTAAGGTATTTTAATATTTTTTTCCTAGATATTAATTTTATGTCTGTATTTCTCAATTTCACATTCCTTTAAAGCTTTCTTTGGAATAACTATTAGGTTGTAATGCTATTTCTCACAATCTGCCCGTTGCTATTTACCTTTGAAGAATTGTCGCTGAATAATGGGGTTCACTTTCTCCAAACACAGTCATTGTTTTTTAGATTGCAGAAATTGAAGATTTTTAGAATACACCTCCTTCGATGAAGAAATGGCCCAAATAATTCAGGCACTGGAGTTACTATTTGACTTTAAAAGTCCCATGTAATCCCAAAGCCCAAGGAAATGCCTTCATGTCAGAATGGCTGCGTTGCTCCACCGCCGATTGCTGGCTCCAGCCTTTAATCAACTTAAACCAAGCTTGGAGCCGCCAACCAAACTCCCTTACGAAATCCTTGAAACCTCTGTTAAAAATAATTTGCGTTTTCGTATATTTTTTTAAATTTGTGAAAAAACGTTCAAATTCAACTTGAATTTTAGTAATTTTAATATTTTAATTAATTATGTGTCTTGCACGCTTTATATCTCATACTTCACTCCTAATTCTTCTATCCGCTATCAGCATCAGTAAGGCTGAAATTGTCACTCAGTGGAGCTTTGAAGGTAATCTTGACGATACTGCCCCTTTCGGTGTTGAAAATGATGATCTGAAGGCATTTGGCGAACCGGAATATCTCCAAGGAGTACCTGGATTATCTGGGAAGGCTGTTAAACTGTCAGCCGACACCGCCCATCGCTTACGAGCTAAGGATTCTTGGGATTTAGATCTAGAAGAAAGTTGGACTCTCGAAGCTTTTGTTTGGCCAGATGAAAATAATACGGGGGAATGGGATCGATTGTGGTTAAAATGGGGTGACGGCGGAAATCAGTGGCATCTTGCATTACGAAGTTTTGGATCAGTAAAAGTTAACAACGGAATAGATTTTGTGATCAATGGTGGCACTTGGGTTCTTGAAAGTAATGATACGGCGGAAGTGCCATTAATGGAGTGGTCTCATCTCGCATTGATTGGCGATTTTCAAAAGGATACTATAACCGCTTGGATTAATGGTCTAAAAGTTGGTGAAGCACCTTATGCGGAAGTAAAACCGGGTAGCGGGGCAGTAAACTTTGGAAATTTTCAGAATCCAGCCAACAGCCTACAATACAGCGGACTGATTGACGAAGCTCTTATCCATAATACTGCCGTTAGCGAAAATTACCTAAGAGAACGTAGTAAACTGCTTTTTCCATTAGAACCACCTACAGACATCATTTTGGTAGATACTTCTTTGGTGGCATCTGAAGTAAGTCCGGGTAAGAAGGTGAGCGATATATTAGTAATGGACTCAAATGATGGTGAAACACACAAAATTCAATTTGTTTCCGGTGAAGGGGATGAACACAACTCATTGTTCATGATAGACGGAAACACCTTGCTGGCTGCAAGTAGGTATTCCCAGTTCATTGGAAACACCCTTTCAGTTCGTCTAAGTGCCGTTGACCCAACCGGAGCAGAATTTACAAAAATCTTAGAACTGATTGTGGTAAATGATGAAGACCAAGATGGACTGCATGATTCATGGGAACTTCTATATGTGAATTCCCTTATTGAACTCAGTGATGCTGGTGACTTCGATTCTGACGCTCTCAATGATTTGGAAGAATTTAAATTTGGGACTAATCCCACAATAGCTGACTCTGATGAAGATGGTTTAGAAGACGGTGAAGAATTAGAAAGGTTAACGAATCCTTTGAAAAGTGACACCGATGACGACGGATTATCAGACCTTGAGGAATTAACAAATGTCATCCAAACGGACCCCAATAATCCGGATAGTGATTCAGATGGCTTCAATGATTTAATTGAAATAAGAGATCTAACAAATCCAAATGATGATTCGGAAAAACCTTTTCGCTCAATTGTGCACTTTGGAGAAATTGACACATTTCAGGGAGCGGATGATTTGGATTTAAGCGGTGAAATTATATACGCCATAAATTGTTTTGACGTCGATCATGGGCTTCAGGGTATTCGCAATGTAGTTATTCGCGATATAGAATTTATAGCAGATCATACCTTGGAGATAGAAGGGTATTCAACGACTAGCGGTACAGGGGGCAATCTGACTAGTTACGAATTTACAAATGGATTTTCTTCCGACAATGAAGAACTAAATGAACTTATAAAGCGAACCAGATGCTGCGGAGCTCCAAGCGATTTGTATTCATTCAGCGTCACTCAAGGAGATATATACAAAATACAGATACTATGGGGTGAAAATAGTTTTGATGCTACTCAAAGAACATGGGACATAGGCTTTGAAGGAAAAATCGCAGTCGACGATGTGGCATCAAACGGATTAATTACAGACAATACCGCTCCTCGAACTACTGCGAGTGATGGGACTCGTTGGTCACATACATTCACAGCTCAGGATGACATCTTAGAAATAGAATTTGGTCAAATAATTGGTGGTGTTGCGGGTGAAATACCTAAATATACAGTCTCCTCCTTTATATTATCAAAACTAGGTAGTACACCTCCTCCAAGCATTGATGCGATGGTTCATGATATAGCAGTTGTAAATAACGAAGTAATTATCGAGTTCGAAGGAACTTTAAAGAAATCCTCGAAGCCGAGTGGCCCATATACGGTCGTAGAAGGAGCACTTTCACCATATACATTTCAACCTTCTAATGCCTCCGAGTTTTTTATTGCAGAATAATCAACAATTCTGCATGTCTGATTACCTCAGCTGCTTTGGAAACCTTTGACAAAACACTTAGATTTCAAAATTAGTTGTATTCCAACTGCTGCGAAGCAACAGGCACCTTAGGATGCCAAACTCGAACAATAGTGTTTGATTTTAGACTACACAATGAAGCGCAAAGATCGCCCTAAGTAGGATTAGCCGAGAATGCCTGCTTTGTTTGCCGGAAATTCCAAGACAAAACTATTGTCGATCTGTCGTAAAAAGGAGGCAGTGATGCTGGTGGAGTTAAAGTATTAAATTAACTGTAATTTCATTATTCATTTATCACAATGCATTGTGCGATTTAATCATGAGGCGCTTGATTTTGAGATGATTGCAACCATGACGTAACCGAACCCCAATGGAATACTCCAAAAAATCTTAGTAAAATATCGCCTAATTGCTCTGTCAAAGGTGACTCGATTCCCTGCCAAATTGGTGACAACTACGCCAACAATTGGATTTTTCCATAGTGCAAAATTTTCAATTTACCATAAGGCAAAATTAATCCACCTCAGTATCAATGGTGTAATCGCTTAAAACCTATTACTTTTCGACACAAAATTCTCGTTTTCAGTGCCCTATACAACACCTATAACGACAATCAATCCGCCTAAATTAACCGTTAGGATTAATAGAATTAAAAAGGCAACTATGTGGGCTGCTGTCTTTGGCGACAGCAAACACAACCCAGCGTCTGTAAGCGCATGGAACGTCTGAAGCAGGCCGGGCTAAGAATATCTTTTTGCCGGTAACCATCCCTGAGCGAATTGAGCCGTTCCTAGTCTTCACGATCAGGCCACTGGCTTCAAGACCACGCAAAAAGCCGTTGCCTTACTACCTGAACAACCAAATAACTCCACGACGGTTCGTTGGCCTAAAAAGAAGCGTTTGGTTGCTGTTTCCATTTCAAGCTCCCGGCACAGTCTCCTAAACCAATGTAATTGTTGTTCATCAGGGAACTCTTCAAGTATTGGGTT
>Ga0163179_10003242_pt1 | contig 11090 bp, 20 predicted proteins | sample AtlANTMetagenome_FD_109643 | JGI IMG/M metagenome (GOLD analysis project Ga0163179, IMG submission 109643) | Marine eukaryotic phytoplankton communities from the Atlantic Ocean - Atlantic ANT 2 Metagenome | ecosystem: Environmental > Aquatic > Marine > Oceanic | place: North Atlantic Ocean... | reverse complement strand
TACCACTCAATACCATGTCTGGTCCTGCCACCACCTTCTCTTTTCTTTCTATCATATAATTGCTTTAGTATTTTTTTAGCAACGTTGTACTTATTTCTATGTATTGTTTTAGCAAGTGGATCAAGCATCCATCTTGGTGCTTCATCAAGTTCTTGTTCTTCAGTTGAAAGTTTGGCGGCAATTGCCATTTGTCTTTTCTTTTCTTTAGATTTACCTTTAAACTGAGGCGCATCTGATTTCTGGAAATCTTTGATAACTTCGCCCATGTCCATATCTTTTATATCTTCCTGGACTGGATCTTTAGGAGCTAACTGTGTAAGTTTTGCCCTACGCTTTTCTGCTTTACGTTGCATTGAAGACTTACCAATACGATTTCGCATTGTTGTTCTGTTTCTACCTATGTCTTCTTCTTTTATTCCACGTAATTTTTTCTGGGCTTTTACCCACGTTCTCGCTCTATGGTTAGCAACAGGCTCTCTTGTCCATGCACCAATTCTTCTATAGACTGACATTGTAGCACCCTGATAGTTTGCACCATCTGAGTTATCAACAATATACATATGTCTACCAAACAAGTTTTGAAATCTACCGATATTATTTTGTACGTCTTTCCACAAATCTGCTACTACTTTATCTGGAAGAGTCCTGGGTCTTGATTTGTTTCTTGCTTGTGCTGTTTCTAAGTCAGTGTTGACGAATATCATCGCAACATCATAACCAATTGATCTGAGTTTACTTGCTTGATTGCTTATTTTTTGATAATTTTTACCAGTACCATCAATTACTAGACCAAGCCTACCATCTATCCATTGTTCTTGTCTTTTATTTGTAAGAAGTTTGGCTCTGTCTCTGATAGACTGACCTTTGCTAGAAAATATATTGTCTGGTGATGGTTCCATGCCCACTTTAGCTAAGGCTCTTTCGAAAGCATCATCAGAATTTATCAGTTTCAAGCCAAAAGATTGTAGTCCAGTTTGACCCACAATAAATGACTTACCACTACCTGGTCCTCCAGCAAGGAAAACTGCCTTGAAGATTCCTGGGTCATTTATACCCTCTTCAAGTGGTGGAAGATCGAGAAAATCTGCGAATGTTTTGTCCATAAGGTTATTTATAATTAAATTAAAGCTAATACCTTGCTAAGTGCTGAAACAATATTTTCTGCATGAATTTTTAATTTCTCATCTTTGATACTATTACGAATAGCCTCAACATCAGAAAAATCAGCAATCAACTCATCATACTCACTACGAGTAATACTACCTTCTCTTAAATAACCCTGTAGTTGCACAAGTTTATCTTCGTACTCTTTTAATAATTCTGCTTCTTGCATTATGTTATTCCTTCATTATTTTTTGATGCGTGATCCAGTTAAAGCAATAGCATCATCTGTTGCCTTAACAATATTTTCCCATTTTAGTTTACAATAAACGTCTGAAGGATTTTCTCTATTGTAAAACTCTTCAACTAGTCCATGTAATTCATTGTAAAGATCAGTGCTGGTATCGTTCATAGTACCCTCACTATATATCTTCAGCCACAGAGAGTTTTTATAAGTGTCTTGTGACAATGGACATCTACCCTCACTGGTAATAGCATCAACATTAAGTTCTACTAGTTTACCATATTCTACGTTATCAAATTTATCAGCAAAAAGATTGCCAATATTGGCACAACCAGTAAGCGATAATATAACTGCTACAATAATAATTCCGTGTTTCATGTTTCCTCCAAACGTTTCATTAACCTTTCAGCCCTATTTGTTACTTGATCGTACCATCTAGAATCTCTACCTTCAATTGCGGCAGTTTTCCAATCGCCCTCAAGCACAGCGGCATTCATTTTCTTAAATTTACTTAATCTGGGTCTCCCCATATTGAACATCATATTGACCAAGATTTGCTGTACGGTGTCAGGTAATTCTCCAAACTTGCTTTCTCCGTATAAAGTGTTACATTCGGAGATGGCAATATCAAGGTCTCTGTCAAAACACGCCCGGACTCTTTCTTCGTCAACTGGAGTTCCAAGTTCCCTTCCGAATTCCTCGTCACTTTCTTTGATAAGATGACCGACTCCAAAGGTGGGATAGCCGAGGTGGTCGTTATAGATGACATATTCTACTCCTTCATCGATTTTTAATTGTTCAAAAACTGCTTCTCTATTCATTAAAGTGTTCCTATCTGTTCTTTTAAGAACCTTGAGAAAGAGGGGCGACTTTGACCCTCTTTAAGTTGCATACCTTTACGTACCGCGTTAAATAACTTTTTAGCACTAGCATCTGTTGCTCTAGGATTAAGACCTCTCTTAAATGATGCAAAGTCATTGTTGCTAACAAAAGTTCTCATTTTAGTGCCACTAATTCCAGTCACGCCTTCTGCATCTGGATCTCTTTCACCGGCTGATACTATTGTAATTTCTTTAAATGTGTAATCTTTACCATTATATTTATCTGCTATTTTTTGAAACTCTGCAACTCTATCAGACCCAGCAATCATTACTACATGAGTAAATCCCTGTGAGTTCATCTTTTTAAGGTGTGCAATGAAGTGTGGTTCTGCTCTAGAAGATGCCAAAAATTTAGTACCCGGATGGATACTTTTCAGATAAGTTATTTTATCTTGTGCGGTAAGAGGATTTTTATGTTTGTCTTGAGAATGAATCACAATCACACGGTGATCTGCCCTTCTCTTCTGGGCTTCACTTCTTACTTTATCGACTAATTTACTATGACCAGCAGTTGGAGGGTTTAGTCGACCAAAAGCAAATACTATTCGCTTTTCTCTTTCTTCGTGGATTGTTCGGAGTTTCATGGTTTATTCTCTGCTAATAATTAGTATGTTTGATACTATTTATAACATAAAAATAAACTATCTGTCCCATGCTTTAATTGCTGTGAAGTTGTTGTAACTGAATTCCATTCTATCAACCAGTTTTACTGCTCTACCAGATGTTCTGTCAATAGCAACATACCCTTCTGGGTTTACTACTTTAAATCCAGTAGGAGTTCTGACAAATGTATTAGTCAATTGTTTTATTTTATTCAGTTTGGAAACTATCATCATCTTCGCAGATATTAATAAGTTCTGGAAGATGATGACGTTTACAAGTAAGCCTGTCAACTTACGTAGATCACGGAGGGTCGCTGTTTTTTTGTCCTCAATCGCTTTCTTCGTTTTATCAGTTTTAACTTTTTCCTGTTCTTTGTCGAATTTTTCTTCGACCCAAGTTAAATAACCTTTTGCGTGTTCACTAGGATTAGTAATTTCTTGACCTACTCTTACTTTAGAATTTGTATATGTCTTTATACTAGCACCAATAAACTTACCTTCAAACGATGCTTGTATTCTTAAAAACTTTGTTAATTCAGCAGATGATATTTTGTTGAATGATTTTCCAACTTCAGATAATTTAGCTGTTACTTGATCTGTCTCTGCTTTAGTAAATGTGGCTGTTCCACTGCTATCTTTATATGTTGCGTCATCCATCCAAACAGAAGAAGGTTTCCTAAGACTTCTAGTGTCTGCTCCGAAAGATGCTTTCATGTTTTCTAGTGACGTTCCCTTATAGGTAGTATGCCAGACCACCCCGATCTTGGCAGACTTCATTTTTCTCTCTAAAAATGAACCTTTAGGGATTGCGTAAACGATTGTGTTAGGTTGAAATGTTGTGTAGGTCTGACCATCTATACTATCTGTTTCTAGATCAGAGGAAGTAAACATCAGATCACCTTGAAGGACGTTTGTAATACCTAATTTGGCAAACTCTGTTAAAGCAGTTTTAAATTTAGGTTTTAGTGGAGCGGGTAACCTTGCATCAGAATCTATTTCTCTTGTAGTCTTGTATAAAAGAGGTGTTTTATTAAACACTGACTTTTTTGCTACAAAGAATTTTCCATCAGAAGGATCTACACCCGCAAAAATAGCTGGAGCTCCATCCCATTTTACTGTCATATTAATAGACGTACGGGAGTTTCCAGCCATCATGTCTCGTAAAGACCGCAGAAAATTGACAGAGCCTCTGGCTCCACCAATTCCAAAATTGAGTATTTCATCCTCAAGATGCTCTAAGTGTAAATTCTTACCCTGTGCATCTTCAGTTAGAAATGTTGAGAATCTTTTCATTCTTCTTTAACTTTTGCCCGCGGTTTGCGTTTTGGTTTTTCTTTAATTTCTTCTTCCTCAGTTGTATATGGTTCTGAGGTAGTAAAAATCTCTTTTTGTTTTTTAAGGTCTGCTCTTGACTTTTTCATTTTTTCTTTTAAGTCGTTAGCAATACCTTTCAATTCAACAATTTCTTTTGAAAGAGCCTTGTTGTTCATAGATAACAGATTATTGACTTTTTCTAACTTATTGTTAGATATTGTAACTTCAGACAATTCTCTTTGTACCATTAATAATTGAGCGTAAACATCAAATTTTTCAATATAGTCAACACGCAATGCGTCTTGTAATACTTTCACTCGCTCTTCATTGTATAATTCTCCTTCAGATTTTTCTTTAGGAGATTCAACATCATCAGTCATATTTATGTATTTCCTCTTCTACGATAACCTTACCATGGTATAATTGTCATACCTACCATGTTTAGTAAGATTTCTATAATTACTAATCCGATAAAACCACCAAGCAACTGCCAAGCCCACCATTTCCATCCGGTAAGGTTTCGTGACCATTCTGCTAAAGAACTATTGTGCGCTTTATCATACGCACCTGTTTTATCGCCAATTTTTTCTGCCCAATAATTGGGGTCTATCCAATCACCTATTTTTTTGAGAAATTTACTCATTCATTGGTCCCCCAACTTTTTTGCGAACTTTCTTTACGGTGTCTCGGACTTTTACTGAAGTAGGGTCTTTCTTACCATACTCTGAAGCCAGAGGTGAATATGGATTCTGTTCAGAAATACGAGATAATACTTCTTTAAAATCTCCTGTTGGTTTTACTCCATCACCTCTACCACCAATAATTGCAACACCAGTAGGCACTTTGACTATTGCTGGATTGTTTTTCATCAGTTCTTCACTGGCTGAAATGGACATAAACTCTTCCCATTCTTCACCGGTATCATTGTTTCTAAAACTATATGTGGGCATAATTATTTCCTTTTTGCAATACTATATATACTCCAAGGACACAATCGTATCCTTGATAATATCTTCATATGTATCGTCATCTCTAATAACGACTATTCGGTCGCTTATTTTATTTAATTTTTCAAACAATATACCCTCACATTCCAATTCTTTATCTTTTTTGTAGTGCTTATACACCACTCTTACTCTTTGCACTGGCAATACCTCTGTAATGGCGTCCTCGGCAGGACTCGAACCTGCAACCCTCGGCTTAGAAGGCCGATGTTCTATCCAGTTGAACTACGAGGACCTAATTGAATTATTGTACCCCATGGCACAATCTAAGATCGAAAGTGTGTCACCATTTTCTGACATATTCATAAGTGCTTGTGTATCTTTAGGGAAACAAGCACCACCAAATCCTCTTTCTTTAGTTACTTGTGTATGGCTATCTCCAATTCTGGGATCGCCTATTATGTGGTTTCGAATAGATTCAAAATCTAATTCTAGTTCATCACACAAATCATATAGTTGATTAAACCAAGCTACCTTAGTAGCCAAGAATGCGTTTATAGCATACTTTGTCATAATCAATTCTTCAACATTTTTTGCATGAGTGTAGTGCTTGTATGTAAATGTTTCACATGAATACAATACTTTCCACCAGAAGTTCGTTTTTTTACCACCCAATAAAACTCTTTTATTTTGTTTCAAGTCTAGTTGTGCGTGATCTTGGCGTAAAAATTCTGGTGAGAATGCAAATGGATTTTTAAATTTTTTGTTTATATATCTCCAACACTTTAGATCAATAGTACTCTTAATAAGTATAGGAGTTTTGTGGTTTTTAATTTCGGAAATAACATCTACTAAACTTGAGTAATTACAAGACCCGTCATTATTGGCGGGAGTAGGTAAACATAAGATGATACCGTCAAAGACATAATCATCTACTCTATTAGTATTTAGACTTGGATCAATTACATATATTTCATGGGCATCTTCAAGAGCATTTAAGTATGTACTGCCTACAAAACCACAACCAACAAGTGCTATATGCATAAATTATCCGTAAAAGTAGCGCAACAGGCCTGAAAATAGGACAACACAACTAACTCCATTTAGCAGAATTAATGCTCTATCTTTCCAAAGTATTGAGACTGCAAACCAACCGATTACTCCTATCCAACTTAATGTCATATCAAGCCAAACTAAATCTGGTATACCAGATGATCTAACTGTAATAGCAGACAATATCAAAAACGATGAAAGCCACTTCAGATACCAATCTAGGGTATATTTTGGAGTGGCAGATTTAAAAATTCTTTTTGAGTTTTCGATTTCTTCTGGAGAAAATTTAGGTTCAATTTCGTCTACCATTCCTTTTTGGCTCCAAACTTTTCGTTTTCGGCATAACCAGCATTATACTCTGCAATTTGATCATCAGTCATATCATGCTCTTCAACAAGTTCCGACGCATGAGTAGCGCCAGTGAAATAATGAGGATTAATACCTCTATGATAATAGCTGTCCGCTGAGCCTCGATCAAATGGACCACCATGTCTTTTATCAGTTACTTTCAATTTCATATTCTCCAACCTTAACAAATTTGCGCCTTGCTTTACTGTACTGTTTCATTGGTGCTTTGAATCGCTGTACAGAGCCGCCTGGTGCTTGGTATGCGACTAACTGACCACTGTCATTGACATGATATATGCCATTTACTACGCGCTCACAACCCCAATCAGTGACTTCCTGAAGCATCTGGATCATACAAAAGCCCTCTTTTCGAACTCGTCATAGGCATACTCTGTCGCTTCTTCTTCAGACATACCGTGATCTAGACCCTCTTCATAGAGGCGTTCTAGTAATGCTTCGTTATAGTGATTGCTCATATTCTTACTCCAAAAATTATAAGAGGGGCGTTTTCATTCCCCTCGCGGATGTTCGGTCATCAACCTCTAGAGACTTCAGCAGGTCTCTCTAGCGACCTAACCATTACGCGGCTTCTAGCATTGAAAATGGAACAGAAACCGAAGCAGTACTGCCTTTCCAAGGCATTTCAACAATGGCTTTTTTGGGGTTCATCTTCAAAATAACACCGGGTGTTTGTTTGGTTTTTTGAATTACCATAACTTGCTGTCCAACTGAAAACGTGGCAGTGGCAGATATGGATTTGATTTGTTGCGCGATAGAAATGATTTGAGACAACTCGGACTGAGTCATTTTTAGCATTTCGTTTTTGATAGTTTGTACACTCATAATATATTCTCTCTCATTGATTAACTTATACACATATTATGCATGGAATCACACCAAATGTCAAGTAAAAAATTCGGTTTTTTACGCATATTACTGAGATATGTTTAAAAAAATCGGTTTTTTACGCATATTATTGAGATATGTTTAAATCCATAAGGTTTTTGAGCGTATCACAGTCTTCTTCAAACCACAACTGTAGTGCCAGTCGTTCATTCTCATTGTTTTCTACACCATGCATTACCTGCGTGGAGAAGGCATATGCGTTATCATAATCTAAATGCGAATGCGAATCATTATCAACTTTATATAGGGTAGTTGGCGCGAAACATTTGCCGACTTGTACCAATGGGAACACAACGGCTGTATTCCGACCATAGTCTTTTCCATCCACATGAGGTACTATCACCGCATTGGGTGCTACATACATGAGAGACATTCTTGTTGGTCTTACTGGAAATTTATTGGCTAGTGTGTCTAGTGCTTCGTTGGGTTCTAGAATAAGAATATCTAGATTGGTGTAATCGTTACCCACAGTGTGCTTTAGGTAATCATCGGTGCGCTGATTGTGTATAGACCACAAGTGATCTATCAAATTACGATGCAGAGTAATATCTACTTCAAAATGTTCCATTATATAATTTACTCTTCTTTACACAGTATCTCGCTTGCTTTGGTTTCCCATATGAATGGAAATATACCATGGACAATTAACACGAATGCAACTCCCCATGCAAATCTTAAATGTTGAAAATATGTTACGTCATTCTCTTTCAAGTGACTCATATATTTTACTTCTTAGTGAATGCCTGTGCCCCGAAAAATGCGGCTACGATACCGGCAACTGCTACAAAATATGTAGGAGCCATACTACCTAAAGTAGATTGTGCTTGGTCTAGTCCAGCTAGTGAAGCCATAACAACCGCAAAAGGATACAACAACATACCACCAAGAGCAAACCATGCCATTTTTCTTTGGGCATCTCTCATCGCATCTTGATCTTCAAGTTCTTTACGCTTGAATTCTAGGTGCATTTCTAATTCTCCGTTAGAAATGTGTCCGTCGCCATTTACATCGGCATCATCCATGCCTTCTACAGTGCGGTAACCTCGACTATCTACTCTTTTAGTTCCTTCGTCACTAGTCGTTGTTGTCTTGTCCACTGTTACTTTCAGATCGCTCATCGGTGTTCCTTTTGAATGTATCTAAGAAAGACTTTTTCTCCGGCGTAGTCTCCTTAGACTTGTTGATAACATCCAATTCTTCATCAGTTAGGGTCACAGTTCTATAATATATAATCACTTCCTTGGTTTCTTTTACAAATCTTTTTATTTCTTGTAAATTGTATGCCATTAATTCGTAATCACCGGGTGTCATGGCAAAAAATACACCACCCGTTTCTTTTTTAATTTTTTTCTGGAACTCCTCGATGTTTTTATCTGAAACAACATACCAATGTGGTTCTTTCATGTCCACTGCCGAGGGCATGATTGGGTGTCTTATGGGAGTTTTGACCTCTATAGTCTTTACAACCACTTCTCTTGGTGGTTGAGGTAAAAGACTACATCCGTTAAGGAGTAGGATCAAACTTGAAAAGGCTATCAGCCTCCAAGCTGTCGAATACGTCTTTAGTTGCATTGTTCACTCTCGGTTCAATTAGTCCAGGTTTGGCATTCGCAAGTTTACCGAGGTCATGTCGCTGGAATATGCCTAAGTATCTATCTCGCTCTGCTATAATTTCTTGGTTCTTGGCTGCCATTTCTATGATGGCATTGGATTGATTTTCGTAGCGGGCTTCCATAGTATTGATAGTATTTTCTTGGGTTTCAAATTTAGTTTCATATGCCGCATTCAATGATCTGAGTTCAATCAATTCATTTTGTGTGGTAGTATAGTAAAAGTATCCACCTATACCTAGTGATACGATTATACCAATAAATAATGAATTCATATTTCACCTCCTAACAATTTAGCAATTCGGTCTTGCTGTTCTTGAATTGCTTTCTCTTGGTCTTTTAAAGATTTTTCTTGAAACAAGTTCTGTTGTCTCTGGTGTTCAATCTCTTCTTTTTGCTCATCAATATCCATAATGCTATTTATACATTATTAATTATGGGGAAACCATTTAATTAAAGTGTAATATGCTATGTCAAATTTATTCGTGTTTGCTTTCCAAGGTTTATCATGATGCATCTCATGATTTATATCAGCACCAAACACCACCATTTTGTCTATTAGTTTTGGCATATGTCCAATTATGTTTAGTGATATTAGTTGTAAGTAAATCATAAACAACATAAAGAAGTACTCAGCAATTCCTATTGTCATAATTAATAGCGAGGCGACAACAAAAAATATTGACCAGTAAAACTGTCCTTGTATGCGGAGTAAAGTATTGCTCCACAATTGCTCCATATATTTCTGATCAGGCTTTCTTCTGAACACTGTTACGTTTTCCCAAAGACTTCTTGTGGGTCCATGTGGATCTACACCTACAATATCTGCCGTATCATGATGTTCTCTATGTACGGCTGCCCATCCAATTGTTGCACCCAAACCAAACCCTGCACCCAAAGATAAAAATATTACTTCTAACCATTTAGGACATTCCCAAGCATTGTGAGAGATACATCTGTGGTAGTAACCTGATACTACAAATTCTTTAAACACAAAAGAAATGGGGACCAGATATAATAATCCCCAATTACCCAATAGAAATAGTTGATAAAGACTGAAGCCAGCAGAGAAAAATACTAACGATTGTAGTAAATCACTGGACCGAGAAGATAATACTTCATTAATTTTTAGCCAAATGCGTTTCATGACTTTATTTATGAAGTTAAAAATTAATCTTTTCTAGATTTACTCTTTGACCCGCAGTGCTGTTATCAAAAACTGGACCAGTATCTTGACCAGAATCAGTTATGTTTTGTTGTGCAGATTCTTCTAAATCATATAATCTCATTTTAGCACGATCAACACCTATCATGAATCTTTTGTTTCTAGTAGGATCACTATATCGATTCTTCAATTGCTTTACCATAATATGACCCTGTTGTTCTAACTCTTCAGTACTAATCAAAGCAAACATAAGGTCTGCTGTTGCTGGTAAGCCAAATGATTCTGAAGTATCAGTAAGTTCAACGTCACTATTATTGTAACCACCTCTAGTAGTTTGTGTGGCAGTTACAATTGGTAAGTCTTGTTCTACTGCCAGACCACGCAACTCTTCTGCAATACTTTTGATGATTGTATATGAGTTGGCATTACCACCTCTTATTCTACTGGAAGTGCAGATATTAAGATAATCAATAAAAATAATGTCTGCACTAAAATTCTTTTTGAGTTTGAGTTCATCAATCAAAGCCTTAAAGTGTCCTGAATGGGCAGAAGCAGTTGGATATTCTTTTATGATTAACTTACCATCAACTTTGTTTTTGATTTTTTCTACACGTTCACTGAACATCTGCTTAGACAAATCTTTCAAGTCTTGAATGGCAACATTCATCATATTAGAATCTATTCTTTCTGCTATACGTTCTTCTGCCATCTCTAACGTAATATACAGAACATTTTTACCTTGCGCGATTGCAGAGGCAGCCATATGACACATAAACAAAGACTTACCAACACCAGTGCCAGCAAGAGCAACATTCAATGTCTTATTCAAGAGACCACCTTCAGTAATCTTGTTGAAATAATCTAGATCAAATGGAATCTTTTCTTCTTCTCTATGGTAAAAGTCATAACGTTCATCAGCATT
>Ga0163179_10003241_pt1 | contig 11091 bp, 6 predicted proteins | sample AtlANTMetagenome_FD_109643 | JGI IMG/M metagenome (GOLD analysis project Ga0163179, IMG submission 109643) | Marine eukaryotic phytoplankton communities from the Atlantic Ocean - Atlantic ANT 2 Metagenome | ecosystem: Environmental > Aquatic > Marine > Oceanic | place: North Atlantic Ocean... | reverse complement strand
TTTCTTTGTACTGAAAAAGATTATGGTGACTTTGTTTTGGAATATGAATTTAAGATCGATCCAAGGCTTAACTCTGGAGTTCAAGTAAGAAGCCAAGAAAAAGAGAATGGAAGAGTTTTTGGTTACCAAGTCGAGATTGATCCTAATACTGACAGGAATCGCATGTGGACGGCAGGGATTTATGATGAGGGTCGCAGAGGATGGCTCAACGACTTATCGAAAAATGAAAAAGCTAGAAAAGCTTTTAAGCCCAACGCATGGAATCACATAAAAGTTCACGCCTATGGAGATTCAATTAAGACATGGATTAATGGCGTACCGGCTGCTGACCTTGTCGATTCAATGACACAGGTTGGATTTATTGGTTTGCAAGTGCATGGAATAGGCAACAAGTCAGATGGCCCATATGAAGTTCGCTGGAAAAATATTAAGATTCAAGACCTTGGATCCCATACTTGGGATCCAATTTTTAATGGTAAAACCTTGAATGGTTGGCGTGCACTTCCCGGCGGAACTTGGTCAGTTGAGAACGAAAGTATTATTGGGAAAAGCCCAAAGGAAGAAAAGCGTCACGGAATTTTACTAACTGAAAAAAAATTCAGTAATTTCACAGTCAAAGCAAAATTCAAGGTTAACAGTGGAGACTCTGGATTTTATTTTCGCTGTGAACCTGTTAGCGGTGGTGTTTCTGTGCACGGATTTCAAGTCGAAGTTGATTTTTCGCAAGAAACAGGAGGCCTATATGAAACTGGTGGACGCGGTTGGGTCATAAAACCGACAAAAGAAGACATTCCCAAAAAGAAGTACAAACCTGGGACATGGTCAGATTTAAGTCTCAGTGCACACGATGGAAGAATCGTTGTCCATATTAACGGTCAAAAGACTGCAGAACTATTAAACGACAAAGGGAGAACCTCAGGACATATTGGCCTTCAATTGCACGGAGGTGATACCATGGACGTGGAATTTAAGGACCTCGCGATTCTTACCCCCAAAAAATAAATTATTCGAAATATCCTTTATTATGGGTTTTGTATAACTATATTTTATAATTACCATAATTTTCATTGTTTCTGATATTTTTTTTGTTATTATGATTGCGTGACTTGGATAAAAACAGCTCTTTTCCAAATATTAATTTGGATGCTGCTATTTCCAAATTTGCTGAACGCTAAAGAACTTTCAGTAAATACCGCCGACCGAAGCCAGGTTATAAAATTCTACTTTGACCATTACCTAACATCTGAAAATTTTAAAAACCATCACGGGTGGACCGGTAGTATTATCAATCGTGAGCCAGGTTCATTATCCAATGAAATTCACGAAGATGTAATCACTCGCATTAATTACTTTAGGGCTATGGCTGGCTTGAATGCCAATATTAAGTTGTCAGATGATTTAAATAATAAAGCACAAGAGGCCGCTTTCATGATGGCCTATCAAAATACATTAAGCCATTATCCTAATGAGGATTGGAATTACTTTACTGAAATAGGTGCAGCGGCAGCCAAAAATTCAAACTTATCTCTTGGTCTAAACTTTCCATATTACGGGCCCGCAGGTATTGACGGACAAATAGAGGATGCTGGTGATAATAACAAAAACCTTGGACATCGAAGATGGATTCTTTATTCAAAAGCACCTCTCATTATGGGACATGGCTCAATTCCTTTAACTAACATAATTCGATATCCTGAGCCTGAGCCTGAGCCTGAGCCTGAGCCTGAGCCTGAGCCTGAGCCTGAGCCTGAGCCTGAGCCTGAGCCTGAGCCTGAGCCTGAGCCTGAGCCTGAGCTAGATCCAGTGAATCTGAACTCATCTATGGCTCTGTGGGTTGTTGGTGAAGCCCCAAAGAACGACGAAATTAATGTAGAATTTATTGCTTGGCCCCCTTCTGGTTTTGTTCCAAGACAAGTCGTTTACAACAGGTGGTCTTTTGCCATACCTATCGACGGAGAAAATAATGCAGACTTTTCATCATCTAATGTGGAAATAACAAAAAATGGAATACCTCTAAACTTAGAAATAATACACAGAGGAACTCCTTCAGAAGATAATGATCCAACCTTGGCTTTTGAAATTAATAGTAATGACATTGAAACCGATAAGGTATATTCCGTCACAGTTTCAAATATTATAGGCACTTCAAAGGATACAATAACTTATAGTGTTAAAGTTATAGATCCATATACTTTGGATTTCATCTCTATAGAAGGTCCTGACGAAATTTATGATGACTCAATTCATGCCTACAACTTCACGGAAATTTCTGCTGCTGAGAGTTACGAACTTCTCATTACAGAGGCCTCTGATACTAATTGGATAGAGGGTGCGGAAACAATAGATGATTTAAAAATTGAGGCGGCATCTATATCATTGGATAAACTTATTACTAATAGATTTCAAAGGGAAGGATCACAATCTTTCCATCTAGTTAATAGTGGAGAAAACTTTCAACTTTCTAATGAAGTCATTCCATCGAAAGAAAGTATTTTAAAATTTGATAACTTTTTTAGATATGTTGGAGAGGGAACATGTCTCAAAGTTGAGTTGAAAACAGAAAACAAACCATGGCAAATAATTTGGCAACGTTATGGTAAACATGGTCAAAGCGTTATCGTGGGTGATTGGGACGAAAACTGGACATCAACTCAATTAGAATTAAAAGACTATGAGGGAGAGAAAATAAAAATTCGTTTTAACTATACCTATGAATGGGGAGCAAACTGGACCCCTCTACCAGGCGAAGACCCCTTGGAAATGGGTGCCTTTATCGATGAAATACAAGTAACTAATTGCGTTGAATTAATACCACTACAGTCACTACCAATTAACATTAATCAAAAAAGCTTTGAATTAAATGAAATTGAACCCGGCGAATATTGGATACAGCTTAGAGCTTTAATATCTAATAATTGGTTTAATTATAGCTACAGCAAAACCATCAAAAGGTTAACAGGCTCAGAACCAGAGGTAACGATAGAAAAAATAAAGCTATTACCTGATCAGATTATAAAAATAGAAGTCACTTCAAAGGGCATCGAAGAGTTAATTTTGGATTATAGTAACGACGGAGGAAAAACGTGGAATTCATTCAAGAGCAAAAACCTAAGCATCTTACAAAAACAAGATATAACATTTGAATTCCCTAAATCAGATTCTGTTAAAAAACTCTTCAGAGTTCGAGGGTCAAGGGAAACCTCTGAACCATGAATAATAGCTGAAAATTAATATTTTGTGCTATTCGGTGATTTTAAAATGAACAAATAATTGCCTTATCAGATATATTTTTTATATATTTATCATCTATATTTCAAATTATATCATGAATACACTTACACTATCAGCTGTAATCCTAACTATTGCTCTTAATTCAATTAGCCTTGCAGAATGGCCCAATTGGCGTGGTCCTAATATGGATGGATCAAGTAGCGCAAAAAACATACCCACGAAATTTAGCCCCAAGGAAAACATAAGATGGTCTCAAAAGATGTCAGGAAAGGCGGCTTCGACACCAATTATATCAAATGGTAAAGTTTTTATTACAACCACTGATGAAGATAAGAAGGAACTTTTAGCAGTTGCTTATGACCTAAAGTCAGGAAAAGAACTTTGGAAGCATGTAGTTGGAAAAGGACTTAACCAAGACAACAGATCTAACTATGCAGGGGCATCCCCTGTGAGTGACGGGAAACATGTCGTTTTCTTTTTTGGCACAGGTGACATGGCTGTTTTCTCTCACGATGGAGAAATACAATGGAAAAAAAATATTCAAGAAGAGTACGGAAAATTTTATTTTCTATGGACCTTCTCATCGAGCCCAATTATTTTTGATGGAAAAATAATCTTACAAGTTCTACAAAGAGACACTCCCGTTCACCCTGCGCAGCAAGGAGGGGGCAAAAAAAGTTCATTCATACTTGCTCTTTCTCTCGACAAAGGTAAAGAAATTTATAAAACGAATCGACCTGATGAAGCAAAGTCTGAATCAAAAGAAGCTTTCAGCACCCCAGTAATATATGAAGTCGATGGCAAGTCTCAATTGTTGATTACAGGCGGAGATTGCATCACTGGTCATGATCCAAATTCAGGTAAAGAGATTTGGCGTTGGGGCACATGGAATCCCACTAAAATTGGTCACTGGAGACTCGTTCCCTCCCCAGTTGTTGGGAATGGAGTTGCTCTTGCTTGCGCACCGAAGGGCGATCCAGTATATGCTGTAAAACTTGGTAAGAATGGAAACCTTGATGACTCTTCAATATCTTGGAAAGGCAAGAAGGACGCAATAGCCTCAGATGTACCTACTCCCCTATTTTATGATGGATATTTTTATATTGCACATAATGGGAAAAAACGCAGTCATGTTTTGAGCTGTGTTGAACCTTTGACTGGTAAAGTCATATGGAGTGAAAATCTGGATGTTAATGGTAAAATTGAAGCCTCTCCAACCGCTGCAGATGGAAAAATTTTTGTTATAACTCACCACGGTGAAGTCGTTGTTGTTGCTGCAGGTAAGAAGTTTAATAAAATTCATCAAACCCAAATGGGAGCTGCAAGGAATGGGATAGTTAGGAGTTCAGTTGCTCTTAGTGATAACACAGCCTTAATCCGAACAGATGATACACTTTTTTGCATCGGCAAATAAATAAACCTATTTTCGTCAACTATTCCTTTGCACAAGACGTTAAATAGGAAACCTAAAATAGCATGAGAAATCTGATCGCACTGCTAAGTGCAACTTCTGCAGGACTAGTCTGTGCCCTTTTAATTGCAAAAGAGCCCGTAAAGAATGAACTCAGTGAATCAGTCTTTTTAAGTTCAACCCGCCAGCTCACTTTTGCTGGAAAAAGGTCTGGAGAAGGTTACTTCAACGCTGATGGAAGCCAGATGATCTTTCAAAGTGAAAGGGAACCTGAGAATCCTTTTTACCAAATTTATCTTATGGATTTGGAAACTGGAGATACAAATAGAGTGTCTCCAGGTATAGGAAAAACTACATGCGCATGGATTCATCCCAAGGGTAAAAAAATAATGTTTGCCTCTTCACACTCGGATCCTGAAGCTAAAGCTAAGCAATCTAGCGAAATCGAAGAAAGAAAGACTCGAAGAATAAGAAAATACTCATGGGACTATGATGAAAATTATGAAATATGGGAGACTTTCACTGACGGCTCTGATCCAGTCAATCTGACAAATACAAAAGGTTACGACGCCGAAGGCTCTTACTCGCCTGATGGAAATTGGATTGCCTTTGCCTCAAATCGACAGGCATACCAAAAAGAATTATCTAAAATAGAGAAAGAGCGCTTCAAAATTGATAAATCTTATTTCATGGAAATATATATTATGAAATCTGATGGATCAGAACTAAGAAGGTTAACAAACTCTCCAGGTTACGATGGAGGACCTTTCTTCTCTCCTGATGGGAAACAAATATGCTGGCGTCGTTTTTCTGAAAAAGGTGATACTGCCGAGATATTCACTATGAATATTGAATCAGGAGAAGAGCGACAATTGACTTCGATAGGCGCGTTGTCATGGGCCCCCTACTTTCACCCAAGCAGTGAATATCTAATATTCGCAACAAATAAACATGGTTTCGGAAATTTCGAACTTTACTTGGTAGATTCAGCTGGAAAAAAAGAACCAGTCAGAGTTACTTCCACGGAAGGATTTGATGGCTTAGCAACATTTAAACCAGATGGCAAAACTCTTTCTTGGACTAGTAATAGAACCGCTGAAAAAAAATCACAAATATTTATATCCGACTGGAATCACGAAGCTGCACTTGATGCTATTACCAAAAGTCCTAATCGAAATTCGACTAACGAAATAGCATTAACTGATCCAACTATTAATGCTCAAGACATCAAAGAGCACATTACATATCTAGCATCAGAAAAGCTTCAAGGTAGATTGACAGGAACTGAGGGAGAACGATTAGCAACTAAATACGTTGCTGATTATTTCAAAAAAATTGGTCTCGAACCGGGCGGAAATCGTGGATCTTTTTTCCAAGAATTTGATTTCACTGCAGGCATTGATTTAGGAAAAAGTAACTCGATCAATTTCTCAGGGAACAATTTAGATATTACACCCATAATTAATGAAGATTGGCGACCTCTATCCTTCACTAAAACTGGAAAAATATCAGATTCAGAAATTGTATTTGCTGGGTATGGCTTAGAAATACCAGAAGAAAAAGATGAAAATGGTGAAAAGCTTGAGCTCTACAGTTCATATTTTCATCTCGATGTTAAAGATAAATGGGTAATGGTTTTCAGGTATATGCCCGAAGACCTTTCTGAAAAGCAAAGAAGGCGCTTTTCAAGATATTCGCACCCAAGGTACAAGACCATGATAGCCAGACAAAAAGGTGCGAAAGGAATAATCATAGTCAGCGGTCCTAATGCTAAAGTAAAGAGTCAGCTGATCCCACTAGGTAAAGACGCATCAATGTCCGATTCTGGTATGGCGTGTCTGTCAATCAGTGACGATACAGCACAGAAATTACTCTCATCTGCAAAGGTGAAGAAAACCCTCAAGCAATTACAAACGTCCCTTGATAAAGGGGAAATGAAATCAGGGATTCCCTTGAAAGGAATTAAGCTAAAAGCACACATTCAAGTCATCCAAGAAAAACGCAAAGGCCGTAATGTTCTTGGTGTTATTTCTGCGAAAGATCCTCACGCCCCAGCCGTAATCATTGGGGCTCACGTCGATCATTTAGGTCCTGAAATAGGTTCTGGGTCGCGAGCAAGCGGAAAAGAGAAATCAACAATTCATTATGGAGCAGATGATAACGCATCAGGTACGGCTGGTCTGATGGAAATTGCAGAATATCTTGCTGATCTCAAAGACAGAGGAAAATTACCGATCAAAAGAAGTGTCATATTTGCCGCTTGGTCAGGAGAGGAGCTTGGTCTTCTCGGTTCCTCTCACTATGTAAGACAATATGCAAAAATGTTTTTTGCAGATGAAGATGCAAAATTAGATAAGTTATTCGCAGCTGCTCTTAATATGGATATGATAGGGCGTTTCGAAAACAAGTTAGTACTTCAAGGTGTTGGCTCAAGTTCTAGTTGGCCTGCGGAAATAGAAAAACGCAATGCTCCTATTGGTCTACCTATTACAACTCAAACCGACTCATATCTTGCAACCGACGCGACTAGTTTTTATTTGAGAGGCATTCCTATTTTAAACGCTTTTACAGGAGCTCATGAAGATTATCACACTCCTCTAGATACAATTGATAAAATTAACTTTGAAGGAGCTGCTAAAGTTTCGAAATTCATGGGGCTGTTAACGAGAGGGCTTATCACTTCTAATGAAAGGCCTGACTACGTGGCTATGGCTAAACCTGAAGAAAAAGGCACTAGAGGTGGAATGAGAACGTATTTAGGAACAATACCAGACTACTCGCAGGGCGACGTTGTAGGAGTCAAATTAAGCGGAGTAACCAAAGGAGCTCCAGCAGCCAAGGCAGGAGTCATAGCTGGTGATATTATAGTGTCACTATCAGGAAAAGAACTGAAAAATATTTACGACTACACTTATGTTCTGGGAGCTTTGAAAGTTGGTAAAGAAACAGAAATTAAAGTTCAACGAAAAGGTAAAATTGTTTCGCTGAAAATCATTCCTAGTTCAAGAGATTAGTTTCTTCGGCTCAGAATCAATAAAAGATCCTATATCATTTGAATTATTCAGAAAACACAAAAAATAATAATAGTGGATGCCCTTTCTCATCTGATATAGCTCATAAGTGGGATCTAGAAACTTCAGCAGCTGACCTACACATAAAAAATGAGCAAGGTAAAGATGCAGCAGAATTAGCCAAAGAGGCCTGGAGAAACTCCGTAAGATGCATTGGCAGGCTGCATTGGAAATCGTTAAAAGTTAATGACGCAAGATCATTAAATACCTCAGATGAAATATATGAAGCGCTTCTTCATCATATTGAAACTGCAACTAACGGAGGAGCAATAAGACCTACAACAACTATTTTTAAACCATGGCAAAGTGGTGGTGAAGAAATTCGTATATGGAATCACCAACTAATCAGGTATGCTGGCCATTCGACCGAAGGCAGCAAAATTCTCGGCGATCCAATGAGTGTTGAAATCACACGAATCGCCAAGGCTTTAGGTTGGAATCCTGGTTCTAGTTTAAGTCGATTTGATGTCTTACCGATCATTATTCAAGTCGGCAATAATATCAAACAGTATCCAATTCCAAAAAAATATATTAAAGAGGTTTTCATTAGACACCCCAAACATAAATGGCTCGAAGATCTCAAACTTAAATGGTACGGAGTGCCCATTATTTCAGATATGATTTTTGCTACAGGTTCTGAGAATTACTCTGCATCTCCCTTTAATGGTTGGTACATGGGAACTGAAATTGGATCAAGAGACCTTGGCGATACAAATCGTTACGATCAACTGCCAATTATTGCTGAAAAATTAGGCCTAGACACCTCAACTGAAAGTAGTCTTTGGAAGGATCATGCGCTTCTCATTCTTAATGAAGCCGTACTATGGTCTTTCAATTCTGATGGAGTTCGGATTGTTGATCACCATACAGCTTCTAAAGAATTTTCTTCTTTCTGTGAAAATGAAAAAAAGAAGTCACGTGAACCTAATGCGGACTGGTCTTGGATAGTGCCTCCAATGTCGTCCTCTTCTACATCGGTATTTCATAAGTATTATGAAATGAATTTAGAATTACCTAATTATTTACTACAAAAAGAACCATGGGAAACTGATAGGGGTAAAGCTATTTTAGAAAAGTCCGCAAAACTTTAATTGACCTAGAAGCTGTCATTTGATCTTCTAAAGATAATGAATAAGAAAAACAAGTGGAGTTCACTCACTATTCTAACATTAATTATTTTGACAATTAGCTGTTCAAAAAAAACAGCACAAGATGAAATTGTTAAATTAGATCCAGAGAAAGAAACACAGAAAAGTGACCTTAATGAGACCCCTAGAGAAGCCTCCAAAGAAGCAGTGCCTCAAATTAATGTCCACGAAGCAGCCAGACGAGGTGACATTGATACAATAAAAAGATTCGTAAACGAAGGAGGTGATCTCAATGAAATTGAATCCGTTTTGGGAACTCCACTTCACAATGCAATTGCTTACGGGCAATTCGAAGCCGTTAAATTACTCGTGGAAGAAGGAGCTGATGTTAATCAGAAAAACCCTAATGACGGAGGCTCAACCGTCATGAGTTCCGTTTTTTTCTCATTTCCAGAAATCTTAAAGTACCTTCTTGAAAATAATGCAAACAGAAATGCGACTGACAAAAAAGGAATGTCTCCATTGAATTTGTTAGGAATACCTTGGCAAGAAATGACGGGGATATATATGATTGTCGAGAGCGTAATAAGATCTCAGGAACCATCACCAGAATTTCCAGTATTTGATATGAATCGTATCAAAAAAAATATTCCAGAGATTTATTCTATTCTAACAGATGGCAAAGATTTTGAGTCTTTTCAAAAAAATAATACCATTTACCTAGCTATCGCTGTTAAAAATAATGATGTTAAAACAATCAAAAAGGCAATTAAGGATGGAGCAGACCTTGATAAAAAAGATAAAGATGGAACCACACTATTGATAGGCGCCTCTCTTTCGGGGAGCCCAGAAATGGTCAAAACCCTAATCGATGGAGGTGCTAATCTTGATATTCAAAATAACAATAAAGACACGGCTTTAATGAGCGCCGCATTTTTCTGCAATAAAGAAGTTGTGAAATTATTACTGGATGCAGGTGCTGATAAATCTCTTAGAAATGCTTCAGGAGCTACAGTTACCGAATTTATGAGTGAACCTTGGAGCTCTAAAATAGAAGGGATATATAAATTCATAGGAGGTCTCCTACAAATGGAAATTAATCTGGAAAAAATTAAAAAAGAAAGACCTTTGATTGCTGAAATGCTTCAGTAAAATAAACATTTTTTATTCAACTTCAAAACTCACTACAATATTTAAATCAGTGATAGGATATTATCTCCATGATTTGAGCCCATTCATAGTTCGTTTCTCAGAATCTATTGGTTTGAGGTGGTACGGATTGGCCTATGTTGCCGCATTTGTAGTGGCATATCTCCTCATAAAAAGATTTGTGAGCCTCGGATATTCCGAACTAAAAAAAAATCAACTGCAGGATTTTATCACCTATGGAGCTATCAGCACGATGGCAGGAGGTCGATTAGGTTACATGTTTCTCTATAATTTAGATGAATTTCTGAATAACCCTTTAATATTTTTCAAATTTTTAGATGGTGGAATGGCAAGTCATGGCGGCATATTTGCTCTAGTTCTCTACACTTATTATTGCTCTAAAAGATATAAAGTTGGATGGAGAGGAATCGGAGACGACTTATGCACAGCAGCGCCCTTGGGACTTTTCTTTGGCCGAATGGCTAACTTTATAAATGGTGAACTCTATGGACGAAAATCTAATGTTCCTTGGGCAGTTAAATTTCCAGAAGAAATTCGTGAACCAAATTTCATATCACCTGAAAATTTAAGCCGATCAGATTTGAGAAATTCATTAAGCCAATTGAACCTTGAATATAATTCTTCAAACCCACTAATTGGAGAAAATAGCGTTATCATCGAAGCTTCAAGAGAAAACGAGAATGTCCAAAATATTTTGAATGAATATCTTAATGCAAGACATCCATCACAAATCTATCAAGCACTACTTGAAGGTTTAATATTGTTTATCATTCTTATGGTTATAAGATATAAAGCTCCAAAACTTCGTCACGGCATTTTGACTGGAACTTTTTTTATCGGTTATGCCATTTTTAGAATTATAGGAGAATTTTTTAGAGAACCCTCAGATGGATACATAGGAAATTTAACTAGAGGACAATTCTTCTCAACATTCATGATCTTAATCGGGATAATCTTCGTTGCCTCTGCCTTTATATGGCCAAGAAGGAATAAGTCAGAATCTAAATTATAATTAGTTCACTAAAGTAGAAAAGGATTGTTCGACTTTTCTTCGCCAATAGTTGTTTCAGTACCATGACCAGGTAAGACAATCACATTATCATTCAAGGTGAAGATCTTA
>Ga0163179_10003240_pt1 | contig 11092 bp, 10 predicted proteins | sample AtlANTMetagenome_FD_109643 | JGI IMG/M metagenome (GOLD analysis project Ga0163179, IMG submission 109643) | Marine eukaryotic phytoplankton communities from the Atlantic Ocean - Atlantic ANT 2 Metagenome | ecosystem: Environmental > Aquatic > Marine > Oceanic | place: North Atlantic Ocean... | reverse complement strand
CATCCAGCCACGTGGCAGAAATAGCAGGCACCCCGAGCGCATTGCTCCGCGTCCCGATCTCTGTGGCGCCGTAAGCCAGTAAATCGCCAGGTCCCGGCGCCCAGGCGTCCAAACCAACCTGCTGCGAGAGTTCAAGCAACATCTCAGCGCGCGTGCGACGGGCCTCTCCATCAGCGCTGATCAGACCCTTTACGAGCAGCTGCCCAGCATCCAGATGAAAAACCGGTTCGCCTTCCGCACGGAGGTCTTCAAGCCAAACCCAGCGGCGCTCAAACCCACCCCACGGCAACGTTGGACAACCACAAGGCTCGATCTCACCCCGAACGGCCCCGACGAAGGCGATGGAAAAATGCTCAAAAGGCCGTTCAATGCCCCGTGGACCCTCTACATTTAATGGAACCACGTCAGGTAGCGGCGGCAGCGCCTCTTCGACAGACTCGAAGCACCCGACACTCCCGACCACGCCGATCAGGGCAAAGCAAGCCCACTTTGGCCAATCCACTCGATTCATCAGACCTGTAAATGCTCCATACTAAAATGTAAGAAGGATGTTTTTCCTGCGTGTTTGGCTTGCGAACCTTCGAAAGGCGGACCACCCTTTATAAGGTGGCGAGAGGGGTTTTCTGCCACTCAGGCCATGTACCGCCGCCCCATCAGAAATCGGGCAGCGCGAGGACAAACTGATGAGAATTTGGCTTATTCCTTTGGCTTTGAGCTTTCTTTGCCCAGCGACGAGTCTGGCTTTTGCCCCCACCGAAGCGGGTTTAGAGGGTTTCGAACCTCAACGCCTTCGAACATACCACTGGGGGAAGCAAGCACGTCTGAAACAAGCACCGAGTTGGGTTGAGTTTCAAGCGGGAGCCGGAGCGGACTGGCTAGCTCGATTCGACGAGAAGACCGGGACGCCATTCGTGGCGTGGGGTCCACCGATCCTATTGGACGATACGTCTGATGAAGCTGCTGTAGAGGCGTCTCTCAGAGACTTCATGGCGAGCTATGAGGGGCTTGTTGGCGTAGATGAGCGCCAGCTTTCTATGACCCATGCTGGCTACATCGAACGTACCGATACCTGGTATGTACAGTTCGACCAGGTCCTAAACGATATACCAATCCGAAACGCATCGGTTGAATTGCGCATTCGTCACGGGGCGATCGTGCAATTCGCAGCGAAGACGGCTCCAACAGCCAACTGGCAAGGCGCCGCCGAGCTTTCTTCTGAGACAGCTATCGAACTCGCCATCGAAGACGGCCCTGCCCCCACCGCCGACCACACCATCGACGACAGTCGGCTGGTCTTCTACGCGATGGAAGAATCCGGCGCGATAGTCACGCCTCTCGCTTGGGAGGTCACGCACGAGACCCAATCCCCTCGAGGTATCTGGACGAGCTGGATTAACGCCGAAACGGGAGAACTCATCGGCGTACGCAACGACGTTCGCTACCTCCAAGGCACACTCACTGCTTACCACGACACGCGAACTGTCGACGGCGATTACACGACCTCGCCCGTCCCGGCGCAGCGACTCGAAAATTCGACAAACTACATCTACACAGACGACGACGGTGGCTTCAGTCTCGACGGCAGCTCTCTTACGGCAGAAATGCAGGGCGAGTGGTTCCGCGTCCAGAATCAAACTGGTGACAATGCGGAATACACCTTCAACGACTCCGATCCCATGTGGACAGAAGACGACGCCACAATCGCTGAGATCGACTCTTACATCTTCCTTCACCAGGTGCGGGACTGGGGTGTCGAATTCGCGCCAGAGGTCGGTATCGTCGGCAACAAGGTCACCTCCAAGGTGAACATCAACTCCAACTGCAACGCGTACTACGACGGTTCTGTGAACTTCTACTCAAAGGGTGGCGGTTGCAACAACACCGGGCGTATCGCGGACGTCAACTACCACGAGTGGGGCCACGGCTTTCACTACTACAGCTTGGAAACCGGGAGCTACGATGGCTCTCTAGGTGAAGGCGCGGCGGACACCGTGTCGTTTCTGCTGACCGACGACGAAGTCATCGCGCCTTACTTCATGACCAGCGGTTCAGGCATTCGAAACGTCGCTGACGACCGGGTGTACCCTGACGATTGGGTGGGTGAAGTTCATTACGACGGGCTTATCTTTGCGGGAGCCGTTTGGGACTTCTGGAAGTCATTAGAAGAAGACGGCGACGATGAAGAGGCCTGGAATACCACCAGCCAAGTCTTCGCTGATGCCCTTAAGAGCGGCCCGACCGTTCCGGAGTCCTACGACGCCTTCGTACTGGCAGACGACGATGACGGCGACCTGTCCAACGGCACACCCAACCTTTGTGGACTGATCGAAGCGTTCAGCATTCATGGACTGGGGCCGGGCGGTGATTCGGTACTCGCCGGAATCGAGCATGTTCCGGTCGCCAACCAGCAGGCGAGCCTCTCTGGCTACAACGTCGACGCGTCGCTGGTAAACATGGCATCCAACTGCCTGGAAATGACTATAGAATCCGGCACCGTCTACTACTCCGCAGACGAGGGCGTGACCTGGTACGAAGCCCCGATGAGCGCGGTAGATGAAGTCCTTTCCGGCGAGATCCCTGCCGTACAGGCCGGTACTATCGTGCACTACTACATCACGATTGAGACGACAGACGGTGACGACCTTACCGCACCGGAAGGCGGGTCAATCACGCCGCTCAGCTTCTTCGTTGGCGACGTCGTCGAGCTTTACTGTGAAGACTTCGAAGACGACGATGGCGGCTACACGCATCAGCTTCTCGACGGCGAAGAAACCGAAGGTGCCGACGACTGGCAGTGGGGCTCGCCAAACGGCTACGCCGGCGATCCAACCGACGCCTACAGCGGTACCAAGATTTGGGGTAACGATCTCGGCGGTGGGAACTACAACGGCGAATATCAGAACGAAAAACACAACCGCCTGACCTCTTCAGTGATCAACGCCGGACCCTATGGCGACCTCATCCTGCAGTTCCAACGCTGGCTGACGGTCGAAGATGGCTACTACGACAACGCCTATGTGCTGAACGGCGACACTCAGGTGTGGGAGAACCACGGCACTGTCTACGAGATTGGCGATGAGCACCACGAAGACAGCCAGTGGTCCAAATCAACGCACTTCCTGGGCAATCCCGACGCACAGGGCAACCTTCAGGTCTCCTGGGACATCGTGAGCGACCAAGGGCTCTCGTTCGGCGGCTGGAATATCGATGACGTGTGCGTCTATGCGCCTCTCACTGGTGCCAACGCTCTGATCATCGACGACTTCACCGCCTCCGACGGAGAGGACTACCTCAACCTGTCTTGGACCAACCCAGCAGTCTCCGGCCTGGCCGAGGTGCGCGTAGTGTGGGCCTCGGACGCCTATCCGGAAGATGTGTCAGATGGTACCGAGGTGTATAGCGACACGAACCCGTCGCCCGGTGAAGCGATTTCTGCCAACGACGACACGGCCAACACGGACGTCCGCTACTACACAGTTTTCGCCCAAGACAGCGACGGCAACTGGACCGCGAAACCCACAGAACTGTACAACGCAGACACCGGCTATGCATCGGGTGAAGTGTCCTCTGACCTCCCAAGCGTTCTCGCAGGACCAGGGTGTGGATGCAGCCAGGCAAGCGGACCCGCCAGCGCTGGCTTGGCGGCGCTTCTGCTGAGCTTATTCGGGCTCACAGCGCGCCGACGCCAACAAGAAGTTCTCTAAAACGAAGTTGGCCGCTCCCAAGCTTGGCCTATGGCTCGCGCTGGTCTTAACGACCGGCGTACTGTGCCATACCAGTAAAGCCGCGATTCCGCCGTCTGATTATCGGCTTGAGGTCGTGGCGGACCAAGCCCAAATTCTAGAGACCTTGAATGCCCAGGGCTCGTTTAGACAAGCGATAGAACAAGGTAGACTGTTCCAACGGAGCGTGAGTTCAGGAGCGCTCGTATCTTACGAATTGGCCTTCGCCTATCGCGCGCTGGGTGAGCTCCGCCTGGCCGAAGAAGCGCTCAAGGAAGCGGTCAGCCTCGACCCCTCACTCTCTTTCGCTTGGTACGATTTGGGCGAACTGGCCTTGCTCGACGGCGATCGAGCAGGTGCAGAACGCGCTTTTGCAGAGGCCGCACGTCTCCGACCAGACCACTGGGCTGGTTTCTTTCGCCTCGCCGAGCTCGCTGCGGAATCAAGTGACGCAGACCGCTTCGATGCCCTTCTGACTAAGGCGATAGTCAACGGTTTTGACCTACGAAGCGTGACCCAGGACCCGAGGTGGCGCGCCTGGTATAAAGACCCTTTACTGGGTCAAATACTGCGTCGATTCCTGGTGGTATATTGGCGGAGCGACGTACTGAATGCATTCGAGGCCCCTCTTCAATAGACAAGCCTCTTCCTTTGTGGGAGCCTTATTGACGTCATGAAAAACTTCATTGCTCTCCTTTTGGCCCTCACGCTCACTGCGCCCCCCAAGACCGCAGCGGCGACCGAGTCAGTGCAACTCGCAGACTCCCCATCGGGTTTGGGGATAGGCGTGATCCTCGGCGAACCTACCGGCCTGTCCATGATCGTTAGGAACCAAGGCGCGATGGCCACCTCGGCCGCGATGGCCTGGAGCGTGCCCGAATCTAAACTGCAGCTCCACGGGGATCTGCAGTTCAAAATGGTGAACATTCACGACCCAAATGCGCCAAGTATGAGCTTCCCCCTCCACACAGGTATCGGCCTGCGACTTCGCCTCGCCGGGAACCCTGGCGCGGATAACTTTACAGGACCTGCCGACCTCCCCGTGCAGATTGGTGTCCGTATGCCTCTTGGCCTGTCCCTACTTCCGGACGACTACCCACTAGACGCCTTTATAGAGATCGTGCCGGTGATCGGGATTTTCCCGGCAACAAACTTCGACTTAGACGCCGCCATCGGATTCCGCGCCTTCTTTGGAAAGTAAGCCCTAAGCAAAACGGGGACGGTGACCAAAGGCCAACCGTCCCCGAAATATTGGGACCTCTTCGAGGTCAGGCGATGATCAGTGTGCGTGACCAGCGTGTGCGTCAGCATCCTCATCACTTTCTTCGGCGACCATCGCCTCAGTCGTGAGGAGCAAGGCCGAAACGCTCGCAGCGTTCTGAAGTGCGGAGCGCGTCACCTTGGTCGGGTCGATGACACCGGCCTCGATGAGGTCTCCATAGACACCAGCGTCGGCGTTGTAGCCAAAGCTACCTTCGCCATCACGTACCGCCTGAAGCACGATGCTGGCCTCTTGACCAGCGTTCGCCACGATCATGCGGAGCGGCTCTTCGATGGCGCGACGCACGATGTCTACACCGAAGCGGCGCTCATCGTCGAAGGTCACATTGTCGAGAGCACTCGCGGCACGAACAAGCGCAACACCACCGCCAGGCAGGATGCCTTCTTCAACAGCGGCACGCGTTGCGTGCAGGGCGTCTTCAACACGCGCCTTCTTTTCTTTCATCTCGATCTCGGTGGCTGCGCCAACCTTGATCACCGCGACACCACCAGACAACTTGGCGCGACGCTCTTGAAGCTTCTCGCTGTCATAGTCGGAGGTCGAGTTCGAGATTTGAACTTCGATTTGGTTGATGCGCGCGAGGATGGCTTCCGGCGAACCAGCACCATCGACGATCGTGGTGTTGTCCTTGGTAATGACGACACGCTTGGCCTCACCAAGGTCGGTGAGTTCAACGTTGTCGAGCTTGATGCCAAGCTCTTCAGCGATGAGCTTGCCACCGGTAAGTTCGGCGATATCTCCAAGCATCTGCTTACGACGATCACCAAAGCCAGGTGCTTTGACCGCCGCACATTGCAATACGCCACGGAGACGGTTCACTACGAGTGTAGCAAGGGCCTCACCTTCAATGTCTTCAGCAAGCAGAAGAACGGGACGACCAGTCTGAACGACCTTGTCCAACATCTTGACGAGGTCACGCATCGAAGAGAGCTTCTTCTCAAAGATGAGAATGTACGGCTCTTCGAGGGTGCACTCCATACGCTCGGAATCGGTCACGAAGTACGGCGACAAGTAGCCTCGGTCAAACTGCATACCATCAACCTGGTGCAATTCAGTCTCGAGACCTTTGTTTTCCTCAACGGTGATGACACCTTGCTTGCCGACCTTGTCCATCGCCTCAGCGATGATTGCACCGATCTCGGTGTCGCCGTTGGCACTGACCGTACCGACCTGTGCGATCTCACGGCTATCGGAGATCGGGCGAGACATGCTTGCAAGCTCTGCAGTGATTGCGTTCACCGAAGCTTCGATGCCACGGCGAAGGTCCATCGGGTTGTGACCCGCTGCGACAAGCTTCAAGCCGGTGCGGAAGATGGCCTGCGAAACGACCGTAGCGGTCGTCGTACCATCACCAGCAACGTCAGAAGTCTTGGAAGCGACTTCCTTGACCATCTGTGCGCCCATGTTCTCGAACCGGTTCTCCAGCTCAATCTCCTTGGCGACGGTGACGCCGTCCTTGGTCACCACCGGGGCACCCCAGGACTTCTCGATCACGACGTTGCGTCCCTTGGGACCCAGCGTCACTTTCACAGCGTCAGCGAGCGTGTTTACACCTGCGAGGATGCGATTACGAGCTTCCACGTCGAACAAAATTTGCTTTGCAGCCATTATTAAATCTCCTAGCTTTCAACGACGCCGAGGATATCGTCTTCACGTAGAATGAGACGGTCCTCGCCATCAATTTTAATTTCTGTGCCAGCGTACTTGCCGAAGACAACGCGGTCTCCGACCTGAACCTGAAGCGGGGAAACGGTGCCATCGTCGGCAAGCCGACCATTACCGATGGCCAAAATCTCGCCTTCTGACGGCTTTTCGGTGGCCGAATCTGGCAAAAACAACCCGCTGGCTGTTTGTGTAGGCTCTTCAATGCGCTTGATGAGCACGCGGTCGTAAAGCGGACGTGCGTTCATGAAATCCTCCAAAAGATCCGAAGAGTTTAGAAGGCCGGTCGCTCTTTGTCCGAGAAAACGGCCTTTCTTACTCTCTTTCAGGTACGCTGTAAGTGATGAATAGAATTCTGAGATCCGACTCGAAAAGACGAGAAGCGCTCAGTCGCGGCAGGAACAGTACCCACCACCTGCGTGTCGTCAAGACTTAGAGAGATGATTTTTGTGACGCATTGAACGATTCTTGAAATCGAGGAGTACCGAGTCCAACGGTTAAAAACATCATGACCGCCACGCTTGTCGCCAATACGAACCTTTTCGACTTCTTTCGAGACCGAATCATGGCCTCGATAGAACGCCAATCCTTTTCATTGAGCGAGCCGACTTCTTGGTACCTCGCGTCACTACTCGTCGCCTACAACAGCGCCGACGCACTTCAAGATCCGGAAGGCAAACCGGTAACGCTCGCGGAATTGCTCTACCGGGCTCGAAATGCCAGCCCCAATGAAGCTTTTCAGACCTACAAACGCATGGGCGATTATTCCCTTGTGGTCACCGGTTTTTTCCGGAGGTCCTTGGAACAGAAAGCCGTCGATATCAACTACTACCAGGCGATGGGCGGATCTGCCTACCGTGTGCTCGCGGAGCGCCTGCAAAGCTCGGGACAGAGCTTTTCCGATATCTTCGCCGAGCTCGCGGCATCTTACAGAACTTGCTCCGAGTTACTGGCAGATGTCCGCGACACCACGAAAGACCAACTCAACGAGGCCGACCTTCTTCGACTCTACGAGGAATACCAGATCTCCAAGAGCGCCCGCGCTGCCGCAACACTGCGCGCCCATGGTTTCCAGCTCGAGCCAAAGAACACGGACAATCAGTGATGATCTTCTCCACGCTACAGGAGATCTTTGAGGGTATCTACCGGATCAAAGCCCCGGATATTCGCCCGTTCTTAATAAATCGGGCGCAGTTGAAAGAGCTTTCCCACGCACCCACGCATAGAGAGGCGGATGAATGGGTCTTACTGCGAGAGTCCGAGGCGCACCTCGACCTCGCCGTGTTTGTCGCTGACGAACACATCGCACGCCTGTCTGAAGCGCGGTGTGTCCAGTGCCTCTATCGAGAGGCATTTCGTCCTTTCTGCAGCGCTGTGGAGGCTGTGAGTCACTTTCTACTGCTCACAGAGCGAGCAAAGCGACGGGAACCTGTCCGGCTACTAGAACTCGAGACACAAGCGGAAGTCGACAAATATATCGCGGCAAAACTCCGTATCGGCGTCCCGGAAAGTCCGAAAGAGCTACTGCGTCGTCTCTTCCATGATGCCGAACTCGCCCCGAATCTGACAGCTGAAGAACGGACGCGATACCTCGAAGCAGGCCGGCTCGCGGAAGGATTCTGTCGAATGCTCGAAGATCTGCCATCTAATCAGCAGATCCTCGAACACATACGACATTTTTATCATCGCAGCGGAAGTGAACGTTTAGATCAATTGCGATCCCTCGCCGCTTAGCGTACCGTTTCTACGGCTTTTTACGCCGCGCTGAACGCTTGACGTAAGCAGACGTCCACGATAGGCGGCGGCATTCCAATTTTTCGCACCAGGTGGATTCAATGGCGCGCATTACCGTAGAAGACTGTCTGCTCCACGTTCCGAATCGTTTTTCGCTGGTCCTTTTGGCCGCGGAACGTACGAAGCAGTTGCTTAAAGGCGAGTGGTCCCTGATCGACAACGAGCAGGAAAACAAAGAAGTCGTTGCGTCCTTACGCGAGATCGCCGCAGGCAAAGTACTGCCTGATCTCACGAACTTCGACGAAAATGCCGGGCTTTACACCGCCGCTGGCCCCATGAGCGCCGAGATGCCTCCGATGGCCGATGAGCCCCTGCCTCCCGAAGCCGACGTTGCTCCGGCAGCCGTAGAGCCCCTTGAAGCGCTCCCCGCCGACCTCACAGAAGCGATCGCAGAGGCAGCCGCCGAAGCAATCGCAGACGCACTATAAGCCCGATAATCCCGTCCTCACGCGCCTGTGCGTGACCGGATGACACGAGCCATTCATTTCCTTCGGAGGCCACCATGGCAAAGAAGACGAACGCTGTAGACGAATCTCTTTTTGACAGTCGGGTAGTGGAACGCCACATCGCTGCAGGTCGTGTAGACCGCGCCGCATACGAAGCTTGGTTAGGCGGTCTCGACGACGTAGCAGAAGACGGCGAGCCCACCGAAACGGACATGGTCGCGACCGCGGGCATCACCGACAAGACGGACCTCTCGGTCGAAGAACGCCGGTAAATCTGCACGCTGGGGTATACAGGCCCCATAGGAGAGCCGATGTCGAGAGTGATTCGGGCTCCTCGCGGAACCGAGCTCAGCTGCAAAGGCTGGGCACAAGAAGCGGCCCTTCGCATGCTGATGAACAACCTCGACCCAGAGGTTGCGGAACGTCCAGAAGACCTCGTCGTATACGGAGGCACAGGTAAAGCTGCCCGCAACTGGGAAGCCTTCGACGCTATCGTTCGGACATTGCGCCGGCTTGAAAATGACGAGAGCTTGCTCGTTCAGTCCGGCAAGCCCGTAGGCGTTCTCAAGACGCACCCAGACGCGCCACGTGTCTTGATCGCGAACAGCAATCTCGTCGGTGAATGGGCGAACTGGGACCATTTCTTAGAGTTAGAGCGCAAAGGCTTGATGATGTACGGCCAAATGACGGCCGGATCCTGGATTTACATCGGCACCCAAGGCATCTTGCAAGGCACGTACGAAACCTTCGTGGCCGCAGGTAAACAGCACTTCGGTAGTGGAGACCTCACTGGTCGGTGGATCCTGTCGGGTGGATTAGGCGGAATGGGTGGTGCACAACCCCTCGCAGCGACCATGGCGGGCGCCGCTTTCCTGGGGATCGACATCGACCCCCACCGTTGTCAGCGACGCGTAGAGACAGGATACCTCGACGAGATGGCCTCGAGCCTCGACGAAGGTATCGAGCGCGTGCTTCGTTACGCAGAAAAAGGCATCAACAAGAGCGTCGGCGTTGTGATGAACTGCGGCGATGCCTACCCCGAGATCGTACGACGTGGCCTGAAGCCTGATTTGGTGACCGACCAAACATCAGCCCATGATCCACTCAACGGCTATGTACCGTCTGGGCTAACCCTCGCTGAAGCAGATCAGCTTCGCCAGCAGGATCCCGACACGTACGTAAAGCGATCCAAAGAGACTATGGCGGTACAGGTCCGAGCGATGCTCGACCTCCAAAGCGCGGGCTGCCATGTCTTTGACTACGGCAATAATCTACGCGCCGGCGCGCAAGACCTCGGCGTCGACAACGCGTTCGATTTTCCCGGCTTCGTCCCCGCGTATATCCGCCCCCTATTTTGTGAGGGCAAGGGCCCATTCCGCTGGGTCGCACTATCCGGCGATCCCGAGGACATTTACGCCACGGACCAGGTCATCCGGGATCTCTTTCCCGAAGACGAGGCCCTAATGCGCTGGATTACGCTGGCTCGCGAGCGCATTCAATTCCAAGGCCTGCCCTCTCGAATCTGCTGGTTGGGCTACGGCGCGCGAGCGAAGGCTGGACTCGCGTTCAACGAGCTCGTGCGCACCGGGAAGGTCAAAGCCCCAATCGTCATCGGCCGAGACCACCTCGACTGTGGCTCGGTGGCCTCACCAAACCGTGAAACAGAGGCGATGAAAGATGGGAGCGATGCTGTCGCAGACTGGCCGATCCTGAACCTTCTGGCGAACGCCGTTAACGGCGCGAGTTGGGTGAGCTTCCATCACGGGGGCGGCGTAGGCATGGGCTATAGCCTGCACGCAGGACAGGTCATTGTCGCAGATGGCACGGACGAGGCAGCAGCCCGCCTTGAACGTGTCCTTACCGGCGACCCAGCTCTCGGCGTGATGCGACATGCAGACGCTGGCTACGAGCTTGCGGTCGAAGTCGCGGAGTCGAGAGGCGTTCGCATCCCCGGGATCACCGAGTAGCCACCACTGGCTTAGAGTGTCTTCACACAGTGCAAACCAGCGCTATCTCTCCTCGAGAATCTCGATGATGTAGCGCTTCTTCTGCTTGCCGCCGATCGCCGAAACGAGTCGCCGCAACGCATCAGCGTGAATCCCTTTGCGCCCGATGACTTTGCCGACATCTTCCGGGTCGACCTCGATCTCGAGAACACAGGAGTTCGCTCCCTGGATCTCATGGAT
>Ga0163179_10003238_pt1 | contig 11095 bp, 14 predicted proteins | sample AtlANTMetagenome_FD_109643 | JGI IMG/M metagenome (GOLD analysis project Ga0163179, IMG submission 109643) | Marine eukaryotic phytoplankton communities from the Atlantic Ocean - Atlantic ANT 2 Metagenome | ecosystem: Environmental > Aquatic > Marine > Oceanic | place: North Atlantic Ocean... | reverse complement strand
CATCTATACGACTCTTTCAACTAATAACGTTTATAATACTGTTAACTTCACTCCTACTACTTTCCTCAAGAGAATCCCAGATCCAAGAGATTTACAAGATAGAACTTACAGAGTTCGTTATGTAATTGATAAGAATAAGACTAATCCATTACCAAGAGATCCTCTATCTGGTTATGTATTACAACCATTGAATAGTGATACTACATCATATGCATTATCTAAGTGTTATTATGTGTATGATATTGAAGTAGTACAACCATTTGTTCGAGGTGTTGATGATGGTATCTACTATCTAACATTATTATGTGCATCTATTGCACCTTCAACTTCTAACTTTAATGATAGGAAGTTCTCTCAGAATGTTAATGAAGTATATCCTACATTTGACAGAGATAATCCTCTTGCTGACCCTGATGCTTCTGTATCAGTTGCAGATAATCAAATTATTGGATTAGTTAATGCAACTGATGGTGCTACACCAACTCCTAATTTAGATCCTAAGTTATCAATTACTAAGGAATCTACAGAGTTCTTATTACAAGATAATGGTTGGACTCAACCAGGTACTACACCTAACTATGATTCAGTTAATAAGAGATTATCTAACGTTGAATTGACTGCACGTGCTGGTGATGAGGAAACAAGATCAATTAAGATTAGGCAAAATAATGACGGAACAGTCGCACCAATCAATGTCGAGTTTAGACGACACTCAATCCTTAGATCAGGTAATCATACGTTTGAGTATCTTGGTTTCGGTCCTGGTAACTATTCTACTGCGTTCCCTCAAACTCAGGTTGAGACTCTTACACAAAATCAAGTTAGATTCTCACAGAGTATAAAAGAAGAAGCAGGAGTTGCTTTCTATTCTGGTCTTAACTCAAATGGTGACCTATTCATTGGTAACCAAGTTATTAACCCAGTTACAGGTCAGATAACAAACGAAGATATTGCACAACTTAATGTTATTGGTGAAGAGAATACTACTATTGAAACCTTCTCTGAGTTGGTTCTTACAGATAAAATAACTGTAATTGGTGGAGCATCTAACCAGTTAGAATCTATATTTGCTGGTCCTGTTACATTCCAAGGTCTAGTTACATCTACTAAGAACTTACAATCTAAGAAGTTATCTTACTTCAACCAAGATGGTACAGTTATTAAGCAGACTCTACTAGCACCAGAATTAGCTAATGGACTACCTGACTTCTCTAATATTACTGACTATGATACACCTTCTGATGGTGACTTAGTTTATAATATTAACTGGACTCCAGGTAAATCACTTGGATGGATATATTATAGTCAAGCATGGAAGGAATTTGGTATAACTGATACAGGACAGATCGAAATCGCTGATTTCGCTGGTGTTAAAAATATTGGTATTGGTGAAAATCCTCAAGCAGATTATAGAGTTAGATGTCTTGGATCTGTAAGAATTGATGGTGACTTAGTTGTTACTGGTAGAGGTGGTGTTGCTGCTGATAAGTATATCACAAGGTCATATACTGGTGATGGTACAACATTAACGTTTGCTCTCACTGCTTATGGCGGTGGTATTAAACATGCTGCTAGTTCTGTTGCTGTATTCTTAAATGGAGTAGCACAAATAGCAGGCACTAACTATTCAGTTGATGCTAATGGTATTAATATAGTATTCAATACAGGTGATGCACCATTAACTACAGATACAATACACATTTTAGAATTTCCAATCTAAATAATTAGTAGCATAAGAAAGGGGTACTTATGGCAATTTCAAGAATTAGTGGAAACCAGATTTCCACAACAACAGAAGCAATTTTAACAACACTATCATTTTTAAATGCTAATAGTGTCTTTAAACTTCCTTCGGGTACTACAGCACAAAGACCTGTTGGTGTTGTTGCTGGTACTTTGCGTTACAATAGTGAAATAGATAACGCAGAAATATATGTTAATGATATCGGAGATGGAACTGCTGGATGGGCTCCTGTCGCAGGTGGTGGTCCTTCTATAGGTGACGAGAGTATTATTAGAACTAACGGACCTACTATTTCAGAAAACCTAACAATAGGTCCAACTGCAAATAATGATCCCAAATATACTAATGGATTTACTTGTGGTCCTGTAACTATTCAGAGTGGTTATACAGTAACCATTGAAAGTAATGCAGCATGGAGTGTAATCTAAATGCCAGGTCGTCTTAATGTCGCAAATTTACAAGGTCTATCCCCAGACTTTAAAGTAGAACTTGTGCATGACTCTACTATAGAAATGGAAGGTGATTTAAGATTACAAAGTCAATCATATATGCCTGTGCCTGGTGGTCCTGATAATGAGAAACCTACTAATCCTAAGTATGGTTCTTTATGGATGAATACATGGACAGGTAGATTAGAATATTGGAAAGGACCAGCAAAAGGAGGTTGGAATTATATAACTCCAGGTGGTTCAGGTGGTGCTGGTGGAGGTGGTGCAGAACAAGAAGCACCCCCAGTTATTACCAATATTAATGAATGGGAATCTATGGCAGTTGCTGATACTCCTCATTTAGTTCAAACATCTGATGGTAGTCAAGAACCAGTTACTCCAGTATCAATTACTACACAACAAGGAGCAAAGGTTGCTTTACATTTAGGAGATTGGAGTATTGGTGGTATAAGTTGGCCAGGTAATAATCAATCTAGGACATGGAATAGGAGTCCTATTGATGCTACTGTAGTTGGTAATTTTAGAAAATTTGGGTATATATTTTCAGGTCAGAGATTAGCAGCAACTAACGTTTCTGGTCAGAGTGAGTCGTGTTGTGATCCATATAGGTATGAGAATATGTTTGGTGGTACTTATACATCTAATTGGAGTTGGATTTATGGTAGTGCTGGTCAAAGTCAACACCAACCCTATGAGATTACTTTAAATACATTTACTAATTCTAGTCAAGCAACTGATAATTTAACATTAAGATATCAAACAGATGGTAGTGTTAATAGTGGACCAGGTTTCTATACTCATACAGCAGGTTTTTACCTATATAAAGCAAATTAATTAATTAATTATGGGAAGATTTCAAGATAAGATCAATGAACGTTGGTCTATTTGTGAAGGATGTGAACATTTTAGAGAATTTCCTATAGTTCATAGACATTTAAACGTTGGTCATCAATGCGATCAATGTGGATGTTTTATGGAAGTAAAAGTTCGTATTCCTGGAATGAAATGTCCTATCGGTAAGTGGTGACATAAATATAATATATTACTAGAAGTGACCAATGAGTGATAACGACGGATTAACAGTAAAAGATTTAGCTGGTATAGGATCTACTATCGGACAAGTTAGTCTTAGTGCAGGTCATGTACTGGAAGTTAATGGGACTTTAGATTTAACTAGGAATAGCGGTGCATTACAGTTACCAGTTGGCACTACAGCACAGAGACCTACTACTAAAGAACCAGGATATTTAAGATGGAATACTGATACTAATGACGAAGGAACTGAGATTGGTTTAGAATATTGGGATGGATATACATGGTATAATTATGGACAATATACTGAAAGAGCAGGTTGGACAAGTTCATCAGCAACATCATATAGTGCTATTTTTGATGGTAGTGGAGATTATTTGGGAGTTGTTGGTCCTACTAATGGATGGAACTTTGCATCGTCAGAGAATTGGTCAATTGAATTATTTGTAAAAGATGCTGGAACTACTCAAGGTACTGTTCTATTAGATTTTTATGTAAATAGTGGAAATGTTGGTAAAGAACAACTTCTATTTAATGGAAATGATCTTATTTTTAGAACTGATGCTTCAACTGCTCAATTAACATGGTCAAATGGTTGGTCATCAACAATTTCTGATGGTGAGTGGCATTATATTGTAATTAACTCTCACACTGCTGCTGGTAATACTGTATGGAAAATGTATGTTGATGGTACTGAGGTAGCATCAAAGAATTGGGGTCTAACTAGACAATCTGTTAAAGGTGATAGATTGAGAATTGGTTATTCTTCAATAGGTAATGCTCAAAATTATTTTAATGGTTATATTTCCAATGTTCGTATAACAAATAATTCATTATATCCTAGTTCAAATGCAACTCCAATATCAGCATTAACAACAACCAGTCAAGGTGCTACTGTTTCAACAGTAGAGTTGTTAATGTTGAGTCTTAATGCTATTAGTCCAGATGTTGCTGCTGTAACACCAGGACAAATTAGTGTTGCTGGTAATACTGCTTCAGATACTACGAATCCATTTGGTGCTGGTGCTGGTGGTGGTATGGGTGAAGCAATATTTCATGCTGATGGACCAAACTCAACTAAGCAATATACTTGGGAAGTACCTAGTGGTGTAACTGATATATCTGTAATCTCTGTTGGTGGAGGTGGAGGTGGTGAAGCAAACCATGATGGTGCAGGTGGTGGCGGTGGAGCGTTATCATATAGAAATAATATTGCTGTTGCAGGTGGTGATCAAGTTACAGTATATGTTGGTGGTGGTGGAATGGCACAAGGTTGGGGAAATTATGGACCTAATGGAGGAGATAGTTATATAACAGCTGGTGGTCAAACTCATGCTTATGCTGGTGGTGGAACAGGAGGTAAAGGAAACTATAGTAGTCAATGTCATAATATTCCTGGTGGTAGTAATTCAAATGGTGATGGTGGTGGTAATGGAGGAGCATCATCACATTATAGTGGATGTCGTCAAGCAGGTGGAGGTGCTGGAGGATATAATGGTGGTGGACAAAGTAATTCTGGTAGAGTAGGAAATCCATCATACAGTGGTTGTAGTTCACAAGCAGGTCAAAACGGTGGAGGTGGAGGAGGTTCTTCTGCTAACGGATCATCTTCATGGTATTCTAATGGTGGAGGTGGAACTGGCATTTATGGTCAAGGAAGTGATGGAGGAAGAGGTGGTGCTAGTGGAAACTCATACTCTAACAGTGAATGGGATTTCTGTGGTAAGGGAGGTTCTCCAAAACACAATACTGGTTTAAGAGGGTATTCTAATAGATCTAGTAACAGTAGTTTTGCTGGTAGTGGTTCGGGATATAATAGATACCATCCATCATATAACTCATATAATAGTTACACTTGTCCTGATGGAGGATTTCCTGGTGGAGGTGCTGGAGGTGGAAACTCTGGTGATGCCTATGGTATGGGAGCACATGGAGTTGTAAGGATTATCTATGGACAAGTCGATGGTGCTGCTAGATCATTTCCTCAAACTAACGTTGATTTAAGTACCGAATATGACGAGAACGCTACTGTTGAAGAAAATGGTACACAGAAGATGTATTAGGTTATAAATATAAAAAAGTAGTGCAAAACTGAAAGAATGAGTACCTTAAACGTAGATACTATTAATGGGCAAAATGTAACAGCAACAGGTATTGTTTCTGCTGGTACTGCTCTTAAAGCACCGAATTATGCAGATTCTGGAAAACCTGCTAGTTCAGATCCAGGTGTTGTAATATACAATACTACAGGAACGGATGTTGAAGTTTGGAAAGGAAGTTCCTGGATGAGTTTGGGTGCTGGTAATATGCGAACGTGGACAACAGAGACCCGTCCATCTTCTCCTTCGGTTGCACAGTTTGGTTTCAATACAGATACTTCACAAGCAGAAATTTTTAATGGATCTGACTGGGTACTCTTTGGTTCTGCTGCTGGTGGTGCGGATGCAGCGTTATATGATTTTACAAATTTTACCTTCAAGTCTATTGTAGGAAGGGGTAACAGAGAAGGTCCACAATTTAGTGAAATGCAGAGTGAATACTCTGGTCAAAGCTTTAATGATGGCACTCATTTTGAGATGGGTGACTCAAGAGGATATCAAAAATGGACTGTACCTGAAGATGCAACTTATGAGATTGAAGCAGCAGGAGCAAGAGGTGGTAGAGATTTAAATAACGGTCAATATGATTTCTGGGGTGCTAAGATTAAAGGTGACTTTAGTCTTACTAAAGGTGATGTATTAGAAATGGTTGTTGGTGTTGGTGGTAACCAATACTATTCTCCACATGCTAACAGGTGTGGTGGAGGAGGTGGTTCCTATGTAATTAAATCTAATCAACCACTGGTAATTGCTGGTGGAGGTGGTGGATCTATGGGTGGTTATTATGGATGGTCATGCGGTAGACCAACAGGTAACTCTCATGGTAGATCAGGTGAATATGGTGGTAGATACGGATGTTATTGTACACCTTCCCAACCTAGTCCTGGTGCTGGCGGTAATACTTGTGGACCTCATGTAGGACATGCTGGTGGAGGATATACAAGTAATGGGCAAACAGGTTCTGGTCACTGCGGTGGTGGTGAAGGTGGTAGAGGATGGAGTAATGGATTAGAAGGTGGTAGAGGAGATTATTGCTATACTAGTAGTGGTGAAGAATGTAGAGGTGGATTCGGTGGTGGAGGAGGAGGTAATTTGACATCTCCTGGTGCTGCTGGAGGATGGACTGGTGGATGTACTTCTGGTAACTGGTCATCATATGGTGTATGTGGTGGTGGAGGTGGTTCTATTAATAGTGGAACTAACCAACAGAATGATCAAGGTGGTAACTCAGGTACTGAGGGTGGACAATATCAAGGTAACGGATATATTAAGATAACTAAGAAATAATGAATTTTGATGGGATTGATGTTTCTAAGTTACCCCCACCAAGAAATTCTGGTCCAATGAGACCAAGAATGAGGGGTGCTTGGAAAACTGATAAACCAGTAACATGGGCAGATGGTACAACATGGACAGATTTTAATGAACCTATACCATTTGTACGTCCAGAATTGCAGAGTGAACGATTAAGTAAATGTTATACATGTGATTCTCTTGATAGAGTTAATATGCTATGTCTTAAGTGTCATTGTATGGTGTTAGCTAAATCAAAATTCCATGATGCTAATTGCCCTATTAACAAGTGGTAGTGCATAAATAGGTCTAGGTCAAACTATTGCTATGAGAACTCTTAAACAGTTAGAAGAATTACTTGTCGAATCTGACAAGAAGATCAACAAATTAAAAGAAGATATTGAAACTGCTACGCAATATAAGCATAGTATTGTCATGCAAATTACTGATTATATAAAAGATGCTGGTGATAATTATAATGCTACGGAATTACCTAATGTTATAAAAAATGGTATTCCTGATATTGATACTAATGAAGTTAATTTATATGAAGGTAGTGATGAAGAAGAATTTGATCAACTTCAAGAAAGAGCAGATAGAATGATTAAAGAGAAAGCAGCAGCAGAAGCAGCAGCAGTTCAAGAGGCAATGCAAGCAGATGGTAAAGGTGCAAAACCTGATCCACTACCAGAAGGGGAAGACTTGTTAACTGCTACTGATGGTTCACCATTAATTACGGAGACACCAAAATGAGTCAGGTTCGTACTAGCAAACTAATGGGACCAGAATTAACGGAAATGAAAATCCGTATGGATTCTAATGCTCATTTAAATGTTTATGGTAGATTAGAAACAGGAATTAGTGGACAGATTTGTATACCTTCAGGAACTACTGATGAAAGACCTACATCTCCACAAAAAGGGATGATAAGAATTAATGAAACTAAGTTAGGTATAGAAGTATATGATGGTAGTGATTGGTTATTAATAACACAACCGCCAGTAGCAGGTGCAGGTGGAGGTGGAGAAACTACTGCTAGTGGTCAAGAAGAATATACTTCTGGTGGAACTTATTCATGGACATGTCCTGAAAATGTGTATGAAGTTTCAGTGGTATGTGTTGGTGGTGGAGGTGGTTCTACTAGAGATGAACGAGGTGCAGGTGGAGGTGGTGGACTAGGATGGATTAGTGGGTTCCAAGTCACACCAGGTACTTCATATGATGTAGTCGTTGGATCTGGTGGTACAGGACAACCAAATACAGGAAGTTATGGATATAATGGTGGTACTTCATACTTTAATGATCAGAATACTGTCTATGGTCAAGGTGGAGGTGGAACTGGTCGAGATGAAAACGGTTCTGCTAACAGACCAGGTTACGGTGGTAAAGGTGGAGGACATGGTGGTTCAGGTGGAACTACTCAAGGTGGTGGTAATGGAGGAAACGGTGGAGATGGTAACAGAAGTAGTTTAAGTGATACTGGATCATCATGCGGAGGCGGTGGTGCAGGAGGGTATTCAGGTAATGGAGGATATGGTGGACACTGTGGACAATATGCAGGTGGTAACTCAGGAACAGGAGGTTCAGGTGGTGCTGGTTCAGGTGGTTGGACTAATGGTGGAGAAGATTATGGTGGAGGTGGAGGAGGCGTAGGTCTCAAAGGCGAAGGCAGTAGTGGTCAGTCACCATCATCTAATAACTGTGGTGGAGGATATGGTGGATCTGGTGGTAATAATGGTCAAGGTTCTTGTGGTGGTGATACTGCTATAAATGGAGGTGTTTATGGCGGTGGTGCAGGTGCCAATGACGCAGGTGGTTGGCCAGGTGGAGTAGGTGGTGTTCGTGTCATCTGGGGTCCAGGTAGAGCATATCCATCAACTAACACTAATGATGTTTGATAAATATAGAAAAGGAGTAATATCATCTCATGGGACAATTTAGTGCTGCTAGAGTAAACTCGCAAAACCTATCTGCCACCAGTATGGTTACAGGTGATGGTGGCATAGGATTTCCTGTTTTTACCACTGCTCAAAGACCTACAACTTTAGGTGCTGGTGATGCAGGTTGTTGTATATTTGATTCGACATTAGAACAATTAATTGTTTGGAATGGTAGTAGTTGGACACCAGTAGGTAGAGCAATGGATGTGCTTCCTACATGGGATGAAAACACAAAACCTACCACTGGATTAGTTGATGGTAGGATAGGATGGAATACAGATCTTAATACGATTGAAATTTACTGGGATCCTGGAGAACCTGGTGATAATGAAGAAGAAATAGAAAAGGGGTGGATTACTCCATTTGGTGAAGGTGAAGGTGGAGAGTTGTATAGTTTTTCAACATTCACATTCAAATCTATTGTAGGAAGAGGTCAAAGAACAGGTCCATCACAACAACAAATGAATTCTGAATATTCTGGTCAAGAGTTTATGAATGGATTCTTCCAAATGGGTACAAGTCAGGGTTACCAGAATTGGACTGTACCTGCTGATGGTGATTATGAAATTGAGGCAGGTGGAGCAAGAGGTGGTAGAGATTTAGGAGGAGGTCAATATGATTTTTGGGGTGCTAAGATTAAAGGTACGTTCTCATTAACTAAAGAAGACGTATTAGAAATGGTTGTTGGTGTTGGTGGTAACCAATACTATTCACCTCATCAAAATCGTTGCGGTGGAGGTGGAGGTTCCTATGTAATTAAGAGTCAGACACCTTTATTGATTGCTGGAGGTGGAGGAGGTTCTATGGGTGGTAACTATGGTTGGAGTTGTGGAAGACCAACAGGTAACTCTCATGGTAGATCTGGTGAGTATGGAGGTCGTTATGGTTGTTATTGCACACCTAGTCAACCTAGTGCTGGTGCTGGTGGTAATACTTGTGGACCTCATGTAGGACATGCTGGTGGTGGATTTACTAGCAATGGACAAACAGGTTCTGGTCATTGTGGAGGTGGAGAAGGTGGAAGAGGATGGTCTAATGGATTAGAAGGTGGAAGAGGTGACTACTGTTATAATAGTAGTGGAGAAGAATGTAGAGGAGGATTTGGTGGAGGTGGAGGTGGAAACCTCACATCTCCTGGTGCTGCTGGAGGATGGACTGGAGGTTGCACTTCTGGTAACTGGTCTAGTTATGGTGTATGTGGAGGTGGTGGAGGTTCTGTTAATAGTGGAAATCAACCTACAAATACTCAAGGTGGTAACTCAGGTACTGATGGTGGACAATATACAGGTAACGGATATATTAAGATAACCAAACTTTAAACTGGCATAGGGCTAGACAAAGAGGGCAAAAATCTGCTATACTGGCGAAGTATTAGAGCAGAAAGATGCCCTCATTTTATTTACAATCCATTGATAGTAATGGAGGAACTACAACTAAATCATTTGATTCAAATTATATTGATGATGTAGTTGATAATGTTGACGATTTCCTTAGAGGTTCAGGATTTTGTTATGATGAGTTAAAACTTGTTAAAGCATTTACACCTTATGATGAACTAGAAGAAGAACCTACGGTTTTTGATTTCAATAATCCAAGGGTACTTGCTGAATTAAAAGAGAAAGCGAATGAGGAGGATAATTAGATATATAAAATGTAGTCCACAAATTTGAATATCTTAAAGAACTATGGGTAAAACTTATAGGCGTGGTGGTTCAGAAAGAGGATACTCCTCTCCAGGTAAATCACTAAGGGATAAGAGACAACGAGGTACAAACAGATCTGAATATAGAGGGGAGGATAACTCCAAATCAAAAACTAAAACCAAATCTCATTATGAGGAAGAACGATGGACTTAGACAAGAAAAAAATACCAGGAGTTGATGTATCAGACCAATCTCCTGGTTTAATACCTGAATCATTTGATGATGACCTCGAATATGATGATGCTTCATTTGATGGGGTAGAAATAGAATACACAACATCACTGTAATGGAAGATACTAAACAGGAAAAATGGGAACGTGGTAAGACTCTTATGTTAGAGTCTTTACATAAACCTGATGATAGATTGAGGGGATGTTCTCATAACCAACAATGTTATCACGAATTAATGGAGATAAGGGAGCAAGTAATTGAAATGGTAAGTCAGATACCTAATCCTCATACTCCACCATTAGCATTTGGTAAAAAGAATAATCACATTGAACCAACTATCACTACACCTAACGGTGAGATTAGTGAAACTCTAATGAGTGGAGCATTGGGTGATTATTATGCAGATAAAAGGGAGTATTGACGATGGACATCGAATTGCCTGAGTGCATACTATTAAATGATAGAGAGAAGCAACTGTTAAAAGATGCTTTTTTATCATATATTAAAGAGTTAGAGATTAAAGCAAAGAAAGAGAAGATATTAACTGCTGAAGCATATCAGGAGGTGAGGTATCAACTTGAGGGTATGATACAGAAATTACATTTGGGGTATGGCGGTGAGTAAAGTGTCCACTTAGTTGACACAAGGCAACGAGATCTATTAT
>Ga0163179_10003236_pt1 | contig 11098 bp, 17 predicted proteins | sample AtlANTMetagenome_FD_109643 | JGI IMG/M metagenome (GOLD analysis project Ga0163179, IMG submission 109643) | Marine eukaryotic phytoplankton communities from the Atlantic Ocean - Atlantic ANT 2 Metagenome | ecosystem: Environmental > Aquatic > Marine > Oceanic | place: North Atlantic Ocean... | reverse complement strand
GAAAACGGATGGTGTATAGATACATGGGACTGTAGATATAGACCCGTAAATTCATATTGGTCAAAAACATAGGGGAATGACTATGAACCTTCAAACGATTGTCACAATCTTTGTGCTTTTTTTAATTTTTGGTTTTGTAGGGCAGATGGACTTTGAATCTGAAATCGTTGCTGAACAGCAATATATAAAAGACGTTTGCTCTGGGGTGTATCCAGATTACAAATATCTTGAGCCAAACTGCATGGAGGAAAAGAAGTAATGGAAAAATATTTTACCACCATAGAAGCTTTTGCGGTTAGGCATGGACATTGTTTTAGGGTCCTAGACGCTAGGGCTTGGCTCTTAGCTTTGGAGAAAGAGCCGCAACAAGACAGAGCAGGCCTGTATAATTCTGATAAAATTCATTTTAGCTATTTGAAAGATGAATTTAAAAATAGGTGGGACATCACTAAAGAATTCTTTTATGTGTACGAGACTTGGAAAAGTTTAATAGAAAAGCATGGCTACAATCCCTACGCGTTCACGCGGGAATCCGTGACTTACAAACAAGATAAAAATACTTTGGTCAAAGAAACTGAGTTGGCTAAGATAAAGTCAATACTGAAGTAATGTTTAAACTTTATCTTTTTACTTTTGCATTTGTCACGGAGCTAGGCATTTATTCATCTCTGGAGGATTGCATGGAAGCGGGAAGAAAAGTAAAAGATGATTTCCGATATGATGAAAGTTTGCAGTTCAATCTCTATTGCGTAGAAGAAGATAACCGATTAAACAATATTATTTATTAAAAGGTGAGTTTTCCCAAAGATACTCTGATACCTCTTTCGCATACCCTTCTGGTCTCCCATGAATATAAAAAAACCCATCTTCAGTTCCATATTTCGTATGCAGTTGTTGATGATGAAATAGACATAAGGGAATCACATTCCTATCGTCTGCCTTCATTCCCATACCGCGAGATCCAACCCAAGGTTTTAGAAGATGATGAGCTTGGTTAATCCCTGAACAGCTAATACTTTGGGCCGCGCAGGGCCTTGACCGAACCCAATCTACGTGACCCTTACTTTTAACTCGTCTTTCTTTTTGCACTAACACTCAAATATGAATTGCCATTTACCGAACTTTTTTGCCACATACTGAGTTTATAATCAATATTATTTAATGTAATGTACCCTCCAAAATCAGAAGATAGTGGGTTTTGTTTTTCTTCTTGTGGATTGAAAAAGAGTCGTCCCTTGAACCCAGATTCGGACAATAAGGCAAACTTTGGCTTCCCATCCCTGTCAAACTCCTGTAGGACGTATACCCAGTGCTTTTGGCCATCTACCAATATCTCACCTTTACCCAAAACTTCTGCGCTTGGCTGGCTAAATAGTGATCCCTGACCTTCTTTAAGTTCATACGGCATATTTTTTTCCTCTTGATTAAATTTAAAATGAAGGGGACAACCCTCCTTTCTCACTGACCCCCAGCGGATCGTTACACGGTTAGACGTAACGAGCCAAATGGACTCTATACCTTTTCTAAGCAGACCCTTGTTTCGGGAACCGTTCACTGGTATCCGCTGGTTCGGTGCGCACCTCTTTCCATTCATGGAAATAAAGAACCCCATGAAGCACAAATTTTTCCTCTGATATATCAACAGGTGAAAATGTTTCCAAAACCTTATTGCTGTAAAAAGGCCTTATCCCTTCCGCACAACTAACAGTGATGTGAGGGTAACGATTTTCAATCGGAAGCCCCTTTATATTATCAATCGTTAAAATAGCGATTTCATTTGTCAGGACAAAGCCATTGACGTTTAACTCGTACACCTTGCTCAGTTTTGGTTTGTATTCTTCAATTTTTTTAGCAGAAGGTTTATACGCGACAGTGCAATGATGAAAATGTACGTTTTCGTGAATCGGCCAATTCATAAAGTTATTTTTTAGCCAATTTCTGTTTTCCAGAATTAACAAAGCGATATATCCAACAGCCATCAATCAACTTCCTTAATTGAAAAGATATACGGATCGTAGTCTTTGCCGCCAATCTCATCGCCCATTTGTTCAAAATCTAGCGGGTCAATTTTTTTCGCTTCTTCTAAAGAATCAGCCTCAATGCAATAAGTAAAATAGGAAGTTTTCCGTAACTCTATTTCAAATTTCATGCTTTGCTTTCCTTAAAATTAAGCGCCTTTCCAATGGCTCAATACGCGAGGAGTGAGGCGATACGTATAGCCTTTACCGCTGACCCTTCTTTCTTTCAACACAACTTCCCCCGATTGGGGGAGATTGTATTTAATTCTCGCATGAGATTTTCTAAGCTCACGGATCGCGGCTGAAATAGTTGGCTCTCCGTAAAATTTTCCAAAATCTTTTTTGATTGCTTCCTGCAATTCCCAAAAGGTCCAAGGTTTACAGTTACGCATTTGTGCAAAAACAAAATCTAATAAACTAGGCTTGTTTTGATTGATCTGCATTTTTTCCTCCAAATTGAGCTAAAATATTTTGTATTTTAGTTTTGCAATCTTCCCTCAAGGTTTCATCATTGAGACAAAGAATAAGTTCTGCTTCTGTTCCTACAAATATTTCTCTGTCGGTTTCTTTTGCAGGGTCTTTGATGTATTGCTGACAGTAAGATGCGAATTGATTTGATGCGAGTTTACAGATCTCTTCCGAACCTTTTTTAACTACATATTTTTTTATAGATTGAGATTTTTTCTGTTTTGCTTCTCGCTCTTTGATCTCAAAATCAATGGCTTTCTTCATTGAATTTTTATCTTTTTCTTGCATCTGTTTAATTTGTGCTTTGGCGTTATCTGCAATTTGTAGTTTTGGGTTGGTACTATCAAGATTTCCATCATCGTCTTTTGCGCCACCGATTCCAGTAGCCAGAGCAAGGCTGTAACGTCTTGAATACGTGAGCGAACTACCGTATTTGTGTGGATCGGTCTTTGTGGCAGGAATTTCAGTTATTCCATTACTCAGCTGTCCTCCATGCCCGATAAAAATGGTCTCTACCCCAATTCCCTTTTCTGTTTGGTGCGAGACTTGATGAATATATACATTTTCTTTTGAGTAGATTGGTTCAACATGATCCCTCAGTTGTTCGTATGTTGCGTATTTTGAACTGAAAAAATCATTGGTTTCCTTTTGAACGACATGGGTTATTTCTTTTTGGCACTTGAGAAGTGCGGTGATAAGTTCAGCTGTTGGGTTTGTATTTATTTCATTCATTACACTATCCTCCAAAGTTTTTTTGCTTCTTCAATTTCAGCAGGACTCCAACTCCAATCAGAAAAATCTGGAATGAAGTAACTGGCTATTTCTTGAATATCTCTACTGATTGATAATACCTTGTGCATTGTTTTTGCCGCTTTGATTGTCATATTCCAATGCTGGTCAATATCAAAAACTGGCAAGGTAAGTATCTCTTGTGATTTTGCGGTGACGATAACGTAATCTGCTACAGGTATTTTCCCTGTCGCCTTCCAGTATACCGACATTTGTCGGCTTACACCGTCTGTAAGCTTTCCCCCTGCGGGTTTTCGTGCAGTGGTTTTAATGTCGCGGATTAAATCTTCGTACTCTAAATCAATAAAACCGATAATAGGAATCGGGATAGACTCATCTTGAATTTCAATTCTTTTTTGAGTCTGTAAAAGCTTATCCTTTTTTTCCTCATAAAAATCAAGGGAAGCGTTTATGTACTGATCTAATTTTTTGAAATTGATGTTTAAATTTTTATCGGCTAAATCTAACCGATTTATGTCTCCATAGAATTTTATTGCAAATTCACAGCGAGATTGCCACGCATCTATACCAATCTGCACCGCTTCTTTTCTTGATGATCCATTCATGTAGGCACAGACAGCATCATCTGCACTTGTGCCACGCCACATATTGCTGTTCCCTGCCTTATCGGTATAACCGCTTACCCTTAGAATCCAACGACAGGGGTTGCTGATGAATGTATTTATTTGGCTTGCAGAAAGGTGTTCTATACCATGATCTGAAAAATGATCGTTTGAACCTTGCATTTATTTTTCCTGTTTTCAATAAAGGTTTTACCAATATATACCATTAAAGGTTGATAATCTATATTTTTAATGGTAGTTTATAAAAAATTTAAAAGGACGTTGATATGAGATTAAGCGCATGGTTGAAAGACCAAAAACTTACTCAAAAAACTTTTCATTCTTTATGTTCAGAGGAATTTAACTTAAATGTGAGTTCTGGAACGATTGCAAAATGGTGTGCCGGAACCGCTACCCCAAGAGGGAAAAGTCTTTTGGTGATTGAAGAAATGACCGATAAGAATGTAACGTTGAGAGACTTTATAAATGACTAGAGTATCGGAGAAACATAATTAGTATTGAGGCACTTGGTTGGGCAAGAGATCAAAAATGTGAAAACCCAACTACAAAATTAGTGCTTTTTATTTTAGCTAATTACGCAGACGAAAAACACTCTTGTTATCCTAGCGAGAAGCATCTTGCAAAGATTGTTGGTGTTTCAGACAGATCTGTCAGGCGATGCCTTAAAAACCTTGCACACAACAATCAAGTCTTAATTCAACACCGACTTGGAACCTCAAACAGATACTTCTTAAATATTAACAGTGTGGACATAGGCGACCATACCCCTGTGGATACTCGTGTCCAGAGGGTTAGGAACTCAGTGTCCATAAATACAAAAGATATACAAAAGAATAAAATGGGAAAAACAAAAAGGAGCTTGAATGAACTTGCTGGATAAATTAACAGATCAATACAAAATACCTTCGCACCAACTCAAGGAGGGACAACAAAAAACAAAATGCCCAGAATGCCAGCCCCAGCATGATCCCAAAGACAACCCTCTTTCAGTAGACGTAAGCTATGACAAGATATTATTTCATTGCCATCATTGCGGTTGGCAGGGAGGAGTGATTGAGGATAGCTCTTCAAGGGGATGGAAGCCCAAGCCAAAGACACCAGAGCCAGTATCTTTTATTCCGGCAACTTCTAAGTTTCTTCAAGAATTTTTTGAAAGCAGAGGCATCAGCAAAAAGATTTATGAGGCATTCAATGTCTTTTCGGAAGACAGCACATGGATCGGTTTTCCTTATAACGGATACGATAAAAAATGCGATAACATAAAATATCGTTCTAAAGATAAGCAATTCCGGCAAACAAAGAACCCCAAGAAATCCCTTTACAACTACGAAAATGTCAAAGATGCCAAAGAGGTGATATTCGTAGAGGGGGAGATGGATTGTTTAGCGGTGGCAGAATCCGGATTTATGAATGTTACAACCTTGCCCGATGGCGCACCAGCAGAAGCGAAATACAAAGAAGGGGATAAGCGATTTATCCCCTTGCAGACTCATCCGCTGAAGGCCGAGAAGATAATATTATTTGTTGATAATGATGATGCTGGAAAGAATCTAAGAGCAGAACTCTTACACCGATTTGGAAAAGATAAGTGCTGGCGTGTAGGGCTTCCGGCAGACTGTAAAGATGCCAATGATGTATTACTGAAACATGGTGCTTTAAAACTAAGCGAACTGGTTAAAAATGCCAGAGCCTATCCAGTAGACGGTTTATATAACGCTTATGCTTATGTTAATGATGTTTTTGATCTATACAGTGGAAACTTTGATAAGCCAGTAGAGATCGGTTATGAGTCGCTAGACAAGATTTATAAAATAATGCGAGGGACTTTCCATGTTTGGACAGGTATCCCGAATCATGGTAAATCGTCATTTTTAGATCAATGCTTAATAGAATTAGCTAAGAAACATAAATGGAAATTTGCTCTATTTTCGCCGGAACACTCTACGAAAATGCACATTCGCCGATTGGCAATGATGTATTCGGGGAAATCTTTTGACCCCAACATACATGGCAGAATGTCTGAAAATGAACTGACCTTGGCCATGAACTTTATAAATGAACATTTCTTTTTTATTGAGACACGCGAACACACTCCAAACATTCAAAGGATCTTAGATACCGCAAGAGGGGCTATTAAGAAATTCGGTTGTGATTGTTTGGTGATAGACCCATACAATGAGGTTGATGCAAGCCGAAGGGGATCACAGAGGGAAGATGAACACATCAAGAACTTCATTAGTGAATGCAAGCGGTTTTCTAAGTTGATGGATGTGACTACCTTTGTTGTCGCACATCCTACGAAAATGCCCAAGCAGGAGAGCGGAGGCTATGCACCCCCGACAGCTTATGACATATCTGGTGCGGCCCATTGGTCAAATCAAGCCGATGCAGTTATAACAATACACAGAGACTTTGAAACCGATACCATGAGAGTTATAACCAGAAAGATAAGAGAGCAAGGTTTGTATGGTCAAATTGGCGAAGCTGTTTTTTATTACAATTCAAGGTGTTACAGATTTGAAGATGCCGCAAGCGTATGAAAAAATCAGTTGGCGAAATAGAAATGGAATATCTTTTGAGGGCAGAAGGGTACGAGTTCAAGCAAGAGTTCAAATTTCATCCTGACAGAAAATGGCGTTTTGATTTTGCTTGGCCAGAGGAAAAAATTGCGATTGAGGTAGAAGGAGGTTTATTCAGCCAAGGCAGACATACAAGAGGCCGAGGTTATATCGGTGATATGCAAAAATATAATGCGGCTGTTTGTTTGGGCTGGCGTGTTTTGAGATATGGAACCGCACAAATAAATGGGAATGTTTTACAAGACATTTTACAGATAAGGTCTCTGGAGCGTAAACTATGAAAGGATACTCATTAGAAGATCAAAAAAATTCACTAGATGTTTGCATTGAAGGATGGGAAAAAGCAATAAATGATTGGGAAATTAAAGCTCTTCATGCCGCTGAGGTTGATGGTTTTTTTAAATCTTTTGAGGCGGCAAGCAAGAAGGCAATATGTGATGGACAGAAGATCAGTGCTGTGATGGCAGAAGCCGCTGTAAGAAGTCAAAAAGAATGGAAAGACAGGTATATCAGCGTCCAACAAACAAACATTGAAGCAGAAAAAGCAAAACGTATACTTAGATTAGCAGAAGCTAAATGGGAAACCGAACGATCTAAAGAGGTCAGCCTAAGGAACTTAAAGTGAAAAATGCAATAACTGAATCTGAAGTAAAAGACATTGAAAAACTGAAGCCTTTCAAAAACAATCCAAAATTCCATCCCCCAGAACAAATAAAAAAAATTCGTGAAAGTATCCGATCTTGGGGATTTACCATACCAATTTTGATAGACGAAGAAAGTAACGTGATAGCTGGACACGGCAGGCTAGAGGCCGCAAAAGAAGAGGGAATGTTGCAAGTTCCTGTTTTAATTGCGCGCGGCTGGACAGAAGAACAAAAAAAAGCCTACGTTATTGCAGATAATAAAATTGCAGAAAAAGCCATTTGGGATTATGACGCACTAAAAGAGTTGCTTGATGATCTAGACGAGTTTCACATTGATTTGACTGGATTTGAAAAATTAGAACTTGATTCAATATTTTTTGAAAGACAGCTTGGAATAACAGACACAGGAGTAGAATGGCAAGGAATGCCAGAATGGGATGTAGAAAGCCCAGCATTTCGTAAAATGACAATCAATTTTGAAGATGAAAAGTCTGTTTCTGATTTTTTTGAATTGATAGGCCAAGATTTCACAGATAAAACGAAGCATATAAATTTCCCTTACAAACCAAATCGCAACCTCAAAAATATTTTTTTCAAAGATGAAGGCCAATAAGTTTCCCTTATATATCCCGACAAAAGGTCGGTTTGAGTACATGATTACCTCAAAAGCATTAACTGAAATGGGGTTGCATCATTATCTGGTGGTTGAAGAACAAGAAGCAGAAAAATACCAGAAAGCGATACAAGAGTATCAGCTTACGTCGGAAATCCTAGTTTTAGATAATCAGTTTAAAAAAGATTACGAACTCTGTGACGAATATGGTCTAACAAAATCAACTGGACCCGGCCCTGCTAGGAATTTTGCGTGGGATCATTCAATTAAAAAAGGATACGAATGGCATTGGGTCATGGACGATAATATAAAAATGTTCCGGATGATGTATAAAGCTACTCGCATAAAAACCATTGCTAGATCAATCTGGACGCAGATGGAAAATTTTGTATTGCGCTACAAAAATATTGGTATGGCGGGGCCGAATTATTCAATGTTTGCTGTTCCTCACAAGGGTCTTTCACCTTTTGTGCTTAATACGCGAATATATAGCTGTAATTTGATTAGGAACTCATTGTCGTATCGTTGGCGAGGAAGGTATAACGAAGATACTATTTTGAGCCTTGATCTATTGAAAGCTGGCTGGTGTACGGTTCAGTTCAATATGTGGATGCAGGATAAGTTAAATACCCAAACTATAAAGGGCGGCAATACAGCAGAATTTTATCATAAGGAAGGTGAGGTTTTAGATGGACACCGATACGCAGTAACAGGAACCTCTGCAAAAAGCGATATGCTTTTTAAAGTTCATCCAGACGTTTCTAAGGTTAAAATCAAGTATGGAAGGGTACATCATCAAGTAGATTATCACCTATTCAAGAAACAAAAACTTATCTTAGATGAAAATAACAAAATTAGTAAAACAAATAAAAATTATGGTATAGTCGCAAACGATCCAAATTTATTAAGTGAAATTAAGTGATATTGGCTGATAACGGATATGGCTAGAAAATTAACAGACGAACTTAAAAAAGAATTGAGAGATATATTCGTACATGGCGTTTTAGATGAAAATAATAAGCGACAATTCCCAACGATTGACCAGCTTTCGTCTCAATTTGATGTTTCAAGAGCGACCCTTTACCGATTTAGTTCAAAAAATCAGTGGCAAGAACAGAAAAATAATTATCAGACAGAGCTTCAAATTAAATTAGATGCTGAACGCATGGAAAATATGGTGCGAGATGGCAAAAGGCTAGACGATTCTTGTATTCAGATTGCAATGGGCATACTTCAAACTTGCGGAAGGCAACTTCAAAGGGCATTAGAAAACGAAAGAAATGACCCAAGATTCAACGGAATACAACCCACAGCTTTGAACCAATTGAGCAATGCAAGCATAAATGCTCAAAAAATTGCAAAATTAGCACTTGGCGAAGCCCAAGAAATAAATAAAGTGAGCGCAGATGTTAGCAACCCAGAAGCCTTCAGAGCAATTATGGACCAACTTGACGAGCTTGCGGAACATAAGTCAAGCGAGAACAGCGAACCTTTACATTGATTGGATTGAAAAAAGAGCCAGACCTAAACAAATAAAACCAGTTGGTGATTGGAATATTTGGCTCATCTTAGCCGGAAGAGGTTGGGGTAAAACTCTAACTGGTGCTTTTGATGCCGCATTATATGCTTTAAGAAATCCCGAAACGCAAGTTGCTGTTGTTACACCGACATTTGGTGATTTGAGACGAGTTGCATTTGGTGGTGTTTCTGGAATATTAAAGATGATCCCACCAGAGTGCCTTTTAACTGGCAGAGGTCAGGGATATAACGCAAGTGCTTCTGAAATAAGACTTTACAACGGAAGCAAAATTATGGGCTTTTCGGCTACAGAACCAGACCGATTAAGAGGGCCGCAGTTTCATAGAGCATGGTGCGATGAATTAGCCGCATGGCGTTATCCAGAGGCATTTGATCAGTTAATGTTCGCTCTTCGTCTTGGAGAAAAGCCAAGATGCGTTATTACGACTACTCCAAAACCTAATAATCTCATTCATGGCCTAATGAATCGTCCTGATATAGCGATTACAAGAGGTTCTACATTTGAAAACGCGGATAATCTTGCTGACAGCACCTTGCAAATGCTTAAAGAGCGATACGAGGGGACCACTCTTGGTAAACAAGAGCTTTACGCAGAATTGATTGATAAATTAGATGGAGCATTATGGTCGCATGAATTAATTGATAAGCACCGCGTTAAAAACATTCCCGATCTTTCAAAGATAGTGGTTGCGATTGATCCAGCAGTAACAGCTAGGGCTGATTCTGACGAAACAGGCATTACTGTTGTGGGCAAATCAGAAAATAACGAGTATTATGTTCTGGAAGATGCTTCTGGTAGATATTCTCCTGATAAATGGGGAAATCTTGCGGTTGATTTATTTCATAAATTTAGCGCAGATAAAATAATTGCGGAGGTAAATAATGGTGGTGATTTGGTAGAACGATTAATACGAACCATTGATCCGCAAATAAATTACAAAAGCGTTCATGCAACAAGAGGGAAAATAGTTCGCGCAGAGCCAATTTCTTCTTTGTACGAACAAGGTAAGGTCCATCATTGTGGAATTTTCCCAGAGCTTGAAAGCCAAATGTGTACATACACAGGTGAAAGACCAAATCCATCTCCAGACAGACTTGATTCTTTAGTTTGGGGCTTGACTGAATTGAGTAAAAGTCGTGGAGAAATTAACTGGAGGATTAGTTGATGGGAATTTTAGATAACTTCAAGCAGGCATTTAGCGGAAAGCCGTTAGAAAAGAAGTACGGTGCTGGGCCAGTAATGGGATATTTCGGGGTAGGGCCATACACCGATAGAAAGATGGGATATTCTGACCTCGCTACAGATGGTTACCTAAAAAATAGTATCGTGTTCCGGTGTGTAAACGAAATCAGCAAAGGCGCATCAGCCGTTCCTTACAGGATTAAACAAGGTGATGATATAATACAGCAGTCTCAGTTAAATTATCTTCTTGACCGACCAAACCCTCTACAAAGTTATTCGGAATTCTTTAATAGCTTGTTTTCTTATCTACTTCTTGGCGGCAATGCGTATGTATTGAGGGTCACAAATAACAACGACCAGCCTAGAGAGCTTCACCTTTTGAGGCCAGACCGAATAGAAATAAAAGGATCAAGCAAGGTTTTTCCAGATAAATTTATTTATCGCGTTAGCGGTCAAGTTATGAATGAATACGAGATTGACCAAGACACAGGGAAGGGAGACGTAAAGCAGATCAAATTATGGAATCCGCTAGATGATTATTACGGTCTAAGCCCCTTGGTAGCGGCGGCGATGGAAGTAGACCAGCATAATGCGGCAACCAGACATAATATAGGATTACTTGAGAATGGGGCTAGGCCATCCGGCGCGGTTATATTTAAGCCTCAAGATGACGGCGGTTAT
>Ga0163179_10003234_pt1 | contig 11102 bp, 6 predicted proteins | sample AtlANTMetagenome_FD_109643 | JGI IMG/M metagenome (GOLD analysis project Ga0163179, IMG submission 109643) | Marine eukaryotic phytoplankton communities from the Atlantic Ocean - Atlantic ANT 2 Metagenome | ecosystem: Environmental > Aquatic > Marine > Oceanic | place: North Atlantic Ocean... | reverse complement strand
TGGGCCACTGTTCCAACCAACCAACGCCCATCGGACAGGGGATTACGGGCGTATTTAGACGAAATTTGGCATCCCGAATTTGGAGATCGTCACCAGACCTTGACCCTCGTGGGAACGGATATGGACCGAGATAAACTCAGCCGTAGACTCCAAAAGTGCCTGTTAACCGAAGAGGAACTTGCCCATCCAGAACAGTGGTCAACCATGCATAATCCGTTCTCTTGGCCAAAGGCGCAATAGTGGCGGGTCCTGACGTGGTCAACCCGGCACCTTTAAACCCATTAGCTGGCTTTCTATATTCAAAAAAGCCACTCCGGTGAAGCATCTGATCGCTTCAAATCCATCACTGCGTCCATACTCGATTTTTATGGCGTGGTTCCTACAGCGATCGGATAACCTCGAGCCGCCCAAACCAGCACACCTTCATCGAGAATTCGAGCACCAGTAAAACCCGCCTCGATAAGTGAATCGACGACTTGACCCGATGCTGCATGCGGACACGCACAGTAGGCAATGATCGGAGTCCCATCGTTAGGCAAATGCGGTATGAGGTTGTCGACGCCATCATAAAACGGCATCGGCAATGCACCTGGCAAATGGGAACGCTGCCAATCCGACGATGGCCGAGCATCCAACAGCACCATTCGCTCGCCCCTCTCTAGGGCTGCAGCCACACTCTCAGCACTCACGAAGCGTCCCTCACGCTCAACAAGTGTCGCGGGTACTGCGGTCGGATTTAGTATCGAATTCTCTGGATTGGGTGGTGACCTCAATGTTGGATACGAGGCTGTCCAACCAACCGCTCGAGAACGCAGATAGGCCACTACGTTGTCGATCTCACCATCGGTGAGTGTGTCCGAAAAGCCAGGCATCGGCGTTCCAGAACGCCCGTTGTTCACCGAGTGATGTATGAATGCATCGCTTGCAGTTGCCAAGAATACCGGATTTGCCAGAGCCGTTCCCGTCCCACCTTCACCTTGAGGGCCATGACACGTAGAACAATGCGCTTGATAAACTGATTCACCCAACTCAGCGTCCCCCGCAACAAGACGATCTTCCACAGGATCGCGTTCAACACCCGAAGATTCGAAGAGCCAATCCATCAAAGCATGCATTGCGTCATGGGAGATGGGGCCGCCATGTTTGTCTTCAAAACCAGCCATCGCTGTCCCAGGCCGACCATACGCAATCGCCCACCACAAGTAGCCTCCAGGTGCTTTACCAATGAATTCAGGCGACCGTAGCGATGGGGCATGATCAGCAGCATAGCCTTCTCGGTTTTCACCATGACACAACGCGCAATACCGCTGATAAAGCTCCGCCCCCGAGTAATTTGAAGCACCTTCAGCGTGGCCATTGGATTCCTCAGACACCTCGACTTGTGACATAGTCTCATCCAAGGGCTGCGAGGGATCATCTGGCTGCGCCGACGCGTTGGTCCAACACAAAAAAGACACAATGATCAAAAACCTGATGACCATAAAACGCATGTCAGAGTGGACCACCCAATGTTGGTGTTCGGTCAAACGAGCAAACATGAGGACCAAATAATACTAGCTGCTCTTTATTGCAACTGATTTGCAATAGCATGTGAAATGCGAATTGGTGTGACCAATAGAACCCAATCATCGCAACTACCGCAAACCTCGGCCCAACCATCTTGATTTTGTCACACGGTGACGTCTTGCAAGATACGCCTCGGCGTTGCACCAAAACCGCTCATATTAGGCCCATCAGGATACCGTTGAGTGGTGGGTTAAAGAAAATCTCGCAACTGATGAGACGGCGGGGCTCAGCTACACGCTTACTGTGGTCACTCCCGTATATCACCAATGTTGGCTTCCCACGCTAGCCCATCAAACACACTCAACTCAAACCGTTTTCGTAGATTTGCTGACAAACATCGAAGATTGACGCTTATTCCATCTGGATGAGAACGAGGCCGATAAAACGCCTTCACACCACAAACATCGCAAAACAGATGCTCTGCAACACCAGTATTGAATCGATACGATGTCAGATTTCGGTCGCCAGACAACAACTCAAAATCATCGCGTTGGACAATGATGTGTTGATATCCCAACATCTGACAAATGGAACAGTTGCATTCAAGAGCAGTCCAGTGACGAAGAGTCACGCTAAAACGCACAGCCTCACAATGGCAACTTCCTTGAGCAATAACAGGGAGGTTCATGTGCATCTCTCCAACTCAAATGACACCGTCCATTTCTCCAATCGCAGTCCTGCTTATCCCTCCCGCAAAAAGAACCCAGTTGGAACAAGACTCGAGCCGAAGGAACTGTACCGGAATTGGCACAAGCATGCTACTTGATCAATCGTACTCCAGAGTTCTGCTCTCCAACATACCCACACCGGTGTGAGGTTCTTATGCCAGAAATTATTTGTTCCACAAAACACGTCGCTTTGCTCAGATCAGCCATCCGAAAAGTCAAAGCCTCTGCAGACAGTCCCTACCGATTTTATCTCGTGTCCAATCGTTCCAGCAAAAACTATCTTCTTTGGATCGATCCGTTGCCAAATAAACCGGTGAACACAGTCAAGAACCCGACATCGATTCAGCTACACCTCAAGAAAATCTTGGGCGATAACAAAGATGAGTCCATACGAGGACTCCTGGGCATTGGCGATGACGATCCCATTCAACTGAGGACACTAACGAGCTGTGCGGGCGTGGTGCGTTGTGATGGCAACTCGCTCAACTTTGATATCCAAGACAAGAGCGGAAAGGGTCAGCCCACAGATCTCAAACGGGGGCTCGCCCTCAACGATCTGAGGAAATTGTTTACAAGCTTCGACGCAGTCACCATCGATGGAGACCCTCTCGAGCAAACCCAAGCAGAACTGGATGCTGCAAAGCCTGACTATGTCCATGATCCTGAAGAACAATTGGCAATCCAGTTTGACAAATTGGAGCAGTGGTGGGGCGACGGGGGTTCAAATGAGCCCTTAGAAGAGGTGGGGGTGGACGGGCCGACACCCGATGTGCGGGGGCATGGCGCACTGGAAAAACAAATGGCCCTCCTTGACCTTTCAATCGAAGACCTGGACAACTGGCCAGGCAAAGTCCCTAGCTGGGTAACTCAGTACATAATGGACGTTGAGTATGAATTACAGGATGTCTTTGAACCAGACACTCGCGAGAGTCTTGAGGAGTTTGTTGAAGAACTGAAAGCGGATGCAGGCGCTTTGGTGTCAAGTGTCGAAAGCTTGGAGGCCCGTATCCACCAACTAGAGGCTGAGATTGAAGCCTCCGGGGATCCAAATGTCGTCGCTACCTTACAATCCGAATTGGCCACAACCGAAGAACAACTGCTTATCCTTGAATTGAATGATCGCGTTAACGAGGCCGGCGATCATCTTCGCGACATATTCGGTTTAGTTGACATGGATATGGGACTCGATAATATTCTGAACCTTGCTAACTATGAGTCTGCATTAGCAGCCTCTGAACACGCTCTTCGAGACACTGACTCGGCCATAAAAAGACTCGAAGAACTGATCGGCGGGCGAGAATGGGCGGATTGGGCGGCTGGATCAACTGGTTTCGACGACCTGGAGGCTCAGTGGCAGTCACTCGCACAACAACTCGAAGAGTTAAAACACCCAGTTCCTACGGATTTAGCAGAACTGGAGGTTGCACTCTCAGACCTCACAGGCATCAGTGAAGACGCCGTGGAACTCAAAGATCGTGCGGAAGCCCGACAAAGGACTATTACTCAAGTCAGTGAAGACGTCACAGCCCTCAACTCTGACTCTCAGAGTGCAGTTTTCGACCGTATGGACGAAGTCGTCCAGAAAACACCCGTCGGGATCAACGACATCGAAACGACATGCGGTGAGTTGTTGGTGCTCTTGGTTGCGCTTCAAACCATGCTTGAACAAGACAATCCACCACTCGATCCTGACGTCGCGGCGATCTGCCAAAGGAAGTTTGATGCTGGGGTTGAGCGTCTCACAGTCCTAAAGAGTCAGCTCGACTCCGCTGCTCTCACCCAAGGGGCTGCATATCACAGTAAGGCGCTAAAGGTCCGCGCAGCGATTGCCATGCTCAATAAGACAATCGCTGGGACATCTGCAGGTCAAGGCGCAGCGCTAGATTACCTCAATGCAAAAGCAGCAGAGCTTCAAGACAGATTAGATGGGATGGAAGAGCTCGAAACCACGCTGGCCCATGTGCCCCTTCGCGACCAAAAGGCCATCTTGGGCAAAAAGAAAGGCTCGAAGTCTGAGATTCAACGGTTAGTTCGCGCAGACAGAATTCCCGATATTCCTCTTGCATACTCCAAGCTTCGCGAAGAGAAGATTATGCAAGTTGCTTTAGAAGCGATCATCACACAAGCCAACAACCTCTTGGAGGTCGTGATCGCACCCGACTCAGACCGTTGCGAAGCTTTTCTTGAACAGGCAGGAGCCAAAACCACGGTCATGGGGATCACCAAATCGACGACATACAACAAGATTCATGATCTCACAACAAGAATCGCAACAGCTGATGTGCCCACGCGCGAGGATCTGTCCAGACTAAGGAGTCTGTGTCAAGAATGGCTCGACAAACGAGGTTCATTGGCAAATGCTGTGAAAAAAGGAGAAGGGGACCGATATGAAGCAATCGAGCGTCTGCTCGAAGATTGCACGGCTACGGCGGTCGGCGATCCAGATTCTGTGAAAGAAGACCTTCATCAAGCTCACCTCAAGGTTCTCAATGAAAATCAGGTCTGGGACACCATTGAAACAAAGGTGACCCGTATAGAAGGCGACGAACATCGGCTTGTTACCGACACCATTACGCCCGCGGCCCAACTGGGAAATATCTTCGATAGAATGAACGGTCAGGGCGTCAACTGTCACACAACCGCATCCTGTGACCACGCTGTAAACCTAGCTTCAACGACTGTCACCGATGGCCGTGGAGGTGACCCCGAGACCGTGGTGTTTCGTGGACTACGACACGCGGTCAACTCTGCTTTTGGTATCACCAAAAAGGACCTCTCCCGCATGACGCCCGAGGAAGTGCGCGCGATGGTGGAGGGCACACATCTCTTCGAGTCACCGGATCCAGCCGATGCAGAAGGCATTATCGTTTACGAAAGAAAAGTGGCCGACGCGACTTCTGTGCTGTGCGGTACAAACATCGATGACCCACGAAGTTCCGCTGAGTTGAAGACACTGCGTGATGATTGGATCAGCAACATTCGAAGATCCGCAGCCAAGAATCGATCTTTGGAGATCGTCACCGCAGCTTTGATTCAAAACGAAGACAAGTTAACGGCTGCGCTCAACTACGACCCCGATGCTGACCCGCCGCAACCAAAACCGAAGATCCAACTGAGTTCACTGTCCTTACTCACACCAGACTGGGCTCGTTCAGGAAAGGGTAATGAGCGGGCCATGTTGCGTGACCAATTGCAGGCGTGGGATGATGCCAGCGGGCTACAAACCTTAACAGTCCTCGATGCTGACGGTAACGAAGTGGAAGTGGAGGTCGAAGTCGAAGTTGCTGCATTTAATTTTGGCGTCAACGCGTTTGCCATGGACACAAAAGGTCAGCTGGCTGGAGGACACTCTTTTTCAAAACGAGCCAATACAGCAGCAATGAAGATTCTGATTGGGGAACCTGGCGAACCAACATGGCAAGACGCCGAAAACAATCTTGGTATACCCCTTGGCGGACAAGTAGGACAGTGGCTTCTTGATCAATGCGGCGGGCATGCCCCACCGCCACCACCAGGTGGCGAGGGGCGAACGAGCTGGCGATGGTCTGAGACGATGAAACCCACACAAGGGACGTACTGTTGGATCGAATACGAGGGTGATCGAATCAAAGAGGGTGGGGCGGTCATCACACCACAAAACACCCCGCATCCACCCAAATGGAACCAAGTGGCGTTGCTCGGACAACAAATTCATCAAATATGGGAGAGCGATTCTTATCGAACCGCAGGTGAAGACCCTTACAAAATAGTGTCCCGAATTGCCTTGGTGACACACATGATTGGCAACGATCCGGCTTTCAATTGCAAGTCTGGAAAAGACAGAACTGGAAATTTGGACGTCGAAGTGAAGCATCTCGCCTTAGAACTCGACGCCCTTGCTCATGATGCTGATGTCACCTCCGATGACTTGGTCCCAGAGGTTAATCACGAACTCACAGACGCGGAAAAACACAATCGACTTGAGATCAGTGTCCATGGTCCCAACCACAGGGCTCAACAGCTCAATACCGGTGTCAGTGGTTTCAAACTGAAGGGCCTGAGGGCGTTGGATCGCAGTTTCGCTGGCAGTGAAGACGATCTTGATGAAATCACAAGGGAACGACTCGGTTTGAGTGGAGAGGCGGGCAGCTAAGCCTTCTACCATCAAACCTGCACCCCAACATACAACCACACGCAAACAACGGTCTTGATCGGTGTGTAAAATCGATTGCACAACAACGCTGAGTTAAATCCCAGCAGCACACCAAACCCGATTTGACTTTCGTCGGCCCACGGACTGAACCATGAAAAACCGAGCCGCAGCGGGAATCGTCATGCTGTCGGGCTGCTGCGCGCTGATGTATCAAACGGCATGGATGCGCCTTTTCCGAATGGTGTTTGGAACATCCACCGCAGCCACCGCAGCCGTTTTGGCTGTCTTCATGGGTGGACTCGGGCTAGGCGCCTTTGTGCTTGGAAAGCGCATGGACCGCACACATCGTCCGCTTTCAGTGTTCGTGCGACTAGAATTCGGCGTCATGATCTTGGCAGCAGTCAGCCCATTACTGGTCGGTCTCATCGGCCAATTTTACATGCAACTTGGTGGATCCTTCAACTTGGGCGTGCCCGTGGGCACGTTGAGTCGTCTGGTGATGGTCGCGCTCACCATTGGCTTACCAGCCTTCTTGATGGGTGGAACTCTACCGGCAATGGTACGAGGCATGGGTCTGGACCGCGACGAGCGCAGAGCAGCGGTTGGTATTTTGTATGGTGCCAACACCATTGGTGCAGTGGCGGGTGTACTCCTCACCACCTTCTTTTTCATCGAATGGATGGGCGTGTCCAAGACCATTTGGCTGGCTTGTGGATTCAACGGGATTGTCGTCGGCCTCGCTCATTGGCTTGCCAGTACACAAGTCACTGAGGTCACGCAAAAAACAGAAGAGGTCTCACCCACGAAAGACAAGTCCACCCATCGTCTTCTTTATGGTGTCGCCGCAGCGACGGGTTTTTGTTTCTTGCTGATGGAGTTGGTCTGGTATCGAATGCTTGGGTCACTTCTTGGTGGCTCAAGCTACACATTCGGATTGATACTAGCGACAGCGCTGCTGGGCGTGGGGATTGGAGGATGGCTTTACGGTCTCTTCGATAGCGGCCGACCCACATTCCGGACACTGGCCATTACATGCGCATTGGAAGCCATCGCGGTGGTATTTCCGTTGGCTATGGGAGAGACCATCCCGTACCTGGCATTGTTCCTTCGCGATGTGGGTGACCTGGGTTTCGCTCCACTCATCGCTGCGTGGTCGATGATCTGCTGCATGGTCGTGCTTCCAGCAGCCATCGTGGCTGGGTATCAATTTCCACTGCTCGTCGCCTTGGCTGGCAAATCGAAACACCGTCTCGGTGAGCATATTGGGATGATTTACTCCTTCAATACCCTGGGTGCCATCATCGGCTCGATCGCTGGTGGTTTTGGTCTGCTACCGTTGCTGTCTGCACCTGGTGCTTGGCGACTCGTCGCAGTCTTATTGGCCTCGCTGACTGTGGGTCTGGTCATGTTTGACCGACGACGGATCGGGGGACCAATTGGCTTGGTGATGCTGGCTTTCGGGTTGACCCTGACTGGTGGCCCCACTGCCATCTGGCGACACGTCCCCATTGGCGCCGGACGCGCGCCTCGAGGATTCGACGATGCCAATCATCTCCAGAACTGGGTCAATCAGGTGCATCGTGAGCTCGGTTGGCAAGCCGATGGTGTAGAAAGCAGCATCGCGCTGTCGACAGGAAACAGTGGTCACGCTTTCATCATCAATGGGAAATCCGATGGAGCTGCGGTGGGAGACGCCCCCACCCAGGTCATGGGTGGACTAGTCGGTACCTTATTGCATCCTGCACCCACGACCGGCCTCGTTATCGGCATGGGCACAGGAAGTACTGCAGGATGGATGGCGCAAGTCGAGACGATGAGCCATGTCGACGTGGTCGAACTTGAACCCCTGCTGCTAGATGTGGCTCAAGCTTGCGATACCGTCAACGGAAACATGTTGGAAAACCCTCGGGTTGCGATTCACCTCGGTGATGCTCGCGAGTATGTTCTGGGCACACAAAATCGTTACGACGTGGTGTTTTCTGAGCCATCCAATCCTTACCGAGCTGGAGTCTCTGGCCTGTTCAGCCTAGAGTTCTACCAGCACGTGGCACAGATACTCAACGAAGACGGTATTTTCTTGCAATGGCTACAAGCCTACGAGATCGACGTGCAGACCGCTCAAACCGTCATCGCCACATTGGGTACCGCCTTTCCTCACGTAGAATTGTGGCAAACCCATCGTCAGGACTTGCTCTTGGTGGCCAGTGCTCAATCTCTCGAGCACGCCCCACAACGCGTTGAACAACGCATGTCTCAAGCCCCCTACAAAGACATCGTCCCAGCAGTGTGGGGTGTTGGAGATGCTGCGGGATTTTACAGCGCATGGCTCTCTGGTCCCCAACTCGCCCAAGATCTGGTACGAGCAGCAAAAGGCAACATCAACACAGATGAACACCCAATCGTCGAGTTTGGTTTTGCTCGTGGTCAAGGTCGGGCTCCAGGTTTTTCGGTACAGTCCGTCAGACGCCTGAACCCAAGCGAGCGGCCATCGCCCAAATTTAAGTTGGATTGGAATCGAGTCGTGGAACTGAGAACCGCCATGGCATTGGCCATCTCAGCACCAATCACGCCCGTCGATGAACTACTCAATCCTTCCGACTGGCGAATATCGGCTCGGTCTGCTTATGCGAATGGTGATTTGGAAGGCGCTCTTTACCTGTGGCGTGGACAAACCTCGGGCCCCCTCGCACCCATTGACGCCGTGATGGTTGCAGAAGCCATGTCTTCTATGGGTGAAACGGTGGAAGAATCCCTCGGACTTCACCCCGTTGATCAGGCCGTGGTGACAGCCACAGCACACCGAGCTCTTACAGAATGGGACAAGGCAACAGACCACTTGGTGGATGCTTTTGACTTATATCGCGGAGATCCTTGGGGGAATTGGCAGGTGATGACACGTGGGCTGTTGTTGGCAGAGTCGATAGCGCTGACCTCACAACATCGCGCTCAGCGCCTGTCTGATGCGCTTGCTCTGCCGTTTGCTTCCGGCTCACTCAACGAGTTGAGGCTTGCTAGTCGCGCCCGAATCGGAGCGAATTTACAAACCCAATGTGTGACCACCCTCGACGCTTATGCAATGTGGCCACTTTGGGAGGAAGACTTGCTCCGCCAGCGAGTAAATTGCTACGCAGCAGCCCAACACGCCCATCTACCCACAGCTCAAAAAGATTTGCAGCGGTTCGTCGAATACAAACGCAAAGGGCTTGGTGAGTAAGTCGCGCAACAATCACGTATGACCTTGGTCTTTCAAGCCAAGTCTCAAGGACGGGGATACTGAATGTGTCGTTAACGACAGGGCGTTTAGTAAAACTTTACAACTCAATAGTCCACGTAAAAGGCTTATTGTTCGCCTATGGTATATTGGCTGAAATCTACTCACATAAAGGTATAGAATGCTTCGAAACATCATCGCAATTTTCGTTGGGCTCATCGTGGGCATGTCTGCCAACATGGCGATCATCCAATTCAACATGCTCGTCTTGTTCCCGATACCTGAAGGTGTCGACTTCAATGACCCCGCCCAACTCAATGCGTTCATGTCCACGCTTCCTACCGGAGCTTTCTTGATGGCTATGCTCGCTCACTTGACTCAAGCCTTTGTCGGAGGATGGTCTGCGGCACGTCTGGGGGCATCTCATCCCATCCACCTGGCCGGGGTTATTGGTGTTGTCTCTCTCGCAGGAGGCATCTCCGCGATGACCATGATCGATGGTCCGGCTTGGATGATCGTCGAATTGCCGCTGTACCTCGTACTGGCCTGGTGTGCCGGGAAAATCGAAGTGAATAGACGCGCCAAGTTAAACCCCTAGCTCACCGTAATGCCTACACCCCAACCCAGCGTAATTGCCCACACAGACGCGCGACGTATCGCGATCGTCCTTCGCGAAATTGGCGGAGAGGGGGAGTCAATTTGTGGAGGTTGGATGGCGTGCGATGAGCCCGGATCTTGGGCAGATTACGCCGCCGGATTGGGCTTGGACAGACCCGTGTCCGGTTCTGATCTGGACACCCTCGTCGCTTTCTACCGGGATCGCGGTCGGTCACCAAAGATCCAGATCACGCCCTACCAACATTCATCCCTGCTGTCCGGACTAGCCTCACGCGGGTTCACTGCAAATGAACTGTCGACCTTCTTGGTCCACCCCTTGCATGGGTTGAAGCAACACCAGCCGACCCCTGGTTTGACCTTTTGTCCCATCGATCCCACTTCAGCAGATGACGTCTCCGCTTTTGTAGACTCCCAAATGCTTGGGTTTTTCGATGGCAAACCGCCTCACCTCGGCGCAAAACCCATCGCCAGGCGGGTCGCAACCCATGACCGAAGCCAACTTTGGCTAATCAAACTCCATGAAACCATAGTGGGAAGTGGTGGACTAGAGATGTTCGAGGACAGCGCCGTACTAATCGCTGGTTGCATCAATCCAGAGGCCCGCAGACAGGGTCTACAGCGTGAATTTATCCAATTTAGGCTCAAACAAGCTGTTGAATACGGCGCACGTTATGCCACAGTCGGTTCGGTGGCTGGAGGACCAACAGAGAGAAACGCTCTGCGCGCGGGGTTCTCCATCGGGTTTACCCACATCGACCTGAAGTTGCCCTAAAGTCATACAGACAGGCGTAGTCTCAGGCCAATCTCAGCATCCGTTGATAAAGCCCGCGCAACCAACTGTGATGCGCTTCAACGAACCAACCCGTGGGTCCTTCGGAATCTGCTTGCTCGTGACAAGCCAAAAGCT
>Ga0163179_10003233_pt1 | contig 11106 bp, 24 predicted proteins | sample AtlANTMetagenome_FD_109643 | JGI IMG/M metagenome (GOLD analysis project Ga0163179, IMG submission 109643) | Marine eukaryotic phytoplankton communities from the Atlantic Ocean - Atlantic ANT 2 Metagenome | ecosystem: Environmental > Aquatic > Marine > Oceanic | place: North Atlantic Ocean... | reverse complement strand
TCATATGTCTTAGTGCATCTTTAAAAGACTCAAAGTGATCTGGGGAATCCTTAAGTGCTCCTGCTATCCTTACTACCTTACCATAAAAATCTTCCCCACTCTGGCGATACTTAATCGAATCAATCTCGTCTGATATAGGCACAACCATTCCATACTTAGTTTCATTTTCCATTCTTTTTCCCTCTATAATATAAGTGACTGCCAATTTGTTTTATAAACACCTTCTGTTTAACCCATCTAGGTTTAACATAGTATGCATGATAGTGTGTTGCTCCTTCAGTTACATCCTCTATACCTCCAGTAATTACTAACTCAGCTATTCTCTGTGACCATCTCCACGCTGTTATATCTTTAGGCTTGTCAGATTTACCGTCACAGTACCAGCTAAACTGGCATTTGTTTTTCTTAGGAAATCCGTTGCGGTAGGTATCACTTTGTTTAACTACATCACATACATGATTAGGGTAGTCTTTATGTTTAACCCTGTTTAAAACAACTAAAGCAGGAGCAGCCAAAGCATATATACCATGTTTAGCGTCCTCACTTCTGGCCTCCCAGTATATGTTTAAAGCAAGGCAGATGACTAGCGGAGAGAGCATTGCTATTTCTTGCCGTAGTAAAGTTCTTTTGCTAGTTTTGCATAGTGAATAACTTTATCTATGTCAGAGGCTTGACCCTTCTGCTGGTGTCGGGTTATGTACTTGACAATGTTACCCTCACACCACCCTAGTTTATTCTTGACTATATACTCCGTAGGCTGTATCTCTAGTTTAGAATAGTGATCTCCACCTATCTGCTTAACAAATACATCGGTCATTATACACCTCTTCCTTTTGGTTTCTTTTTTATCTTCTTATCTTTATCAATCGGTACTGTTAGTATAACACAGTGAGTATTTACGTCAAGAACTGGTTGTGTTGAATGTAAATAAATTCTTAAAGTTTCTGCCTCTTCTTGGCACTGTTCAACAGATGTCCCTAGTGGTGCTTTATACCCTTGAGAAGTTACTGTTCCATCTATTAACAACATAGTAACTATTAAAGCTATTATGTTCATGGTCCCACTCCCTAGTTTAATGGCGTTACATTATCACGTTTTGCCATGTTAATTCCGTAGTATCTTGGATCACAACTGTCCAGTAAAAGAGTAGCTCCCTTAACTAGAAAATCTTTTTGCTGTTGATCCGCAGACTTCATGTCTTTTATAAGTCTTCTGACTTGCTCCATTCTGGCTACTAAAATATCAGGAACCATAAACATCATGTTGTCTTGGTTCTCATCTCTGTAATTACCTTCTTCATCCATAGTCTTCCTCCGTTTCATCTGGTGTAAAACATCCACACCCTCCCCATTCTAAAAGATCATAGTCTTCAGAATCTCTAAGTCTTAATTGTTTTAGTGTAAGAGGTTTTGTTGTTCCTCCTCTGCGATCTTTTAATATAGATACGTCTTTATTTAAAAACTTACGCATCTCTTCTTCCTTAAGTTCCCATTTTTTATACACATCAGGCAACATTTTTAATAGATGTCTAAAGTGTGCCTGTCCAGCTTTAACACATCCACCCCCACAATTATTATGTGGGAATCCTAGTTCATACAATCGTGGCGGTTGTATATTTTCTTTCTTTAATAAATCAATAAGTTGTTGTTGGTCTAAGTAAGGTTTTTCCATTAGTAAAGAATCAACAGAATATGGTTTCCAAAATCTTTTTGATCTAACAAGTCTATGATCTTCGTCCCAATTCATACCTAACCATAAGCGAACTGTTTTTGGATCTGGGTAGTTAGTGCGTATCCATTTTTGAGACACTTCTCTTTTTAATATACGAGAGCATGGGTCCATTCTAGAATTACCAAGAAGTTTTACATCCCTAAATACTTCCCAAATATCTCTCCCTTCTTTTACCCACTCTAGCGTACCACCAACATTTTTAGAAGCTTCCTTTAAAAATCTATAAAGGTCCTCATCCTCAATTAAAGTATCAGTAAACAACAGCTTTAAATTTTTTGTTCCGTATTTATTAGCAACACGTTTAGCTAACGCCCATGAACTCATGCCTCCACTAAAGAACACAACATCTGTTATTGGGCTAGTCATCTTCCTCTCCTAAGTTTAAATCTATATCGTAAACTTCTCTAAGGACTTCCTCATTTTCTTCTACTAAGTGTTTAAATTCTTCTATTATATCTTCAGAAGTTATACCTAGTACTTCACAAAGAAAAGCTGGTTCAGCTAGATTAGCCAGTCTTTTAATAAATTGATTATGAGGCAAAGACATTAAACAACTCCTCTAAAGTACACCATCCAATCCCTTCTTTATCACACCACTCAGACATAGAAATGTTACCGCCTTTCCTAACTTTCTTCTTAGGATTATAAAGAACAAAAAATAATCTCTGGTCTTTATCTAGACAATCTCTTATGGCCTTGTACTTCTGTGTGTCTCCTACTCTAAAGAACCCTTTAGACTCCAAAAGAATTTCTACGTAACTTTCTTTAACGGAGTGTGTAAAAACAAAGTCAGGGATATAGTTTTTCTTAATGATGTAGGGAAGTTTATACTTTTCGTACTCAGAATAAACCCCCATATCATCAAGCTTATTAGCTACATCCTCCTCAAACTTATTTCTGTATTTGTTTTTCGGCATCTTTAGAAACTTTTTTAGACGGCTTAACTTCTCTTGTAAGAGCTTGAGTCATGCCTCCTGTTTGAGATACAAAGGGACTGCCATGTAGCACCCACCCATCATTAAGCAAAGCTGTAATGCCGTCCTCAAACCTATCGTGTCTTGGTGTGTTAATAACTTTAAATTCTATAGCCATGTTTTCCTCCTATTTTAAAAATTGGGCTGTTAATTCAACGACCTTTAGGCCAGTCATTATACAAAATATGATGGTTACAAAATCCATACATACCTCCTATAATCTAATTTCAGGAACCTTAGGTCTATTCTTTACTTCTGTTAAGAATCTTGGTCCTGTAGAATATGCGAAGGCTCTTACTTCTGGATAACAATGTTTTTTGTAACGACAGTAAGAACACATTGTAGATAGTTTTATATTTCCAGATCGTCCATCTGGCACAAGCGGTAAGGGTAAACAAGGAGAAGGACGTTCCTCCTGCTTTACAGACTTTTTTACTTGGCTTATCCTTTCTTCTATATCCCCTGAGTAATGCTCATAAGCTGGATGGGACTTATTATCTAGATCATACTGAAGCAATGCAAGGTTTCCATTCTGTTTATCCATAGCTAACCACGCAAACTTTCTTTTTCCCTCTGCATGGGCATATGCCTTTAGCTGGTCTACATAACCAAAGTCATCTGACAAAGCTAACGTACCTTCTTTAAACTTCTTCAGTCCATAAGGAGAAGTAGACTTAATATCTACTACAGTACCGTCAATCTTACAATCCATGTGTCCCTTAATGCCACCCACTGACACCTGTTTCTGCTCATCAGTAACCTCGTGTCCTGACATACGAACTAAAAATAATAGGAACTCTTCTATTAAATTACCATACATAAATTTTATTAGAGTATGAGACTGTAATTTTTCTCCTACCCACCCATTATAACTGTACCATTGTTGAAGATCAGGTTTACCTATAGAAGACAACCTAAGCTTTCTTCCGTCATACCCTTTTTTACTAGGAAGAAATTCTTTTTTCATCAGTTCCTTCATGGCTTCCCCAAATTTCTCTATCTCTTCTTCAGGGTTTACACCGTGAGCACTGTTCCTGTTCTCCATTAAGGCGTAAATGTCGTCTACTAAACTTTCAATACGTGTACTCATAATACCTCCTTAGTGGGTTTCAGCCCACGTTGAACCTACTTTAAACTCCCCATCTAAGGGGCATCTTAAATCAAACTTAAGTCCTGCTGATTTAATACACTCCACAGCTAACCAACCAAACTTATCTGCTTGATCTTCTCTAACCTCTGCCTGAAATTCATCATGTATATTACCTACAAATTTAAAGTCTATACTATGTAGTGTACCATACTCATTCAGTAGTGTCAAAGCTTTCTTCATAATAATTGCTCCGGCAGACTGGAGCAGTGTATTCAGTGCTGAGTGTGCTGACCTTATGACAAGTCTTCTTCCGTCAAGACCTCTGAGATGTCCTCTTGCACAGGCTCTCTCAACTCTTTCTCGTAAATTTCTAAGAGAAGGGATGTTGCTGAAAAAAAGCTCTTTAAGCTTTGCTCCATCTCTTTTACTGCCCCCAATAATACTTCCGATCTTTGCATCTCCTGCACCGTAGATGAGAGCATAGATAAATGTCTTAGCAGTGTCTCTTGTTGAGATGCCTGAAGCTTTTTGATTATAAGTATGGATGTCTCCGTTGATGATTTCATTTGTGTACTCCCCATCATTCATATAGTGTGCTAACATTCTAAGTTCCAGACCTGAGGCATCTATACCTACTAAGCTATAACCATCTGGAACACTCCAACATGATCTACAGTCTTCACCATAGGGCGAGTAGCCAGCAGGTACTTGAGCCATATTAGGACTGCTATGGGTCATCCTGCCAGTTACCGCACCTATCGTGTTAACATTACCATGAACTCTACCGTCCTCCCCTACTTCTTCAAGCCATGAGTCTACCTGTGCCATACGCTTTTGCAGTAGTAAATACTCTGCAATAAGCTTTGCTTCAGGTATGTCCTCCACCTTTCTGAGTACAGCCTCGTCCACAATAATGTTACCCTTCTCAGTGTAAGTCTCTGGTTTCCATCCGTAAAACTGTAGGTGTCTGGCTATCTGTTGCCTAGACCCTAAGTTAAACTCCGGCCAGTCTATACGGCTTAGAGTACCGCATACATTAGTCCAACTATCACCAAGAAACTTAAGCCCCACGTTGCTAAGTCTACCGTCCTTGTTGTACTTAGGCGTGATCTCCTTAACAAAAACAGGCAACGCTTTAAACCTTTGGTGTACCTCATCCTCTACCTCCATCTTACGTTGCTTAAGTCGTGCCAACAGATCATAACACTTGTCCTGATCCAGTAGCCATCCATCCTGTATCTGCTTAGTGACTACAGTCTGAACCTCATGTTCCAGTGCTACACTGGTGTCTCCAAATTTATCCAGTCTCTCACAGAGAGAGTCATAGACCTTGTGCGTTAGGTCACAGTCTTGTCTACAGTATTCTATCATCTCAGGCGTAACCTTACTCCAGTCATTATGATCTCCCTTAGGAAACTTTAATCTTTCTCCCCATGCTTTAAGAGAGTGTCCTCCCTCTAGCTGAGGATTGTACAACCTAGATAGTATTAACGTATCTATAATCTCATGGTTGCTAAATGACAGCCCTAAAAACTTCTCTAAATTAGGGGTGTCGAACCCAATAATATTGTGACCAAGTATAGTATTATATCCATTTAAAAACTCCTGTATCTCATCGGTGTCAAAAGGGTATAGAAATTCCTTCTTGTTCTGTGTCTGAAGGTCTTTCGTTCCGATCATCCACACTTGGCTCACCGGAAAATCGTTTGTTTCTATATCTACTATAAGCTTCTTTGTCATTTAATAAAGTCTCACCTCTGTTTAAAGCTTTGTGTTCTAGAGCGTGACAGTTCATACATAGGATAGCACACTTATCTGCTTCCTCCAAGGCTTTATTTAAATTTTTATTGCCCCAACTCCTTACGGATAAATTAAATTCTTTTTCTTTAGGGTCAAGGTGGTGGAAACAAAGTATATCTGAAGGCCAGTGTTGCTCACATAACTGACACTTTCCTCCAGTCTTATTTAAAATGTAAGCTTCTCTTCTTGCTCTCACTTTAGTATGATACTTAATATCATATGGGTTCTTAGAATTCTTCATCTTCTACCGCCCTGATTTGAGGTTCAACACCAGCCACCATACGGCCTGTGTTCTCTTCGTAGTACATCCAGCCAGCAGATCCAGTCCTGCCAGTCCTACGGCACTTCACTAGCTGTACCTTAGTTGAGTTCCTAGTGTACTCATCATCAGCCAGCTTATCCCTGCTGAGAAGTATAGTATTAAAGGCTATCTGATTAATGGAACCAGACCCCTTAAGGTCATACTCGTTGACATCGTGAGGATCTTTCGCTGCTGGTTTCCTCATGTGGGATATGATAATGATAGATACCCCTGTCTCCTTAGCCAACTTAAGGCAACGATCCATGAACTCATCTATCTGTCCGTTCTCATTAGACCGCACACAGGCATGGAGAGGATCTAGTATTATAACATCACAGTCCTCACCTACTGCCATCCACCGCATCTTAGAGAACAGGGCATCAACATCAGAGAACCCTAGATGCTTTAGTATGTGGACATTAGACTTGTCCTTAAAGTCATCATAGTAGTCCCTGTATAGAGAGTTGTCTCTCTTCTTGTGGGGAACTAGACTTATGTTCTCGCCACTGTGAAGGGATACTATCTTCTCTATAGTCTCACCTAAGTCTGACTCAAGAAACACAGCACCTATCTTCTTAGAGGACTGAAGCACCATGTCGTAAAGCAGATTAAATACCATAGTGGTCTTACCTATAGACGTAAGCGCACCTATCACAGTAACCTCACCAGAAGCCAGACCACCATTCATCATGGCATTAAGAGAGCCATAGGCATTAGGCAGAGGGATGATCTCCTCTGTACCCCTAGTCACAAAGGCATCCCAACACTCCTCATCACCGAAGGACACCACGCCTACTGGACGATATGGCCTAGCATCCCACCAGCACTTGACGAACTCTTGTATCTTCTTCTCCTTAAGCATATCCCCTGCATCCTTCATAGGAAGGTCAACAATCTTTGCTTTGTTGTGGGAAAATAAAGGCAGTATGCTATCCACTGCTTTCTTGCCAGCCTCATCCTGATCAAAACATATAACAATATTCTCAAAAGTTTCGAGCCACTCTAGGTTGGCCTTAATATCTTTAGATGCACCTGCTGATCCTGTCTTAATAGATACTACAGGCCACTTGCCGTCAAATATTTCGGCTACTGCCATCGCATCTAGTTCGCCCTCAGTGATAGTCACATACTTACCACCCTCACGCCACAGATGCTGACCAAACAAACACGACTCCTCAAAGTCCCCTGTAGTATGGAAACCTTTTGAAGCTACATCCCTAACCTTAGACGCAATAACATTACCATCTTTGTCAGCGTAAGGATAGTGGTGTTTGCTGATTGAATTGTCTTTATTGTACTCAATCGTCACTCCAAACTTAGAAGCTATGGCAGAAGAAATACGTCTGTCTCTTATAGCACCGCTAGTTCCTGACATTTCAAACTCCGTTTTTAAATTAGATAGTGTCACAGTCTGACCATCTGAAAATTCTGTATAGGTACAGGCGAAACAATACTTATGACCATCGTCATACACGGCCAGATTGTCTCCCTTAGTATCTCCCCCACTATCCCTACACTTAGGGCATGGGATCTTTTTAACTACTCTAGATTTTTCTTTTAACATAAAGATACCTCTGAAAAAATAGGGGACTCAGAATAATTCCCAAGCCCCCTATACAATTTCAACAACTAGAAGTCCTCATCATCAATAGATGAGTCGTCATGCTGTGCCATCTCAAGAACTTTAATCTTCTTGAAATAAGGCGCAACACCATGAGTCGGGTGAGGTTTACCCGGTTCCCACAGTACCCTGACTTTGGAACCATAGGGAATATACTTATCAAGCGTATCACCCTCAGTATCCATCACAGGAAAGTTAGGAAACTTAGTCACAAACTTACGCTGTGGCTGGTTCTTGTACTCCTTAACAATAATACCAGCATCAGAGAGCTTGTCAGCTTCCTCTTGTTCTAGGGTAAGAACAATGGAATACTTACCAGTGTCCTGACCGTTGAACTTTTCTGTTTCAGCCAAATTGCTGAACGCTACTACACCTTCTGTTATCATACGAACCTCCGTTAATTAACGACTACTACTATAGTCTAGGTTAAATTAAATATCCTGTCAACAACTTTATTCACAGGATACTTTTTGTAATAGTGATTGTAGAAAACACCACGCTCATCTTCAGTTAGTTTGTCTACTAACTCTTCAGCAGATTTCTTAGTACTAAATACACCCACCACATTACTGTGCTCAAACCCATCATGTTGGAACACAATAAATACTTCGCTAATACTAGTCTTTGTTAAGTCTAAGTCTAGCTGATCCTCTTTAAACTTAGGGTAATGATATTCCTTACTCATTAACAGACCTCCTATGCTACTACGGCTATGCCCCATGACCTGTCTGGGATCTCAATTAAATTACCATGCTTATCATAGACCAGTAGTGGTTGAACAGATATAGACATAGTTCTGCTTCCCTCACTACTGCCACCTATCCTGTTCTCCCAGTATACTGAAGTAGGAGCTACTGGGTATAAGGATGCTATCGGCTCAACCATCTTCTTCCCTCCTAGATATAGGCAGATCATCAGGCACTACAGACACAGCCCATACAAACTCACCTTCATCGCTCTCATAGTCCTCTATAAATTGTAACTTAACTCGCAACTCATGCTTCTCTAATTTTTTATTGATGAGCTTAACACCCTTTTCAAAACCATCACTTTGATGGCTGTCGTTAAACACTAGTAAATAATCCATCCTATTTCTCCTTTGGATAATAAACGTCTACTATGCTCCCACAATTAGGACAACTCAGGTTAGTGACCATGCTATAGTTCTCATCTTCCTCATCTATATCGTGATCACCTCCCCAGATTAATCTGGTATGACAGTGCCAGCAGTTCATCCTGCAATACTAACTACAAAAAACATGAAACCTATTATAACTGCTATACCTGTAAATAATATGACCCAATCCTTAAATGGTGGCATTTTCCAACTCCTTCCAATGAGGTGATGTAATCATCTTCTTAACCTTGTCCTCTCTGGACACCCTGACATTGTGGAATTTACCCTTGCACCCATGAGAGTGAGAAGACCAATCAGTGCCAGCTTGATAGGCAGTCCATAGTGTACCAGACTGCCACGAGTAGTCCTTACTGTCGCTGGATCTCTTGTGTAGGTGATCGTTCTCTTGGTCAAAAATACGCATAAGGTTAGACAACATAACTTTATTGGCTACCTTTTTACCTGTGATATTGTCGGTGCGTTTAGCGAGTGTATTGGTGAACAGGTCTATAGCCTGATCCCTAGTAATCCTAGTGTCGAACCAGTTACGCATTTGATTCAGACCTTCGCCAGATATATACTCGCCAGCAGTTCTTACTTTGTTGGCGAACAAGTCTACATTAAAATGTTTGGTGTGTCTGCCGTAGACATACGCCAGCTTACTGCCGTTGACCAGAGTGTTAAAACAGACTGAACGCCAGTATCCGATCATGCCGTTGTTAGCCCACGTCCTGTTGTGGGAAGTACGGAATACGAACTCAGGAATTATATATCCCCTGTCTCCTACTACCTCTGTCTCATGGGCTGGAAACTTTGCTCTTAATTCTAACTGAGCACCGTTGGCATAGGTGTTAGTAGTAAACTCAGCATCAGTAGTATCCAGGCCAGACTTAACTAGTGCCTGTTCTACTCCGTCTACTATTTCTGCATACTGAACAGGGAAGTAGTCATCAGAAACTATCCCTAGTGGTTCCTTAGTATCCTTACGTCTGATACCCACGCCCACACTGCTAGGAACTGCTTCCTCTTTATGATAACCTAGATCCTCAGTCCATTGGTTCACCAGTGGGAACTTCTCGACTTTAAAATTAATCTTGTCGTGATCAAAGAATAACATACTACACCTCGTCTTGTTTGTTGTTGAAATATTCTGTAATTTCCTGTCGGGCTACTCTGTCCAACAGTTCATTACGCCTAGACCTAAAAACCTGTGGTTTACAGACCATATCCATACCCTTCTTGATAGGGTTTCTACTTAAGAAGTTTTTTCTATTCCTTAACTTAGACTTTTGTCTCTTCAACACAACTACCTCCTTAGGTATCTTAGGTATACTTAAGTAGTCTTAAGTTTTTAACTTAAAGAATAACATATAATGTTATCTCCTGACTACTTAAGTATACTAATGGATAAAAATAATCTTGTCAAGTTATTTATTTTCATCGTTGCTAAAGTAGTCATCAGCAACCATCTTTAACCCGACTACATTTTGCATCAACTCGAACTCTGTAGTCACCTCATACACACTAGCCATACAATTTCTACAAGTGTCCAGAAAAGATCCGTGTCTATCTTTCTTAGACAACTCACCTTGCTCAAGTCTTTTGTCGCAAACTTTACAGCGCATCCTTATACCCTCCAATTTCACCTAAAAGTTGCCCTAACTCAGCAAGTTTACGAGCCTTATACAACTCAATATTACCCTTACCTTCTACTTCATGCATCCAGTGGGCGTACTCTTTAGCACCCTCCTCACTGAACCCATAATCTAGAGCCTCCTGATACCTGTCCTCAAGAAAACTCATAACTACATTAGGTAAACTCATAGCGCAATTACTCCATGTAAAATTAACACAACAGACACCATGCCCATTAGCCAACAGGATAGTGCCACTAATTCTATTAGAAATCTGGACATACTACCCTACCATTTCCTCATAAGTATTACACCCAGTAATGCCAAAAGCATCAGCGAACCTACTCACTAGTCTATCATCATCTAGTTTATTTAACTCTCTCTTATATGCTACCTTAGCAATCGAGAGAATTTCCTTGTTGGACATACCAGCAAAGTCTCTTTCTACTATGTCGTTTAACATGGTTATTCTTGCATTGTATTTCATTAGTTTTTACTCCTATGTTGTTTAACTTGTTTATTTATAGCAAAATAAAACAGCCTTTTCCAATGATACTTTTGCATACCTGATATGCACTACACGCACAACTAACCTACATTTTTTGCTTGACACTACTAATTGTGTTGCATATATGTCACACATTGCTGCAATTTTTCCAGAATAAATAGAAAAAAAATAGGCCAGCTACTTAACTATAGCCAGCCTATCAAGTTTAACTATTAAGAGTCGAGAATATTAAAGCAAAAGTAAACAGAAAGAAAACCAAATTAAATATAAAAATATAACTATTCATTTTAAACCCCTAAGTTATGTTGTGAATCCTTCGCCATGTTACCC
>Ga0163179_10003232_pt1 | contig 11107 bp, 13 predicted proteins | sample AtlANTMetagenome_FD_109643 | JGI IMG/M metagenome (GOLD analysis project Ga0163179, IMG submission 109643) | Marine eukaryotic phytoplankton communities from the Atlantic Ocean - Atlantic ANT 2 Metagenome | ecosystem: Environmental > Aquatic > Marine > Oceanic | place: North Atlantic Ocean... | reverse complement strand
GTATTAAGTGTATAATGTTTTAAGTGTTTGTTCCTTATCCCTTCATTAAACCAATCTTCATACTTCATTCTTCAATCCTATATTTTTTTCTTAAATCTTCACCATCAACATCATTATAGTATTTTATGCCACCCAATTTCGATAACTGAATTATTAAGGTTGCGATAGTTTCAATATCGGTTGGATACACCAACTCTAATCTTTCACCATCATTCTTGTTTAACATTTTTATGAAGCTATTTCTATCGTAGTCGTAGAAATCACTATCCATTTTGAGTCCATCCTTAATATTGGAAACAATATCTTTAAGGATTGTCTTAATGGAATTTCTACCAATCGATTTACTCTCACCCATCATATCTTCCCATTCATCATAAGACATAAAATCATATTCATATTCATTCTTGCCTAATCTCTTGTATCTAAACGGACTTTTCTTTGGTTTGGATATGGATTGTTTATTACTTGGTTTGTCTTTCTTAATCTTGTCTAATTCATCTTTAAGACTACTCGATCCTGTAATATCCTCATCCTTGTTTCGTTTTGATTGTTCTAATAATTCATATATCGTTTCTTTGAATTCTTTTCTCATAGTTTTAAATCCATTGCGTAAAGTCTCCATAGTTTCTATGTTGTTTCTTGAATTCGATTTCAACTTCGGTTCGGTTCTTTGAATTAACATAGGTATGGAATTCATTAAAACTCCACCCTATCAACTTCTTCTGATTTTCTACCCAATAATCGTATAACGGGTTTCCATTATTGTATCTTCGTGTGGTGTCTTTCGCTACAATAGCTTCCCATAGGTTCTTAATTGGAATATTATTTTTCTTACCTACACCCATTTTATCAACTCTTTATTACTTTCATAAAATCGAAAGTGTCTTGTTAATACATCTGTGGATTTACAAACCTCATTTGAAAATAATTCCATCTGTATCTCCATCTTGGATTTACCTTGTTGCTCTAATCTTTTTATCAATTCACACATTAAGGTTTTCTTCGCTCCAAATTGTTTGATGAATGAATATTGTTCTTGCATATTATTAACTCCTTTGGTGGTTTTGTTTTATATATATAAATAGTAGGGAGTTCAGTTTTATTACATTATTTCTTGGTGTAAAAAAAGTCCATAAAAAAAGTGATGAAAACTTTATCTATTCACTATTTATCTTTGTAAAAGGGCGTTCTTGTTTGAGAACACCTTTAAAATTTTATGTATTGAGTTCGATAATGAGGACGCCCTTTTACACAAGGTTGGAAATCCTTTTGGATTTTCGACCTCAATAATTTTAATCACAGGTTTAACAAATGAAAAAAGTAGAGTTCGTAAATATTAACACCATTATTGAAGATGGTTTCTATTGTCTTAAAAATCCATACCACAAGTTCGAATTACATAAGTGGATGCGAGATGATGATAAAATATATTTTGATAATGAGATTGGTAATGAACGATTAGTCGTGAGAACAATTCACGATAGGACGAATAAAAAGTATTTAGAGATTAGATACTTGTATTATTGTGAGGAATGTATGAATTGGTCGAATTATAGTAAGAAACAATCCAAATCTTTTCGAATACCAATCCTTCATTTCCATCAAATATTTAAGAGCGTGTTAAAGAGCTATACATAAGGTTGGGTGTTTATATGGATACAGATATATCAACCGAGATTATGATATCCCTTATCTCTATATATATGTGAGTTTATGGTTGTGTCTCGTCAAAGGTATATGTTTATACATTTTAAGGTTGTGGTAGTGTTGATACCTTTATCTTTTTAGGAGTAGATAAGTGATTGAAAAGAGGTCAAAGTTGTCGTCTTTTCTTTCATTTATCTAATAGGTTTCTCCTCTATAAACTCAACTTACATTTTGATAATAGTTGAGAATGTATCCTTAATTTCATTTTTAGAAGGTTTATATTTTTCAATCAAACTTAATACCTCACTTGAAAATGATTTTGTTTTTGGTCTCCCACCTTTTCCATTTAATATATGTTTTTCCCTTACCATCTTATATGCCTTACCAACAGATATTAAACCCATATCAATTTTTTCAAGTAGGGATGGTTCATAAGTTCGAATACTATATAATTTTTTTAATGTAGTGGTGGATGTGTTAAGACTATCGGCTACATTAAGAATAGTCCAATTTCTTCCTTCACTTGTTTTTCCATTCTCACTTCCATTTGGACGACCTCGTTTTACCATCTTGGAATATTCTTTTTTTAATAAATCACTTTCATTCAATAATTCAGATTTAGTTTTAATCCTTGTTCTATTCAACTCTACTAATGCGACATTAACATTATCAAAGTCTCTTAACCTACATTCTACTTCTTCATATCCAATTTCTTTGATCGCTTTTAATCTTCTGTGACCACTTACTAATGTATTATCTTTTGTAATCGTCAAAGGTTCTAACAATCCATTTAACTCGATTGATTTTTTTAATTCTTGATGATGTTTTTGGTTATATCCATATATCATCGAATTAAGTGGATTTTCATTTATCTTTTCCAAATCCATTCGAATTACATAATCACTCATTTTATTACTCCTTTACAAAACATAGTGTAGGTTCTGTTTTATATACTTTTTTATTTTTATTATCAAAATAATTATTTTTTACTCTATCAGTTTTAACACCAATCATTCTACTCATCACCATCGGTATATTTCCTAAATATTTAAATCCTTGTTTGATACAATATTCGATCGTGGATTGTTCGATTGGAACATAACTTCCATCACTCATCTTCGTATCAGCAACATTCAGTAATAGATGACCTTTTGGTTTGAGATAATCAAAATAATTTTTTATCATAGGTTTATAGAAACCTTCACACCAATCATTATAGTTTGGAAACTTAATGCAACTTTGTTCCTTATCTAATGAATATATCTCCCTACCGAAATATGGTGGTGATGTAATACAGAGTGAGATTTCACCTTTATGTTTTTGAAACTTTTTATTTTTATGTATTAGTTCAGCTGGTTCATAGTAAATCTCATAATCATTCTCACCATTACAATTCTCATTATAGAATTTTCCCAACCTCTCATAACATCCACGATTATTTGAATTAATGTCCGTTCCTATGTATTTGACTTTTCGATTAGATGCGAGTGCTCCTAACATTCTACCACCCCAACCCATACATCCATCAAATATTTTATGTTGTTCCTGGTCGTTTAAGAAATATTCAGTCAATATTCTCATAGTGAGTGGATTGTAATTGACGGCTGGTTGTGTTCCTAAACCTATACGGAATACTTGAAGTAGGGATGGGATTAACTTTTTATTCTTATCATAATACCTAACCACATATCCATCGAAATCCTCATCATCAAAATCCAATATATTTCTAAAATCAAAATCTTTTAAAATCCCTTCACCTTGGAGCTTTTCCACAGAATTGGTATCCAAGTATAGATTTCTACTTAATCCGTTGAGGTCCTCTGTTTTTACTCGTTCTAAAAAGTATCCAACACTTTCATCAATATTAGATTTCCACTTAATAAAATATTCAGTATCACTCACCCCATTTGGATTTGATAAATAGTTAGTCCAACTATACATTCCGTCCATACGGATATTTCTTACAATCGCTCTTTTAAATCTTGATTTGTAATCATCGTTGAAAAAGAAATCCTTAATACTCGGTTGTCTATCTATTCTTGTATCATACATTGCTGGGAAAAATTGATTGATGGGAAACTTGGTATAGTTTTTAATAAATCCTAAATGGTGAGGGTAATTCTCATCCTTGAAAAAAATATTATCTGTGGATATGGTTTTTAATCTTTTGAATGATTTTATTACTCCATCTTTATCTTTACCAATCGTAGGTGGTGAATTATCTTTTTCCCATCGTTGTTTAATTTCATATCGTAGGTCATCAATATAATTGGATAATTCTTCAAATGATTTTTGTTGGATTTCACCATAGGTAATATTTGTTTTTAATTTATGTAAGTCGTTTCTCTTTACTTGATCCTGTAATCGTATCTTATCTAATGATTGTTCGTATTGTGACTTATTCCATTTAATAGGTCGTATGTTTTGTAGTTCATAATTCCGTGTTCCCACACACCAAAATAAGGTTTGATTTGATGGTGGGATTTTTGATTTCATCCAAGTCCATGCCTTATTTTCATAAGTCCAATCCAACCAATCCTTATTTGATTTTAATAATCTTTGGTAGGGATATGGACTTGGGATTATGTGTAATGCTTCATCATATTTTTCACCTTGTCCGAGACCATCATAATATAATTTTTTATTTTCCTCGAAAAACTTGGATAAGGTTATTCCATATACATTCTTAACATTCTTATTGAATTTTCGAATACCTTTAAGAATACCGATAAGGTTTAATCCACTACCCGTAATACAGATTAAGTTTTCTAAACTATTGGGAATATTCTTTACTTGGTTTGAGGTGCTATCAATCACGACCTCACTATTCATTCCAAATTTGATTTCAAAGTATCCGTATTCTTTAATCAATTCTTTAACATCTCGTTTATATCCACTTGGGTTTGGATTTCCAACTCCGTAGATATCGGCTCCTAATGATTGAGACAGACTTACATTTATTCTATTAACATCAATCTTCGAATTATTGTAGATAGGACTACTGATTATACATTTCAAACCAAAGTATTTCGCAACAGATGAAACAATTGTGGATTGAGGACTTGGTAATCCTACCCCACTAATTATTCCACCATTATACTTATCTTTTATATCATCGAGATTTTCATATACAATTCTTAAACATTGCCTAACTTTTCCACCCAATATACCACCAAGATTAAATCTGTTATCCATCTTAACTAAAAATCCATCGTGTTCTTCGATGGGTGTTATTTCACTCATCAATTTCTCATAATGAGATTTTGTAAATCGTGGAAAATTATTGGTGTCGATTATCATATTATTTTAAGAGGACAACTTTGTCGTCTTTTATTATTTCAAATATTTTTCTAATTCTGATTTAAGTGTGTATGGATATTGTTTCATCAAGAGAGCGTATATTTGTTTCAATCCATCACTACCTTTTAACTTGTGTTTTTTAATAAACAAATCCCAATCTTTCGATAAATCCTTCTTTACCTTTGTTCCTGCTCCTTTGAATTCTTTAACCATATTTATATCACCCATTACTTTATTATGAGCGTCTTTGATATGTTTATATGATTTATCCTTTACATCCTTAAATAACTTTTCATTATGCATCTTTATTTCTTGTAATTCGACTTCTTTTCGTTTGATGTATTGGATTTTCCCTTCACTAATTCCAAGTGTTTCGGATATTTGTTTTCTGATTGTGCCTTTGGGTTTGGATTTACCATCTTTACTTGGACGACCTAATTTTCTATCTTTTAATAATTCCTCACCTATGATTTTTATTTCTCGTGAGATTTCAGTTTCACTTTTTACCCTCTGTCTATTTGAATGGATGAGGACATACAATTCATTCTCAACATCAACTACTCGGACTTCACATTTTTTAATTCCAAGTTCTTTTATCGCTGTAAATCTTCTATGCCCACTTAACAACACATTCTTCTTATTCAATACAAGAGGTTCTAATAATCCCAACTTTGATATTGATTGTTTCAAACTCTCAATCCCATCTTGGAATACCTTTCCCTTTGTATCATAAATCTTATCATTTTGAGGGTGTGGTTTTATTGAGGATACATTTATATTTTTTAATTCATTACTCATATAAGGACTTCTCCATTTATTACTTGATCCTGTAATCTTTTATTAAAACTTGGAATAGTGTTTTCTATCGTATCATCTAATATAAGCAAGTCTTTTTTATTATGGTGTTTCTTTTTCAACATATACAAATATTTCCCATTAATAATATCCATCAATTCATAATCGGTATCTTTCGGACAATGCAACCACGACCAATTAGATAAGACAACTTTGTTATTTTTATTTTGTGTTAAGGGAAACTTTTTACAATATCTTGGTTTATCATCTCCAAAGGAACACCCCATCGAATTTGGTTTCAGATATTTACATCTACCATTTTGATACTCTATTGGTTTGATATTTCGTTTGTATTTATCACTCAAATATTTGATTTCATCATCCTCAAATTCGATATGGAATGATGGTGAATTACAACATCGATAATTACAAGCGATAGAACACCCTATCTTTTTACTAAACCATTTTTCACTTATTTCCATATATGAATATAAGCCTACCGTTAATTCATTTGCTAATTTTTTATTTAGTTTCAAAAAAAACTAAATAGATTTTCTATCCTATGGTATTAGTGATTGATAGGTTGTTTTAAGGGTATCAAGTTCGCTCAGAATTCAAATTGACTTCGACATCAGCACGACCAAGATTGATATGATATATTTTTTAAGTTTGCTTATTAACGAGAAACCCCTACCACCCCTCTTTATACTATCATTTTAGGTAAAATATTTTATGCGATAAAAATGATGTTTTGAGGTATTAATCATCTACTTATATCAGGTATTAGAATTAACTAATTACCAAACACTACAAGGACTATGAAATGAATGATAATCCAATAGACGAGGATACATATATCCGACATTTTAGTGATAATAATGACGAACAAATATATCAATCGACTGAATATGGTAAGTGTCTTTTAGATTTCATTTTATTAGAAAGTGAGAAACGACCTGATGTATCACACGAAGCGATAATCTATTGTTTAATGATTAATTCTATAAGCACTCTAAAAATGTATGGATGGGAATTAGAGGATTTGGTTTATGGTATAATAGAACGATATAAAGCGAAGACAACTCCAAGACAGATAAGTGAGTAAAATATTTTATGCGATAAAAAACGGTTTTTGGAATTATTACCCTCTACTTATTTATGAATTAAGATAAAAAAATAGGGAGACTATTAATCTCCCTATCTAACTGGTACCCCAATCAGGACTCGAACCTGAAACCTACACCTTAGAAGGGTGTTGCTCTATCCAGTTGAGCTATTGGGGCTCGTTTATATTTTTGATTGTATAAGTAAAATTGTTCGTAGTATAAATTAAAATCTTCATTTTGATATTGTAATCGATAGACAATATTACATCATTTTCTTTTTTTCAGGAATAGTTCAATTTGGTCGTCAATTTCTTCTTGTGTCGGTCTTGTGATTTGGAAGTCAATTTTAACTCTTGTGGTTTCTCCTTTTGGTGGAATTTTTCTAAAAAATAAAGAGGTATTATCCCAACTTCCTTTATCTACGAGAAGGTATCCACTTGATTTCCCATCCTTTTCTAAATATTCTAAAAATTCTCTAATTAATCTCTTATCTCCAATACTATCCATTAAAATTCTCCTTGCGTGTTTTCTAATACTTTACCTAAATCTAATGTATTCCTTTGATTTAATAATGCTTGATGTTCTGTATCTGTTCGATGGTAATACATAACCATTTTTAATGACGAATGACCTAATAGTATTCGCGTCAAATTCATATCCCCATTTGTTTCTCTTAACTTCATAATTGTAAAAAATCTTCTACAACTATGGGGTGTTAATCTTTCATTTATTTTTAACAATTTCGTCATCTTTTTAAACTTGTGTTGAATTCCACTAACCGAATATGGTAGGTCTAATCTTTCTACCCAACCACCACCCATATTGGTTTGCTGGTTTGGATTTGGTGATTTGTAAAATCTTCTATGAAATACAAATTCTTTATCGGTTCTCAACTTACCTTTTTCATTAGTTATCAATCCAAGTATATCTTTGTAGGCGTGTTCCCCATCAATATAGATAGTCCTTCTTTTCTTACCCTTTCCGTAGAATTCCCACTTAATTTTTTCTTGTGTTTCACTCAACCTTAAATCATTAATTCTCATATTGACGAGTTCGCTAATCCTACAACCACAAACTAATAATATTCTTAACATCGGTATAAACCAAAACCATTTCTTATCTTCTTTGTAGTCATCCATAAACTCAACAACTTTTCGAAATTCATTCGTGGTGAAGGATGATTTATTTGTTTGTTCGGGCGTTGGTAGTTCTACATTAAGATTGGAATATAAATTTCTTCTGAAATCTTCATTCATATCTGCAACCCAATTAAAGAATGACCTATGGGTTCGATAACAATTATGAATAGTCGTTTGAGACCATCCATCTTTTTTTAGACTATTAGTTTTTTTCCAATCTAAATATTGTAGGAATTTATTAACTCCATTCTGACTATTATGTGAATTGAGTGTGAGATACTTTGGTGAGAATTCTTCAAGGTAATCGTGATACCCTAATAGAAAATATCTGTAATTAGTTAATGTCTTTTCCTCTATTGGATCCTCTAATGGTCTTCGACCTCTTGGGGAACAAAATTCATTCATCCAAAATACCAAACTTCGTTTTGAATTACTCTCTAATACAATTTCAGCTTCTTCATTTTCATCCATCACAAATTCATAATCTTTGATTATATCCATCTCATCTTTATAGTTTTTAAGATTTACGATGCGATTAGATGTTCCATATTTTTCCTTATGGACTTTTTTATATCCTTTATTTTTGGATTTATCCCTTACGGGTATTGTATAACACAGAATTACCTTATTTGACTTACTATCTAACTTATATGAAAATTTGACTGATGAACCAATCCCACTAAATCTTTTCCTTCGGTTTATCTTACTAATTTCCCTATCTACCCATTTTCGTAGGCTTGTTAAGTTTTTCTTTCGTAGTTTTGTCTGTGAATTCTTATCCATATCTTAAACAATATTACAAAACAGGATTGAAACATAAAAGTATATTTTTGTGGGGTAAATTGTGGGGTAATGTTCTTGGAATTCTCGTTTATCGTCAGTAAATTAAGGTATGGATGGTTCGAACATATTACTTCTAATATTACCCAATAACAAAGTTATAGAGGGTAAAACAATAACTTACCACCTTAAAAATTGGTGGGGTATTTGTGGGGTAATGTTTTCAAAAGTATGGTATTGTGGGGTAAATATGTGGGGTAGTATTTTACCAACTTATAGCATATTCACTATACCCCAAGTTAGACACCTTCCATTATTATTTATTCAAATTAAACATACGGAGATAATATGAATTGTTATGGACTTGTTCGCGTCTCAACCATAGGTCAAGAGGATAACACCTCTATCGGATTTCAAACCGAGAAGATTGAAGGGTATTCAAAATTACACGATTTAGAATTGAACGATGTGTTCGTTGATGTAATGAGTGGGGCAAGTGAGAATAGGGATGGTATTGAAAAAATAACCAAGTTAATTAAACAAGGTCGTTGTGATAAAATAATTGTTTGGAACATCTCACGACTATTTAGGTCTATGGTTTTATTCGCTAACTTTTATCAAATGTGTAATGATAATGATTGTGAAATAATTAGTGTGAGTGAGGGTATCAAATCATTTTCAAAAACAGGCGAAATGTTATGTTCTGTTCTCATAGGTATCTCGACATTTGAGAAAAGAATTATTACCGAGAGAATGATGAGTGGGAAATATCAATTAGCTAATCAAGGAATTAGATGTAGTGGGAAAATACCGTTTGGATATACCAAGTCTAAAAGTGGTGAATTGATTACTGATGAGAATGAAATGAAGATAGTTAAATATATTTTCAAGAAAGTCAATTTACTATCGAAGATGAAACATTTAACCAAGACCAAGAAAACACAGAGATTATTAAAGCTATTGAATTCTCGTGGATTTACTTTTCGTGGTAAGACTTTTAAGTGGTGGAATATCAGAGATATAATAAATAATAGATTTTATATCGGTGAATTGAAGTGGTCTAATATTGAAACTAAACACATCCACCCTACTTTTATTTCAAAGAGAATGTTTAACCAAATTCAAATGTCGTTATGATAAAATCTAAATTTGGAAATCCACCCCATCATATTTGCTCTATCTGTAATGATGATGGACTTTGTAGAAATAATATTTTTTCATCTGATTACGATATTGATTTTAGCGACTATCTTGATTGTATGGGATATATTAAATCTAAAAAGAGTAAGAGGAATGTGATTTTAAAATTTCTCAAAACTATTAAACTCTTTTCTCTATTTCTTATATTTGCAAGTTGTCGTTTGGATAGTCAGTATCCATATAACGATGAAATTATTTCCAAACCAATCAGAGGTTTTGAAATAGAATTATTGAATGAGAGAGGGTATCCTATGTCTGTTAATGGTAATGAATACATCGTTGAAATCTCCCCATCATACCAATCAATATTTAAAGTCAAAGGTATTACAGGATCAAGTAATACGGAGAGGATAACTTGGAATACTAAAAATGATTATTGGTGGAGTAATGGTTTGGTTGTTGATGAATATTGGATTGTTAATCCAGCATCATATACTAAAGATGGTGTCGGTTATTCGATGGTTGGTCTGATGCCCGAGTTAAAAGATAAAAGTATCATCATTTACGGACATTATTATTCAATCACAGATAGTATCATAATTCACATCAAATAATTTTTTCATTCCAATACTCATCTTCGGTCATCATATTTAGTAAGATATTCAACCAATAAAAATCACCATCCTCTTTCATCTTATCCGTTAAATCTTTACCGAGTTTATCCTTTACAGATTGGGTATATGCTTGTTTCAATACCTCGACATTATCTAATAAACCTTTCATCGTATTAAGTGTATAATGTTTTAAGTGTTTGTTCCTTATCCCTTCATTAAACCAATCTTCATACTTCATTCTTCAATCCTATATTTTTTTCTTAAATCTTCACCATCAACATTATCATAGTATTTTATGCCACCCAATTTCGATAACTGAATTATTAAGGTTGCGATAGTTTCAATATCGGTTGGATACACCAACTCTAATCTTTCACCATCATTCTTATTTAACATTTTTATGAAAGCATTTCTATCATAGTCGTAGAAATCATCATCCATTTTAAGTCCATCCTTAATATTAGAAACAACATCTTTAAGGATTGTCTTAATGGAATTCTTACCAATCGATTTACTCTCACCCATCATTTTTTCCCATTCGTCATAAGACATAAAATCATATTCATATTCATTCTTGCCTACTCTC